>OBLW0100002123.1_pt1 | contig 16125 bp, 13 predicted proteins | sample 1520161 | NCBI WGS metagenome assembly OBLW01 (sample SAMEA3539309, study PRJEB22396) | soil metagenome | biome: tundra; feature: field; material: soil | place: USA | collected 2010-05 | depth 0.15 m | reverse complement strand
GGAAGGGCATGAAAATGGCATAGGCACCGACGAAGCTGAGCCAGAAGTGAACCTTGCCCAGAGTTTCGTTCATCATGCGGCCATACATCTTGGGGAACCAGAAGTAGGTCCCCGAAAAAATCCCGAACATCGCTGCGACGCCCATCACCAGGTGGAAGTGCCCCACCACAAAGTAAGTCGCATGCAGCATGATGTCGGTGGAGGGCTGCGCCAGGAAGAAGCCGCTTACACCTCCGCTGATGAACATCGAAATAAATCCTAAGCCAAAAAGCGAAGCCGCATTAATGCGCAACTTCGCCCCGTAGAGGCTCCCCAACCAGATCAGCACAAGAACCGTTGAGGGGATGGTAATCACCAAAGTGGGGAAGGAGAAGGCCAGCGATGAAACCGGATTCATTCCACTAACAAACATGTGATGCCCATAGACCATGTAGCTGAGGACTGCCAAAGCACCCATGGAGTAGACCAACACTCTGTGGCTGAGCATTGGTTTGCGCATATTGGTAATCAGAACATGCGAGACGATCCCCATGCCGGGCACGATCGCGATATAGACCTCGGGATGCCCGAAAAACCAGAAAAGGTGCTGCCAGAGCAGGGTCGACCCGCCGGAGTGCGGTTGTAGTTGATCGTTAATGACAATATTGCTGGACACGAAGAAGCTGGTTCCAGCAACGTGATCGAGGATGAGGAGGATGCACGCCGGCATCAGCACCGCGAAAGCAGTGAGGCCCATGACGGAAGTTATGAACCATGCCCAGGCGCTCAGCGGCAAGCGCCACAGGCTCATGCCCCGGGTCCGCATATCCAGCGTAGTAGTGATGAAGTTCAGGGAGCCGAGCAACTGGCCAACACAGAAGATGGCAATAGAAAGCGCCCAGAGAACCACACCGGTTCCCTCGCCGGGACCGCCAACTTCTCCCAGCGCGCTCAGCGGGGCGTACTGGGTCCAACCGCCGAGGGTGGGTCCCTGGCCAACGAAGAACGAGGACACCAGAACCAGGAAACCCACGAACGTGACCCAGAATGACATCATGTTGAAGTGGGGAAAGGGCATGTCCTCGGCGCCGACCTGGATGGGCAAGAAATAGTTGCCGAAAGCTGCGAACGGCGCTGTGGTGAGGACGAAGAAGACCATGATGGTGGCATGCATGGTCATTAATTGCAGGTAGAACTCCGGCGTCATCACGTCGCCGGGGGCGCCATTCTTGGTCAGCAAATGCAGCCCGGGGATGGCCAAGTTAGTCCAGCCCAGGTGGATGCGCATCAACCAAGAAAGACCCATGCCCACGAAAGCTGCCAGTAGGGCGAGTCCGTAGTACTGTTTCCCGATGACCTTGTGGTCCAGGCTGAAAACGTGCTTTGAGATAAAACTCGTCGGCGCGTGATGTGCCGCGGCGTCGTGTTTCGCCATATCGTGCATGACTCACCTCAGGAGATCTCTGTGCCGCACAGAGTGCGGACAGTATTCACTCACTGCATTGCTGCTTGCTGCTTCAGCCAATTGTCAAAGTCCTGCTGGGACAACACGGAAAGGTAGGCCTTCATGTTGTAGTGACCGAGACCGCACAGCTGCGTGCAGACGATCTCGTACTTACCAAGCTTAGTCGCCGTGAAATGCAGGGAAAGGTCGAGCCCGGGAACGAAATCCTGCTGCACCCGCAACTCCGGAACGAAAAACGAATGCCCGACGTCTTTGGAGTGCATGAGTAAATGGATCTCACGATTTACCGGCACGGCCATCTGTGCGGTCACAATGTCGTCTTTGGCGTCTGGATCGTGGTCCGGATCCAAGCCATAGAAGTTCTGGTTGGCTTCGCTGATGAGGTCAGGGTGCGCGGTAGCAAACTTCCCGTCGGGGCCGGGGTAGCGGAAATAAAACGCGAACTGCCCGGCTTGCACTTGCACGGGCATCGCGTCTGCGGAAGGTGGAGTGAAATAAACGTTGGCCCAGGCCTTCACGCCGAAGACGCCCAGTGCCATAACCTCCGTTCCCACCAGCAGGACCGCCGCCCACACCATGGCTTTGGCGCCACCGGGGAAATTCTTGATCTTATCGCCCGGCTTGGGGTTGGAAAACTTCCAGATAAAAAATGCCAGGATGAATTGCGAAGCCAGGAACGAGATTCCAGCCTCCGCCATCGTCTCCGACATTTGTTCGTCAATCGGCGCGCCGTGCGTCGAGATATCTTCTGCCATCCACCATGTGTGCCGCAGGATCGGAATCGCGGAAATAATCGCGATTGCGATGATGGTGACCGCAAAGAATTTCGCCATGATACTTCGCCCCCCGCCGGGCCTTGCCGCCCGGCCTCCTCAGCTCTTGTTCACAACGACTGCAGAATTATCCAGCGCGAAACCTGGATCGATCCGACGTCTACTTTGCTTTAAACGTAAAATCGGCCTTAGCTGGCGCTCCCGCGGCCACCGTCACTTTTGCTGTTTGGGTGCCATAGGTTTCCTGCCAAGCCGTTACAGTGTAGTTTCCCGGCGGTACATTCTCGATGGTGTAGTTTCCGTTCCCGTCAGTGGTTGCATAGGGCCCTTTCACCACCACATACCAGCCGTTCATCCAGGGATGGATGTTGCACTTCACTGGAATCACTTCGGGCGCCTTCCAGCTCTTCTCGACCGGCGCCGCCCCCGGCGGCTGCGACTGGTTCCAGGGAATATTGCCGGTCATTGGGTTGGGCAGCGGGTGAATGTTGTGGGTGGTCTGATCGCTGGTTGTAACCTTGAATGTCTGCCCTACATCCATCGCCATCACGTGGGGTGAATACATGCAATTTTTTTGATCGAATACGGGGACGGCGGTGGATGCCTGGGCGGGGCCGCTCCAGTCAGCGATGTAGAGTACCACGTTGTGCAGTCCCCCGTTAGCGCCAACCACGACTTGTTCGAGGAAGGCGGGATCGCTGGCGTGGGCCTTGGAACAGTAAGGGTCCTTCGACATGTCGATGCCCTTCATGTGAGGAGCTGTGCCGTCGAGTTTGACCGTCCCGGAAATTTTGCCTTCCCCAGCAGCGTTGACTTTCTGACCCAAAATCCACGCGCCACAGCAGACTAGGACCACTGCGCATGGTACAGCCGCGAAACTGTATCGATTCCTCATAAGAAGCCTCCTTCGGACTGCAAACTGGGTTGCGATGGATCTACTGCTGTGCCGCCGGAGCATTTGGATCAACCGGCTTCAGGGCGAGTTGTTTCGCCATCTCTCTTTCCTTGCTCTTCTGAGACATAAACGTGCGCAGATAGAACACCAAATCCCATGCCTCATCGGGTTTAATGTTGTCGGCAAACGACGGCATTGGAGTGCCGTCCAACCCGGTCATGAAAATTCTGTAAATATCCTGATCGGTATCGCCGCACTTCGGCCGGGATCCGTCAGTAAAATTGAATGGCTGGATAGCGCGGCCCAGATCGTCGGTGAGGGTGGCGGCCGACGGTCCATTAGCCATACCCTGCACGCCGTGGCACTTCCAACACTGCACCCGGGCAAATACTTCGCGCCCGGCTTTAATGCGCTCGGCAGTAACTTCCGGCTCGGGCGGAATCTGGATGGGCGTTCCCGGTTTCTCGCCAACCCAGCGCGGCGAGAAGTGCTTCACCCAAGCCACGAGGTCTGCGCGCTCCTGCTTCGTAAAAGTGCTCCATTGCGGCATGTTGGAGCGGTCGAGACCGCGAGCGATGGTGTCGAAAAGATCCTGGTCGGTAGGCAAGGTTCCGGTCGGAGTAGACCGGCACTTAAAGATGCCCAACTGGAAATCGCGGGGCTTGGGGTCGATCCAGGGAAAGACTTCGCCGTTCCCGTCGCCCAACGGGCCGTGGCATCCGACGCAATACCGGCGGTAGTCAGCCTTGGCGTCTTTCGCGTGACCGGTAATATTCCCGATATGGCTCTCCATGCCCATCCGCGTTTCAAAATCGCTCGGCGTAAGTTGCGCCCACGAAGTCATAGGGAGCACCAAAACCGCAGCCGTACTAAGGAATAGCGAGTATTTCCGCAATCTTGTCCGCATATCTATTCCTCTCTAGAAGTCAAAGTCAAATCCGGTTAGCAGTTCGCTGGTATTCACATTGAGACCAGACGTCCCAATGAGAGGCGCAGTCCCATCCTGGTGCAGCCAGTTGTATTCGTTGTGCCAGGCAAAACCGGCCCGGCTGGTCATGAACGGGTTGTAGCGGAAGCCTACGGTGTAGGTAGAGATATTGCCGAGATTCGAAGCGGAGGGATTCGCCGAACCCGCTCCATTGGCCTGCCGAGACATGCGAATCGTTTCGTACCGGCCGATGAAGATCAGCTGAGGACTGTAAACGTAGTGCGGCTCGAACAGAACTCCATTCCAGGTCGGCGCTTGCGATCCGGCCGGAAGAGTCGTTCCCGGCAAGTTGTTGCCGGTAACCGTACCGCCGATCAGGTCTCCATAGCCCTGACCGAACCACATGTTGTCCCAACCATGCTGCGTCACGACTTGCAGGTCGAGGTGTTGCCCGAAGTAGAACTGCCCGACGAAGCCTTCGCGATGGAAACCCTTGTTGCTGATTCCAGAACCGGCCAGCGGCGTGCCAGTCTGGGTCAGGTAATACGTCGGCGCTTGTCCGATCATCGCATACGCACCAATGCGATCGACGCCGAGTTTCCCCGTGTCGAACGCCTGGCTGAACGCAAAGTAGCCGGTGTAGGCGTTGCCGTAAGGCAGTCCCACGTTTCCGTCCGTGGAGCTAAGAATGGCTGCGGAGTAGCGCGTCCGGTCGTTGTACGAGTGCCCCATCAGTTCGGCGCCTAGCTGGTTATCTCCCATCTGGCCGAAGATGTTGCCGTCGCCAACCGGAGTGAAGTGGTAGAGCTGGTAGATGCCGCCATTGCCCGTAAGCGTCAGGATGCGCTTTTCCGACAACAGGTTATCGAGTTCGAACTTGCCCAGCTTGATATTGAGCCAGGGGCTTCCGAACAGGTTATCCAGCCGAGCCATCACCGTCTCAAAGTGGAAGGAAGCCGTCGCGTCGGACGAAGGCAGCACGTAGAACGAAAAATTCTTTTCCAGTGTGCCGCCGGTGTGGAAGTCCAGCCCGCTCAGGTCGAAGCCAGAGGTGGTGACCCGGGCGATTCCCGTGCCTTGGTCGACCGCAACCTTGCCCGTACTCACGCGATGCCAGATTGGGATGATGCGGAACGTGACCGGCCAGTATCCTGGGTTCTGCCAGATCGGGGCATCCCGGTCGTTCATCAACTGGTAGCCGTTGTCTTTGAACTTTTGGCCGAAGTAATTGAGCATCGGCCACGACTCATGGCAGGCCGAACAGCGAAGACCGTACTTCCGGGCAAACGCCGGGAGGGCATTCGCGTCTTGGCTGCCGCTCAGGACTAGGAAGACCAGAACCAATGCCGGGGTCAGAAAGGAATTTGACCAGGGCACCTTTCCACAAAAACTAGACTGCGTCCCCATTCGCATGCCGAACTCCTAAGGCGATTTTTCCGAAAGTTGCATTCCCACGAATGCACAAATGAATCACAAATACCGCAAAAGAAGCACGTGTGGAACCCCTTCCACACTCTGCTCGTCCGACTGGACCTAAACCGATTTTGCTGGAGTTAGGTCCTACCACCGTACCGGAGCGGAATCCTACTACGCCTTCGCAATAACTTGCAAGGGGTGCGCGACATTTTTTTTACAATCTTTTGACAAAGTAAAATCTCTATGCCTCTGGTTTGGCATCAGGGGTCAAGAAAAATGGGTAGTTGACAGCGCCAAGGCTTAGTTGAGACTCTTTGCCAAAGGGGAACTATTTGTGGGTCACCCGAAAGCCTTCTCGGAAAAACTCCAGGATTTCAGCGGCACGACAGACCTAGCCACTGCGGTCCTGTGGAAAACCGCCACAATCCTGCTCCTCTCGGTCTCCGCGCTCGCTTTGCCCGCCCGCGAGAAGGATGCCACCCAATACGGCACCGGACTCATCGTGAACATTCCTTTCCAGGAGAGTGAGGTTTCGCAGGTCGTACAGGATGTCATTCAGAACGGCATCATCCGGGGAACCAAGGAGTACAACAAGGACGAATTCATCACGGGCGCAACGCCCGCAACTTCCACGCGCGTTTTTGCGGAGTGGACCGAAGGCGGCAAGGTTTTTTACAAAATTCGTCTGAAAGCGCTCGACCCTCGGAATTTCAAGGACAGCAGTGACGTAGGCACCCTGGCAGTACGCTACGTCGTGCAACCCCAAGGCGACAAGAACACCGTGCTTCGCATCGACGCGCGGTTTGTAGAGGATTTCCGCCACGTCTCCCACCCCTCCAACGGTTCGGTGGAAGGCGCCGAGTACAAGGACATCCATGACCACCTTGACGCAATTGAGGTGATGAAAGCCCAGACCGTGGAGGCGCTGCGGGAGAAACACGAGCAGTTGGCAAGAACGCAAACGCCCGCGCTGGCCGATCCTGTTCCTGCTGCGGTGCCTGAGTCAGTCTCAACAAGGAGCGTCAATACCGAAGCCGCGTCCACGACTACCGCACCCTCCGCCCAGACTCTGGAGCAACGCGTTCAGGAGCTTCGGCGGCAGGTGCAGCGGCTCGTGAAGGCTCCTGGGGCTGCGCTTCGTTCCGCCCCGTTTCACACCGCAACTGCGCTGCAGTCGCTGCCCACCGGAACCGAAGTTATGATCGTGGTTTCGACCACGTATTGGCTGGGAGTAGAAACCCATGAAGGCCAGCACGGATGGATTCTGCGCGACGAGTTGGAGCTTTTGCCATGACACTTCGATTGGAGAGAGTCGCGTTGTACGCAGTCTGGCACTGCATAATTGCGCTCTCGGTCGCCGTGCAGGTGTGGGCACAAGAGACTCCCAACGAACGGGCGTTTCCCCAGTCTAAAGTCGCGGTGGAAAAAGTTCTGGCATCTGTGCAAGCCAGCTTATCCGGCCACCTTCCGGTGTTGGACGGATTCGCCAGGCCTGCGGAACATCCGCTCGACCGCTACCAGCGCGGCTATTTCCAGTCGACAGTTCAGGTCAGCGCAACGGCATCTGGCGGATCCTTGGTGCGGATCACCACCAAGGTGACTGCCTGGTACGCGGACCCTCTGGCCTCGCACTCTGGATACCAGTTGCTGATTTCCAACGGCCGGCTCGAGGCCGATCTGCTCGACCAGTTGTCGGAGCTACTGGCAACGAACTCAACTGCAGGCGGCAACCGCGTCGCATCGGCCGGAGCATCAAAGCCTTCCTCGGAATCGCCCGCCACAGCGGAACCAGCAATCTCGGCGCCGTCTCCGAAGTTCCCCGAAACTGATCGGCCCTACTCGTCCTCCCTGGGGCAGGGCCTGACAGCTCAGGATCTCCCGCATGAGCGAACTCCTGATGCGATCAGCACGGAAAAATCAAACAGCGCGCTGCAGACCGAAGCCGACAATCTGGGAGAGGTGCTTAAGAATACGGCGCACCCCAAGAACCTCATCGCCGTAAAAAAATCCGGTACCCCGGTAGTCTTGACTCCCAGTCTGACCGCGAAGCCACAGTTTCTTGCAAGCTTACATGACGAATTCGAAATGCTCGACTTCAACGCAGACTGGGTACATGTGCGCATTTCCGGCTTGTCCCGAGGATGGATTTGGCGCAACAGCGTTGAGATGCCCGAGGGCATCGCCAACACCGACTCCCACGCAGCTGCCGCTTCACTCGCGCCTGCCGCAGACTTGTTTCACGTCATCCGCGAAGAGCCGTCGACATTCCCGGGAGATTGGGACCCGCTTAAGAACAAGAACGTGAAAATTATCTCGGTGCAGAAGATCGACGAGAATGCGAAAGATTCCGGGCCCAGGGAACGGCTTGAGTACGCGAAGGTTTTGCTGGAAAAAAGTTATAAAGAGCAGGAGCAGAAGCCGCAGGACTTGGCCGGCATCGTCGTGATTTTCGATTCCGCCGACGGCGGCATGGTCGCCGCAACCATGGCAACGCTGCAGCAATGGAAAGCTGGTACGCTGTCGGATTCTGCACTCTGGCACAAGTGCTTCTTCGATCCTCCGGAAACGTTTGATTCCTCGGGATCTTCGGCGAGTCAATAGGCTCGACTGCGGGTCGATGGCGCCTCTTGTGTTAGCCTGTTGCAAGACCGGCGATTGCGTTTTCACTTGACTTTCGAAAGTGATCAGAGTACCTATGCAGTCCTTGAGCACGTAACGGAGTGGGGTCCGTACGTGGTCTTTTTAAACAGCCAGAAACGGGTTTCCGGAACGCCTTACACGGCCAAAAAATGAGCTCAATGACACTGCCTCTCTCTGTTTTTCGAACCAGGGCGACTTCCCTTCTCCGCGACTATGCCGAACTGACCAAACTTCGGGTGACGACCCTGATCGTCATGACCGCATGGTGCGGCTACTTCTTCGGCGCGCATCAGGCCGGCACTTCGTGGATTAGCTGGGGGCTATTCCATTCTCTGCTCGGGATTGGACTTGTGTCGAGCGGCACCGCGGCGCTGAATGAAGTCATGGAGCACGACGTCGACGCGTACATGCGCCGCACCGCTCTGCGCCCGCTTCCCGCCGGCCGCATGAGTTTGTTCCACGCGACGACGGTCGGCGTTCTGGCAGCAGTCGGTGGCTCGATCTACCTGGCAGTATTCACCAATCCCCTGACCGGACTGTTGACCTTTCTTACTTCCGTTGTCTACCTGGCCGCCTACACCCCGCTGAAGCGCATCTCTCCGATTTGTACTGCGGTCGGAGCTTTTCCTGGAGCTATGCCCGGAGTTCTCGGTTGGACGGCCGCTCGTGGCCGGCTGGAATGGGGCACGCTGGTGCTGTTCGCCATCCTCTTCGTCTGGCAGTTCCCCCACTTCTTCTCCATCGCGTGGCTCTATCGCGACGATTACGCCAAAGGTGGAGTCAAGATGCTGCCGGTTGTGGAAGAAGATGGCCGCTCGACCGCCCGCCGCATTCTGATTTACTCGGTCGCATTGATTCCCATCAGCCTTCTTCCCACCTTTATGGGAATGGCTGGCAAGATCTACCTGGTCGGTGCGGTGGTTCTTGGTTTCGCGCTCCTGTATTTCGGAATCCGTCTGGCGTTCCTGAACATGCCGCTGTCCAGCGCGCCCTCGAAAATGCGCGCTCGCCACGTGCTGCAGGCAAGCGTGATCTACCTTCCTCTGTTATTCGCCCTGATGATGGGCAACTCCCTAAAGCCCTGAGCTAATGTTGGCAGCCCGCCTATGGTGTTTCATTGTGCCGGAGGGTCTCCGCTCGTCGTAGAATACTGCGAGGCGAAATTTGAAGCTCACGGAAGATCCTCATCGCCGGCTGAATGCCCTGACGAACGAATGGGTGCTGGTCTCACCCCATCGCGCGACGCGCCCCTGGCAAGGCGAAGTCGCGCAAGTACAAACTGCAACAGAACCCGCTTACGACCCGAGTTGCTACCTATGCCCGGGCAACATCCGCGCCGGCGGAGTTCGAAATCCGGCTTACCCAACAACATTCGTTTTCGAGAACGACTTCGCCGCCCTGAAGCCGCAAGTGCCCCACGCTCGCCTCGACGTCGACGGTATGGGCCTGCTGGTCGCTGAAGCGGAGCCCGGGATTTGCCGTGTGATTTGCTTCTCTCCCCGTCACGATCTCACGCTCGCTATCATGCCGTTGGACGAGATCGAACTGGTAGTGCACACCTGGGTCGGACAGTTTCGAGAATTGACCGGTCTCAAAGACATCAACCATGTCCAAATCTTCGAAAACCGCGGCGCCATGATGGGTGCCAGCAATCCGCATCCCCACTGCCAGATCTGGGCGACCTCGTCGATTCCGGAAGCACCTTCGAAGGAATTGCTCGCTCAGCGGTCGTACCTGAAATCGCACAACAGGTGCCTTCTCTGTGACTACGTTGCACTGGAAGAACGGCAGAAGCTGCGCGTGGTTTGTCAGAATGATGGCTTCGTCGCACTCGTGCCCTTCTGGGCCGTGTGGCCATTCGAGATTCTCGTCTGCAGCCGCCGCCACTTCGGAAGCATGAACGAATTCGAGACCAGCGAAGTGCGCTCCCTAAGCCAGATCCTTCAACGCGTTACGTCCACGTACGACAAGGTTTTCGGCGTTCCGTTCCCCTACTCGATGGGCTTCCACCAGTCGCCCACCGATGACTCCGCCCATCCCGAATGCCATTTCCACGCGCATTTCTATCCACCGCTTCTGCGCTCCGCGACCGTCCGCAAGCACATGGTCGGCTTCGAAATGCTGGGAACCCCACAACGCGATATTACTCCCGAGAGCGCGGCCGAGCGTCTGCGCGAACTCGCAAGTGCTTTGTCATGAAGCGCTTTGTCATCCTGAGCGAAGCGAAGGACCTATGCAATTCTGCAGCCGATCAGTTCAATGCTGGAGAAGAGAACCTTGAACCACAAAGGACACGAAGTATCACGAAGGACTTCATTTGTACGTATTTCCTTCGTGTGACTTCGTGGCCTTCGTGGTAAAGCCTTACCCGCGAACTGCGCGCTCTCGGGTGTATCCTTGCGGGTACTCCGATAACACGAATTCGTCATCGAGAACTCCTATGAGAATCGCAATCACCTATACAAAGCTTGCCTTCACCTTCCTGGCCATCGCGCTCTTCTCCCTAGCTCACGCTGCCGGTCAAGCATCTTCCATTCCCGCCACCCGTTTGATCAACCCCGAAGATCTGGTAAAGCTCATCCAGAGCCCAGGGAAAGATAAGCCACTCATGATCCAGGTAGGCTCCCACGTTCTTTTCACCCAGGCGCACATCCCGGGGTCGGAATACATCGGCCCCTCTTCGACCGAGAGCGGCATACAACAACTCCGCAAGCGCGTAGAGTCCTTGCCGCGAACTGAGCTTATCGTTCTGTATTGCGGCTGCTGCCCCTGGGGCCATTGCCCCAACGTGAAGCCCGCCGACGATGCACTGCAATCCATGGGCTTCACCAACGTGAAGTTGCTCTACATTTCCGACAATTTCGGCACAAACTGGGTCGACAAAGGCTATCCCGTCGCGAAGGGAGAATAGCGTCTGCACCCGGCGACGAGATTCGTGCTTGCCGCAGGTGCCATTCTTCTTGGCACTGTCGTAGCCCGGCATTTTCTTCGGCACGATCACGCTCCCCGCGCCGCAACGTCCGGCACAACCACCCGCCTTCTCGCGCCGGATTTCGCTCTTCCGCAGCCGGACGGACCAGATCTGCGTCTGTCTTCTTATCGCGGCAAAGTCGTGCTGCTCGATTTCTGGGCGACGTGGTGCGATCCCTGCCGCGAGGAGATCCCGCACCTCGTAGAACTGCAGCAACGGTACGGCGATCGCGGCCTGCAGATCATCGGCATCTCGATGGACGACAGCATCGACCCCGTACGCCCGTTCTACCAGCGATTCCACATGAACTATCCCGTCGTAATGGGCACTGCGAAGACTGGAGAGTTGTACGGTGGCGTTCTGGGATTGCCTATTACCTTTCTGATTGACCGCGACGGCCGTATTTGCGCCAAGCACATTGGAGCCACCGATGCCGCCATCTTCGAGAAAGAGATAAAGAGCCTCCTGTAGGCCCATTGAGACGCCCAAACTGCCTCATGATCCGACCGCCCATCCCCGACGCCGCCCTCGCGGCGTGCTCAAATCACATCCCCCTGTGATCCCAATCGTCGTCCCCGCCACCGCCCCGAGCTAGCCTGAATAGTTTGCATCGCGACGCGTATGCGGGAAACCATCAAGCACCTTTGGCCGGAGATCGACTGGATTGAAGATCTCCAATTGCGTGAACAAGTTACCGAGACCTGGATCAAAGCGCTCGAGCGCGCCCGCTCAAGGCCGAAGACCTCAACCATATCCCTTTCACCCTGCTGGTTCCAAACTGCCCCATCACTTTTATGGAGCACAAACGCTGCGTCGTGCATATTGCTCGCGACAGTGCCCGGGACATGCACGCTTTCATGGGACGCGCGTTACCCATCGACAGCGATACCGTGATCGCAGGCGCGATCCTCGCGGACGTAGGCAAGCTGCTGGAATACGAAATTGGCCCCGACGGCAAGAGCCGCCAGAGCGAACGCGGCGAGGCCCTTCGTCATCCATTCACCGGAGTCGCTCTCGCACTCGAGTGCGGAGTTCCCGATGCGGTCTGCCACATCATCGCGGCCCATGCCGCCGAGGGCGATCTGGTCAAGCGAACCACCGAAGCTTTCATCGTGCATCACGCCGACTTCATGGCATTCCTGCTGTTCAAGAATCCGAAAAACATCCAGGTTAAGACCTAAGGAGAGAACCCTTGTCCGCGTCCAACCCGAATTCTCCCGCTAAAGAGACCGTCACTGCGAAGATGTCCCGCTGGGCGGCCAGCCTGCAATATAAGGATCTCTCTCCCGACGCCGTCTATCAGGCCAAGCGGTTCCTGCTCGATTCGTTCGGCTGCGCGCTGGGCGGCTTCGGACAGCACGACGTGAAGATCGCACTCGCCGTCCTCGACGAGATTGCCGGACGAGGACTCGCCACCGTGATCGGCACCGGACGCCGCATCGATCCCGTCTCCGCATCGCTGGCCAACGCGCTCATGATCCGCAGCATGGATTACAACGACATCTACTGGAAGCAGGACCCCTCGCACCCCTCCGATATTTTCTCCGCCGCGATCGCCGGCTGCGAACGCGCCCGCACCGGCGGCAAGGAACTCATCGTCGGTCTTGTCCTCGGGCACGAATTCGAGATGCGCTTCTGCGAGGCCGCATTCCCGGGAGTCCGCGAGCGCGGCTGGCATCATGCCACGTTGACTGCTTTTGTATCCCCCATCGTCGCCGGTCGCGCGCTGCACCTGCCTTGGGAGCAGATCCAGCACGCCATCGGCATCTCCGCCAGTCGACACTGCACGCTCGGCGCGGTCACTGCCGGCAAGCTGACCATGATGAAGAACACCGTCGATCCCATGGCGACCCAGAGCGGCGTTTTCGCCGCGCTGCTAGCGGAGAAGGGATACACCGGTCCCGAGCACGTGGTTGATGGCAAAGAGGGGCTGACCCAGGTCTTCAAGCCGGAGTGGAAGCTCAATCTCCTGACGGATGGCCTGGGCGACTCCTGGCGCATCACGCAATGCGGCATGAAGGCGTTTCCCACCGAAGCCCTGACCCACACGCCCATCTCGGCCGTGCTCGATCTGGTCAAGAACAACGATCTGCATCCCGATCAGGTAAAGAAGATCCAGATCCGCTCGCTGGCCCGCGCCGCCGACATTCTTTCCGATCCCAGCAAATACGATCCCCGCACCCGGGAGACTGCCGACCACTCGTTGCCCTATGTGATCGCAGCAGCTCTGGTCGACCGCCAGGTTACTCCAGCACAGTTCACCATGGAAAAGATTATGGACCCGGCGATTCGGGCACAACTAAAGAAGGTCGAGGTGGTCGCGGATCCCGAAATCGAAAAGGTATTTCCAGCACTACAGAGGGTGATCGTGAACATCAACACAACCGACGGATGTTCCTTCAATAAGCAACTTGATTATCCCAAAGGGGATCCTCGCAATCCGCTAACGGATCAAGAAGTGGAAGAAAAGTTTTCCGCGCTCGCGGATGGCGTGCTCTCCAACACCGCCCAAAAGCAGGTCAAAGATGCCGTCTGGAATCTGGAGCGAGTCGGCTCCGTGAGTGAACTGATGGCCCTGATGGCGGCCGACGTTCGCAAAACAAAATCCGCGAAGGCCAAAAGCGGCACGAAGCCGCGTGCCCAAGGTCAGAGGAACCGAAAGCGCGTGCTCGCGTAACAGTTGCATAACAACGTCGCTCAACGGCCATGCTTAGGCCGCATACGACTGGAGTTCCTTATGCCGCAGACAATTGTCGAAAAGATCGCGCAATCCCACCTCACGGAAGGCCCGCGGCGCCCGCTGCGCACCGGAGACTTCGTTTCCATCCGCCCATTTCACACCCTGACCCACGACAATACCTCGGCGGTCATGAGCAAATTCAAGGCGATCGGCGCGAAGGAGATTTACGACCCGAAGCAACTCGTTTTCGCCCTCGATCACGACATCCAGAATCAAGACGCCGCCAACCTGAAGAAGTACAACTCCATCGAAGCGTTCGCGCGGGAGCACGGAGTCGATTTCTATCCTGCCGGATCGGGCATCGGCCACCAGATCATGGTCGAGCGCGGTTACGTTCTGCCGGGAACCTTCGCCGTCGCGTCCGATTCGCACTCGAATATGTATGGCGCACTCGGGGCCGTTGGCACTCCGATTGTCCGCACCGACGCCGCCGCGGTCTGGGCCACGGGAGAATTCTGGTGGCAGATTCCGCGCACCATTCAAGTTGTATTGGAGGGCCGACTGCCCGAGGGCGTCAGCGGCAAAGACGTCATCATCACTCTTTGTGGCCTCTACAACCACGACGAGGCCCTCAACGCAGCAGTTGAATTCACCGGCCCCGGCGTCGCCAGTCTGTCGATGGACGCCCGCTTCTCCATCTCGAACATGAGCACCGAGTGGGGACCACTCGTCGCCTGGTTTCCGGTGGACGATGTCACCATCCGCTACCTGCGCGGCATGCACGAGCGCCTGAAGGAACAAGGCGTTGAGCGCTTCACGGAAAACGATATCGAACGATGGACCAACACGCCGCCGCGTCCCGATCCGGATGCAGCGTATGCTGCACGCATTGTCCTTGATCTCAGTCAGGTCACACCGCACGTCTCGGGCCCCGACAGCGTGCAGGTCATGCAATCTGTCGCCGCGATGGAGCAGAACCCGGTGGCGATTCAAAAGGCATACCTGGTGTCCTGCGTAAACTCGCGCGTCGAAGATCTCGAGGCAGCGGCCTGGGTCCTATGCGGCAAGAAAGTCGCCCCCAGCGTGAAGCTCTATGTAGGCGCGGCCAGTGCATGGACACAGCAGGAAGCGGAGAAACGCGGCGTCTGGCAAGCGCTGCTCGACGCGGGGGCGATTCCTCTGCCGCCCAGTTGCGGCCCCTGCATCGGACTCGGAACCGGACTGCTGGAGAAAGGCGAAGTCGGCATCTCGGCCACGAATCGCAACTTCAAAGGCCGTATGGGATCGCGCGATGCCCAGTGCTATCTCGCCAGCCCCGAAGTCGTCGCCGCATCGGCTATCGCCGGCTACATCACCGGACCTCGCCGATTCGCCGATCGTACCCTGGTCCGCAACTACGAAGAGTTCACCACCAACGGACATTCTGCAGAGCCCGTGGAAATCCTGCCTGGATTCCCCGAGCGCGTGCAAGGCCGACTAGTGTTCATGCCACAAGACAACGTTAACACTGACGCCATCTACGGCAAGGATTACACCTATCGCGACGACATGACGCCCGAAATGATGGCCCACGTGGTCATGGAAAACTATGACCCATCATTCTCCCCTCGTACTCATGCCGGGGATGTCATCGTGGGCGGATTCAATTTTGGCACAGGTTCGAGCCGCGAACAGGCTGTCACCTGTCTGAAGGCGAAAAGCATTCCGCTGGTGATCGCGGCCAGCTTCTCGCAAACCTACTTGCGCAACGCCTATAACAACGGGTTTCTATGCATCGAGGTTCCGGCGCTGGTGAAGCGACTACATGAGCAGTTCGCTACCGATATCGCTGCAAAAGAGAAGACCATCATTCCGGGCGAGGGTGTGGAGATCGACTTTACTTCCGGGACTGTCGCATGGCGTGGGTCATCTTTCTCTTTCCCTCCGCTCGGTACTGTACCGCAGTCCCTGGTAATTGCAGCCGGAGCTGAGAACGTAGTTGCAACGAAACTGGGATTGCATCGGAAGCACCAGCCCAACGAGGCTGTCGTCGTTTCAGGAGACTAAGCAATCATGGCAAAACATACCGTCGTCACTATGCCCGGAGATGGGATTGGCAATCAGGTTCTGCCGGAAGCTCTGCGGATTCTGAAAGCCGTCGGCTTCGATGCCGAATACATCCACGCGGACATCGGCTGGGATTGCTGGTGCAAAGAGGGCAATGCCCTGCCCGAGCGCACCAGTGAACTGCTCGCTAAACACAAGCTGGGATTGTTTGGCGCCATCACTTCCAAGCCCAAGAAGCAGGCTGAAGCCGAACTCGCGCCGGAACTCCGCGGCAAGGGCTATTCGTATTTCAGCCCCATCGTCACCATGCGGCAGCGCTTCCACCTCGACAC
>OBLW0100002122.1_pt1 | contig 16137 bp, 19 predicted proteins | sample 1520161 | NCBI WGS metagenome assembly OBLW01 (sample SAMEA3539309, study PRJEB22396) | soil metagenome | biome: tundra; feature: field; material: soil | place: USA | collected 2010-05 | depth 0.15 m | reverse complement strand
CCTGCCAACGGTCCCCGAAGGCGGCAGACCACAAAGTGCGATGGTCTGCCCCACCAAAGTGAATAGCATTGGGCCTAACCGGCAACAACCACTCCCTGACGGGGTGCCCGCTGGGCCGCCTCTGTAACGCCTGGAGATACTCTAGAAAACCTGAACGGCCTGCCGATATTACAGGATAAGCAAGACCTCCAACTCGTCAATCCCTTGACGGTGCGCCTTGACAGTCAAAGTCCTAACACCGGCTGCCGGAATCTATCCGATTGAGAGAATTGACTGTTCAACATGGCTGTCAATCTGCATTTGCCTGAGCCGTGACGACCGCTTCTGCCACAAATGCTCCCGCGTCCTTCGCACCGGATAGCTCCTGGCAGCGGCTGCCGGTCGCAACCAGCAGCGCGTTTGCGCGGGAATTTGAAGGATGCGCCGCGTTGCAGGACCAGGGGCTGCCACACGGTTCCATCGTTCAGGACCGCAAACCAGAGCGGCACACCAGGCAACAGAAGGGAAATAACGTCGATCACGCGGCGGCCGTTGCCACTCCTGTAACGGCCGCCAACCCCCTGGCATTGTCGGATCTTCATATGAACGCCCAGGGTACGCAAGACGATGTCTCGTCGCAGCCTGACGAGGCAAACGCCAGTCTCCAGCCCGCGGCTGGCGCCGGCCCGCAACAGCCGAGCACAATACAAGGTCCGGATTTGGGTGCAGACCCACAGACCACGGCATTCATGATGCGAATGCAGGCTGCGGCCGCAGACGACGCGACCACCTTGCAACAGAGACTAACCGACGCGGGTATGCCTGACACTAATAAGGCAGAAGAAGGCAACACACAAGAGTTGCCTTCACTGACTCAGAGCGCTCTGGCGGCTTTCGACCAGAGCCGGCAATTGGAGCCTGGTGCGGAAGTAAAGCAGGCAGCCGCGCCCTCCCAGCCCCCCGAACTGCGGGACTTGCGGGCATACGAACCACCGCGAGCTCCGCAGCCGCTCAACAACATTGTGCTCCAGGTGAACCAATCCGCGAACGAAAAGGTGCTGGTAAGCCTGGTACAACAATCCGGCGAACTGCGCCTGGCCGTTCGCACGGATGACTCCGAGCTAGCGCAGGGCCTGCAACAGGGACTCTCGGACTTGGTCGGCAAGCTTCAGGGAAATGGCTATCGAGCCGATACGTGGCACCCTGTGCAGGCTTCCGTAGCGGCCGCGCCCGCTCTCGAGAGTCAAAGCGCATCCAATCATTCCCGCCAGGGGGACCCGCAACCGCAACAGGGCTGGTCACAGCAGGACGGCGGCCAGCAACGCCAGAATCAACCCAACCGCCCTCGCTGGGTAGAGGAACTGGAATCCAGCCTGACCAGCAGAGGGCAAACTCCAGGAGAATCGTATGGCTTCAGCAGTTAGCGCACTCGGCAGTTCAAACTCGAACGGAACCGCCTCTTCATCCGCGGGGAGCTCCGGCAACTCGGCGGATGCCAGCCAACAGGTCTTTCTGCAATTGTTGGTGTCTCAACTGCAGAACCAGGACCCGCTCAATCCGACGGACAGCACCCAATTCGTCACGGAGTTGGCGCAGTTCAGCCAGCTTGAGCAAACCATCGCGATCAGAAGCGATATCGAGACGTATGCAGCAGCTCAGGCAGCGAACACGGCGGCCGCATCGGGCACCTCGACCGGACCAACAAACTCAACCAGCCAGACGCAACCTTAAGGAGGATAGCGATGTTTCCAGGATTTTCCGCCGCGCTCTCCGCGCTATCGGCGGATTCGAACGCCATTGACGTTTGCGGCAACAATCTCGCAAATCTGAATACCCCAGGCTTCAAGGCCGCTCAGGTGGAGTTTTCAGACCTGATGTCGGAAACGCTCGGCGGAGCTTTGAACCCGGCTCAGGTCGGTATGGGTGTAGGCCCTATCCAGACGAACACCAACTATATCCAGGGAGGCATCACGACGACCAATGGACCCACCGATGCCGCCATTGAAGGCAATGGCTTCTTTGTAGTGCAGAACCAGAGTGGCCAGACGCTTTACACGCGCGACGGCAGTTTCCAAGTCGATTCCGCTGGCAACCTGGTGACCGCTAGCGGCCAGTATGTGCAGGGGTGGCTGGCGACTAACGGAACGGTCAGCCCGAGCGGTCCGCTCTCCAATCTGACCGTTCCCGCGGGAGCTCTGATTCCGGGCACGACGACCACCACGATGAGTGTGGACGTCAATCTCAATGCGGGGGCGCCAACCTCGGGCGCAGGATCTTCATTCTCGGCTCCGATTCAGGTGTTCGATTCACTGGGCACCGGTCACACTTTGACCGTCAACTTTACCAACACCGGTGCGAACTCCTGGTCGTACACGGTGGCGGTACCGGCCTCCGACCTGAGCTCCGGGGGTAATGCAACGTTGGCAACCGGGACCTTGACCTTCGATGGAAACGGCAATCTTACGAGTCCCGCGGCCGGCTCCGGACCGCAGCCGATCGCCATTCAGGGTCTGGCGGATGGCGCCAACAATATGAGCATTAACTGGAACCTGTTTAACGCCACGGGCACTTCCAACATTACCCAATTATCGGAGAGTTCCTCGTTGGAGAGTGAAACTCAAAACGGCGCGGCTCCCGGCCAGATCACGAACGTCAGCCTTCAGAATGGCGGACTTCTGGTCGCCAACTACTCGAACGGACAGCGAGTAACCGTCGGTCAACTGGCGGTGGCGGCGATTCAAAATCCGGAGAGTTTGATCTCCGTGGGTGAAAACAGCTTGCTGGCTTCCGCCGGAACCGCCCCACCTGTCGTGGGCGCCGCCAACAGCGCCGGGCGCGGACAGATTCTGGCTGGTTCTCTCGAGGGATCGACTTCGGACATGGCCGCTGAGTTCACGAACTTGCTCACTTATGAGCGGAGCTATCAGGCGGCCGGCCGGGTGATCACCACCGGGGACACCATGATTCAAGACACGCTGAACCTGATTCAAGGGTAACCCAGATGGATTCACCGCAACTAGACCGGCTGCTGGACCTCCCGTTCGAGGTTGAAGCCAGGCTGCCCGGGCCCACGCTTCGTGTCAGCCAGTTGCTGAACCTGAGAGCCGGCAGCCTGATCTGCACGGCGCACCCGGCTGGAGCGAGCGTCGGTGTATTCGCCGGGAATGCTTATATCGGATCGGGTGAGCTGTATGTAGTGAACGGCCGCCATGCCGTGCGCATGGTGCAATTCAGCGAGAAAAGCTAAGAATGGAACCGATACGGCAAGTTCTCGCGGTGTTGCTGGTGCTCGGGTTGCTGGGCGGCGCGCTGTACTGGCTCCGCACCAAGGGAGCCGCCCGGCTTACGGTAAAAGGTTTTGGCCGGTCCGCCAACCGGCAGATGCGGTCCATAGAACAGCTTCGACTGACTCCCCAACATTCGCTGCACATGGTGAAGGTTGGAGACCGGGTTTTGCTGGTAGCGCTCTCTCCGGGCGGATGCTCAGTACTGAGCGCCAGCGGGGTGGAGATTCAAGTTGAAGATCGTATGGTGACTCGGTAATGCGCCGAATTGCGAACACCATGTCGATCCTGTTGCCGCTGGCGAGCCTGGCAATGGCCGCCGATGGACCAACCTCGATGCTGGGCGTCAGTATGGGGAAGAACGCTGGAGCCATGAGCGTCCCGATGCAGATCGTCATCATGATGACGCTGCTGACGCTGCTGCCGGCACTGCTGATGGCGGTTTCCCCATTCCTGAGGATCGCCATCGTGCTGCATTTCCTGCGCCAAGCTCTGGGAACTCAGACTACTCCTTCGAACCAGGTATTGGTAGGAATCGCATTGTTCCTCACTATATTGGTCGTTTCTCCCGTAGCTGCCGACATATACCACCAGGGATGGGAGCCGCTCCAGAAAGATCAACTCACGACCGCGCAAGCCTTCGACGCCGGGTCCAAACCACTGAAGGCCTTCCTGACTCGTTTTGTGCGCGAAAAGGACGTCAAGCTGTTTCTGGATATCTCACACGCGCCCGCCCCGCACAATGCATCCGATCTGGAACTGCGTGTCCTGATCCCCGCCTACATTCTTTCCGAACTGAAGACCGGGTTTCAGATCGGCGCAGTCTTGTTCCTACCGTTTCTCATCATCGATCTGGTGGTGGCGTCGGTGACCCTCTCGATCGGGATGATTCAGTTACCGCCCGTAATGATTTCAGCGCCGTTTAAGATCCTGCTGTTCGTGCTGGCCGACGGTTGGAATCTGGTAATCGGCTCGCTGATGAAAGGCTTCTACACATGACCCCGGAATTTGTAATTCAGATTCTTCGCCAAGCATTGATGACAGCGTTTTGGCTGGCTGCTCCGCTGCTGGCGGTCGGATTTGTGGTTGGCATCCTGGTCAGCCTGGTCCAGATCCTGACTTCGATCCAGGATTCGGCATTCAACGCCATTCCGCGTTTAGTGGCCTTTTTGGTGACGTTCCTATTGGCGCTGCCATGGATCGCGCAAAAAATGACCGCATACACCATTGCGATGCTAAGCGATTTCAGCCGCTATGCGCGGTGATCTGGCCGTCCCCATTCCGGTACTACTTGGGTTTCTGTTGACGCTGGTGCGGGTTTCCGGCGTGTTCATCTTTGTCCCGATTCCCGGTGTATCCAGCAGCCTGCCCCCGGCGCGCGTCCTCCTGTCGCTAGGCATCACCATCGCCCTCTATTCGCATTGGCCCATGGTGGCCGGCACGCCCTCGGTGGAGTCGTTCGTGGCGTGGATCATGCTGGAGGCGGCCCTCGGCGTGGGCACAGGCCTGGCAGTGGCTTTTGTGATGGAGGCATTCGGGGTAGGAGCCCAAATCATCGGATTGCAGGCAGGATATGCATTCGCCTCTACCGTCGACCCGAACACGCAAGCGGATTCCACCGTGCTGGTGGTCCTGTCGCAAGTCGCAGCCGGATTGCTGTTCTTTGCCACGGGACTGGACCACCAGGTGATTCGGATTCTGGCGTGGAGTCTGGAGACGCATCCAGCCGGCTCTTTCACCCTGTCGCGGGGAGCCGGCGAGCAGATGCTGCTGATCGGCTCCACGATGTTCACGACTGGACTGCGCCTGGCGATGCCCATGATCGCCGTCCTGGTGATGCTCGACATCTCGCTGGCACTGCTGGGCCGGGTGAATACGCAACTGCAGCTCCTGCACATTTCATTTCCCGTAAAGATGGTCGTTGCCCTGGGTCTATTGGGATCTTTGGCCCTCGTTTTTCCAGCACTCTTCCGGCTCAGCGCCGCAGGCACATTCGCTGCCGCGCGCGGGCTGCTTGCACATTAGAAAAATGCATGGCTGACAAAGACCAAAAGACCGAACAGCCTACACAGCGCCGTCTGAAGAAGGCCCGCGAGGAAGGCCGCTTTCCCGCAGCCCGCGTGTTCGTCAGCGCGTTGCAGTTCCTAGCATTTGTGGCCCTGCTTCGGGCCTTCGGTGTGCCGTGGATTCTGGATCTTCGCAACGTGATCGCCGAGATCCTGCGTCACGCGACGGCGCCAGGTAAGCCTGCTCCCGATGTGATCTATTCCGGCCTCCGTCTCTTGCAGCATGTAATGACGCCGCTGTTGGTGTTGGGCGGCGTCATGATCGGCATCACTCTCGGAGTGCAGCTCGCAGTGACTCGCATGGGAATGAGCCTCAAGGGTCTCACGCCCGACCTGAAACGGCTTAACCCGCTGAATAAGCTGCGGCAGTTGCCCAAACAGAACCTGTCTTCGCTGCTGCAAGCCGTAATCATGATTCCGGTGTTCGCCGTCGTACTTTATCACCTGGTGCGGGATAACTTCGACAGCTACCTGATGCTGCCACTCAGGTCTATTTCATCCGGGGCGCTGCTGGTCGCCACCTCTATTCAGGCGCTGCTGTGGAAGGCGTCCATGCTGTTTGTGGTATTCGGCGCGGTGGATCTTATCCGGCAGAAACAGCGCTATCAGCAAGAGCTGAAGATGAGTAAGCAGGACATCCGCGATGAGTTCAAGGAGATCGAAGGCAACCCGATCGTCAAGCAGCGGCTGCGGCGGTTGCGGCGCGACATGGCCAGGCGCCGCATGATGCACGCGGTGCCCAAAGCCACGGCTGTCATCGTGAACCCCACGCACTACGCGGTGGCGTTGACTTACGCCATGAACACGCCGGGGGCTCCCAAGGTGGTCGCCAAAGGAAAAGACTACCTGGCACTGCGTATTCGCCAGAAAGCCATCGATAGCCAGGTCCCCTTGATCGAGAATCCGCCGTTGGCGCAGGCGCTGTATAAGTCGGTCGATGTGGGTCAGGAGATCCCGGCGGAATTCTACCGGGCGGTGGCCGAAGTACTGGCTTACATCTTCAAGCTGATGAATGGCAGGCGGCCTGCATAGAGTCAGGAAAACGGAAATGGGAGTGTACCAATCTTGACACCGGCACGGACGATCGGGGCAGCGCCGCCGAAGCAGTTTAACTGGATTACGGCGGTCGACTGGAAAGAACTGGGCGTGCCCGTGGCAGTGTTGGGCATTGTTCTGGCGCTGATTACGCCCGTACCTCCGTTTCTGCTGGACGTGCTGCTGGTTTTCGACATTATGATGTCGGTCACCGTGATGATGGTGGCGCTGTACATCCGCAAACCCGTGGAATTCAGCGTTTTCCCGACTACGTTGCTGCTGCTGACGCTGTTCCGCCTGGCTTTGAACATTTCCTCCACGCGCCTCATCCTGATGAACGGAAACACCGGGACCAGCGCCGCGGGCGAGGTGATTCAGGCCTTCGGGAACTTTGTGGTGGGTGGAAACTATGTCATCGGCGCGGTGATCTTCCTGGTACTCATCGCGATTCAGTACGTGGTCATCAATCATGGCGCAGTCCGCATTTCCGAAGTGACGGCCCGGTTCACCCTGGACGCCCTGCCGGGAAAGCAGATGTCCATCGACTCCGATCTGAGTTCCGGCCTGATCCAGGAGGCCGAGGCGCGCAAGCGCCGTAAGGACCTGGCGCGGGAGGCCGAGTTCTATGGGGCCATGGATGGCGCTTCGCGCTTCACGCAGCGGGATGCCGTAGCCGCAATTCTGATCACGGCCATCAACATCGTCGCGGGATTTCTGATCGGCGTGCTACAGCACGGCATGGATCTGGGGCACGCTCTGGAGACCTACACAGTGCTGACCATCGGCGACGGCCTGGTGACGGTGATCCCCGCATTAATGATCTCCATTTCCGGAGGCCTCATCGTTACCAGGGCCAGCTCGGATGAACGGTTGGCCGTGGATTTCGCCAAGCAGCTCTTCGGCAGTCCCAGTCCGTTGCTGTTGGCCAGTGGGGTGCTGGTGATCCTGTCGGCATTTCCCGGGCTGCCAGGCCCCCCGTTTCTGCTCTTGGGGTGCGGTCTCGGTACGGTTGCCTGGAGGATGAAAAAGCGGCAGTCCCAGACGGAAAAGGCGGAAGCCATGGCGAAGCCCGCCGCCAAGGACAATGTGGAGACACTGCTGCGCGTGGAACCGCTGACGGTCGAGATGGGCCTTGGTCTGGTGAAATTCGTAAGTGGCGGGCAGGAGTCTCCGCTCATCAAGCGAATTGGCGGAATTCGCCGCCAATTAGCCAAAGAGATGGGCATCGTGCTGGGGCCTGTGCGGGTGGTGGACAACGTGACGCTGAAGGCGAGCGAATATGTCATTCTGCTCAAGGGCGCGGAGATTGGCCGGTACGAGTTGCCCTCCGGATGCGAACTGGCCATCCCCGTCGGCAAACTGGAACCGGCGCCCGGCGGCAAGCAAACCAAAGAGCCGGCCTTCGGAATGACGGGTTGGTGGGTTCCAGCCGAACAGGCCGACGCAGCCCGGCGGCGGGCTTTCACGGTAGTGGACCCCGTCAGCGTACTCGGAACACACCTGGCAGAACTGGTGCGCCGGTACGCCCACGAGTTGTTTTCGCGACAGGATGCGAAGAGATATCTGGATCGCGCCGCGGTGGAGTGTCCCAAGGTGGTGGAGGACCTGGTGCCCAAACTGCTGCCGCTCTCCACCGTGCAGCGCGTCTTACAGAACCTGCTCCGAGAGCGCGTAGGCATCCGCGATTCCGCCACCATCCTGGAGGCGCTCGGAGAAGCCGGAGTTACGACCAGGAATACGGTCCTATTGACCGAGTACGTTCGTCAGGCGTTGCGCCGCACAGTGGTGAAGCCCTTTCTGAACGCCGCCGGCGATCTTACCGCGTACATTTTGGACTCAGCCCTGGAGCAGGTCGTCGAATCGGCCATTCAGCACGGCGAACAAACCAGCCACCTCACTCTGGCGCCTCCGGCGATACGCGATTGTCTGCAGCGCATCGCCAAGAAAGCCGGGAATCCCGAAGCAGCGGTGGCGGCCATCTCGGGATCTGGTTCCCGGTACTTTCTCAGGCAAATGGTTGAGCCAACCATGCGGAACATTTACTTCATTTCGCACAACGAAATACCCGCTGAAATCAAAATTGTCTCATTGGGAGTCATTCAATAACCATGGCTATCGCCGCCAATACACAACATCTCCACGTGAAGTCCTTCTTCGCAGCTACGGCAAAGGAAGCACTCGAGCGGGCGCGTCAGGAGTTGGGACCGGACGCCCTGCTCCTGAAGACACGCGAAGCGCCGCCCGAAGCCCGCCATCTGGGCGCCTGCGAAGTCGTGCTGGGCGTCGCGCGGGAAACCGGCGCAAGGCCGCCCAAGTCTGTCGCCGGCGATCGTGCGGTCTCTCCCCAGCACGGAGCGATCGAGGATGCTCTGGTGCAGTTGAACGCATTCATGCGGACGCTGCCCGCTCCCGCCCGCGACGGCGGGGTAGAGGAAGCGCTGCGCGAGGCCGGCATCGTTCCCGAGATGGCTCGCCAGATCGCTCAGGCTGTCCGGCAACGCGCCACCCGGAGGCCAGTGGTGCAGATGGCACGGCCCGGCGGAGTTTGCTGGGCGGCCACAGCTTCGGAGATTGCCGCCGAGATCGCGAGCCGGCTGGAGGTTCGTTCCGGGATAGGCCGGGTGACGGCTCTGGTAGGTCCTCCGGGAGCGGGAAAGACCACCACGCTGGTCAAACTGGCGGTCCTCGAAGGTCTGCGCGCGGGCCGCTCCACGCGTCTGATCTCCGCCGACACCCAGCGTATCGGCGGTGCGGAGCAGCTACGGGCCTTCGCGGCTATTCTGGGTGTTTCTTTTCTGGCCGTCGAAAGCGTCGCAGCCTTGGGTCAGGCCATTGACGCCGCCCCATCCTGCGACCTCGTGCTGATCGACACGCCGGGATATGGCCCTGTCCTGCAAAGCGAGCTAGGAGGCGATTTGGCCGATTTCCTGAGCCGCCGTCAAGACATTGACACCCACTTGGTTCTGACAGCGTCCACCCAGCACTCCGTTTTGCGAAAGTTAGTAGATCTGCATCGAATCTACCGGCCTTCCAAACTGCTATTCACCAGACTCGACGAGGTAGAGTCTTTGGCGTCTGTATATTGCGGAGCCGTCCAACAGCAGATGCCGCTCTCTTACTTCGGCCTGGGCCAACTCATTCCAGAGGACCTGGAAGCCGCCAGCAAAGAACGGGTCGCAGAATCATTGGTACACCAATTGCCAGAAGACTTGCAGGCGGTGGCCTGATCAGGCGACATGGGAAGCAGTTCTTACGGCCCGCAGTCGGTCGTCGACGACGATATCGCATTTCGGCGCGAAGCGCTGGTGATTCAGCACTTGCCACAGGTGCGGCTGATCGCCAAGCGCATCCACGACCGTTTGCCGAGCTACATCGCGGTAGAAGACCTGGTATCGGCCGGGGTGGTCGGTTTGATTGGAGCGATCGATAACTTCGACCCCATGTTCAACGTCCAGCTCAATACCTATGCCGAGCGCAGGATTCGTGGCGCGATCATAGACAGCCTGCGCGAAATGGATTGGGTGCCGCGCGAAACAAGAAAGAAGGACAGGCTCATCGGGGCCGCCATTCATCGTGCCAAGCAACGTCTCGGCAGGGAACCGTTGGAAGAGGAGATTGCCGCGGAATTAGAGATCCCTCTTGCAGAGTACCAGAAATGGCTGTCTGAAGTGCAGTCCGCCGAGTTGGAACCGCTGGAGTACGTGCCGGGCGACGGGACCCGCGGCGATTTGCTGAACTTCATCTCCGACGATGAAGAAGACCGGCCTTTGCGCATCGTGGAACGCTCCGAGTTGGAGAGAGTCTTGGCGCTGGCCATCGATCGCATACCAAAAACCGAACGGACGGTGTTGACCCTCTACTATTACGAGGAACTGAATCTCCGCGAAATTGCCGAAGTCATGGGTCTGCATCTCTCGCGCATCCACCAGTTGCGTGTGCAGGCCGTCCTCAGGTTACGCAGCCACCTGGATAGAGTCTGGCTATCCCAGCCAAGGAGCAAATCATGAGTGAGAGTCCGAATCGAACATCCGGGTTGAAGGGCTGCGGGAATGCCGCGGCCACCACGATGGACATCCTGTTAGACATTGAGCTGCCTGTTACCCTGCGCTTCGGAAGCAGGCGAATGTCTTTGGAGGATATCCTCCGGCTGGACACCGGCTCCATCGTCGAATTCGATCGTGCCGTAGCGGACCCCGTGGAGGTGCTGGTGAACGACCGGGTGGTGGCCCGAGGGGAAGCGGTCGCCGTGCAAGGACATTATGGCGTCCGGATTCTGGAAATCGCCAGCGCGCGGGAGCGCCTGGACTCGACCGGCGATTCGCACGTCTCACCGGGCGCGGTTCCCGCCATCGCAGGGAAGCAGGCATGAACTTGGATTGGATCTTGAGCCCTCTCACCCAGTACTGCGTCCTGGCATTGGCATTTATGTCGTGCATGGGATTGTGCTTTTCAACCAGCATCCGGATGCGCATGGAGCGGCGCCGCATGGCGACGTCCCAAGAGTCGCTGGATCAGACTGTAAAGGCGCTCTCCACGGCCGTAGAGCAGATTCGGCGGGATGGTCCGGAGCCGGAGACGCGCCGCCCGGCTCCGCTCGAAGGACTGAACCTCACCAAACGCGCGCAAGCTTTACGCATGCATCGACGTGGCGAGTCCTTGGCGACGATCTCGGCTGCGCTGCAATCGCCGCGCAACGAGATCGAACTCCTGCTGAAGGTGCACGGCTATCTGAACTTGTAGATTCTAGCAGGCGCGCAGAGCAACCGGGTTCTCGAAGCTGCGGAGCTTCATGATCAGCGTGGTGCGCTTCATGCCCAGCAGCTCGGCGGCGGCCGTCCGGTTGCCGGCGGTCTTGGACAGCGCTCTTTGCAGCATGCCGTGCTCGAAGTGGCTTACAGCCGTCGCGAAATCCGTCCACCCCGGCGCCTCCATCGGATCCGGGTGAAGTCCGGTATGCACAAGTTCCGGGATGGGGGCCTTGGTCAGGCCGAAGTCGCTGGCATACAGTTTTTCGCGGTCGCCAGTCATGGCCACCGCCATTTCCACGGCGTTCTCCAATTGCCGCACATTGCCCGGCCAGGGGCAGAGACGGAGACGGAGTAGAGCTTCAGGCATCACCTGCTTAAAAGGGATGCCTTCAAACTGGCAGATCTTTCGCACGAAATGCTCCGCCAGCAGGGGGATGTCGTCTCCCCGCATGCGGAGCGACGGCACCTCAAGGGGTACCACGTTCAAGCGGTAGTAGAGGTCTTCCCGGAACTTGCCTTGGCGGACGCGCTCGGCCAGGTTCACGTTGGTGGCGGCCAAGACCCGGACGTCCACGCGAGTGTTTTCGGAACTCCCCAGCCGCTGTATTTCGCGGTCTTGAAGCACGCGCAATAACTTGGCCTGCAACTCGATGGGCATATCGCCGATCTCGTCGAGGAATATCGTTCCGCGGTTAGCCTGCTCGAACCGGCCCACGCGGGAGTTAATGGCGCCGGTAAAGGCGCCTTTGACGTGTCCGAACAGCTCCGCTTCCAGAAGGTTCTCGGGCAAAGCGCTGCAGTTGATGGATACCATCGGCTGGTTCATCCGCGGGCTCGCCATGTGCAGCGCCCGCGCGACCATTTCCTTCCCCGTCCCAGTCTCACCGCTGATCAATACAGTACAGCGCCGCGGCCCGATCAGCCGAATGGCTTCGGCTACCGTCTCCATCGCGCTGCTTTGGCCTACGAGAAGCTCACGCCACGGTTCCCGCCGCGCAGTTGCCTGCAAGCGGACTTTCAACGCCTTCCGTCTGAATTCAACCGCATTGGACAGACCCTCTTGCAGCGCCGCATGAGAATCTCGGTATCCCACGCAGTGATAGGCTCCGGCGCGAATCAGGCGCACCGCATCCGTGGCGCGCATCTCAGGGTCCCAGAAGATCACCGGCATCTGGGGATCCAGCGCATGGAGCGCATCGAGGGCGTCAACAACGTCCGCGATTGGCATGCACCCTGTGATCAACACACAGTCTGCGCCTTCGAGATCGGCCTTACTAATGCTCTTCAAACCGCCGATCGCCTGAATCAAGCGGAAATCCAAAAGGAATTCCCGCAAATCGAAGTCCGGAGCGGCCGGCTGGTTTCTAAAACATAGCACTTGGGGTGGAATCATGGAGTACTTATAGTATTCGAAAATCATTTCCGGCACTACTCCATAGTTGCCAAATTATTATTGTTGAATGGCAACTTTAGTTAACTGGAGCTGAATCTCCACAAATACGGTCCGTTGCCTTGTGCTTTCAGGTTAAGATATTAGCTGCTTCAGGATTCGTTTGAGCGTATGCATAACCTCACGGCAATCGCCGAGTTCGGCCTATGAGCATAATCATTCAGAACGACAGCTTGGCGGGTGGCGCCGCGCCCGGGGTCGGGCGCACGGATGAGATTTCGCGTCCGGCGGGTTGGCCGGGCCAATCCACCGGCAGGTCTGATAATCGAGGAGGAGACAGCGTCGATCTTTCTTCTCTGTCGCAGAGCGTGGCCGCTGCCAGCACGGCGCAGGAAGCGGAACAGGCCGGCCGGATCTCACACCTGACGGCGCTCTATCGGAGCGGGCAGTACAGCATCGATTCGGCTCAGGTGGGCCGCGCCATGGTTTCTCATGCCCTCGGTGACGGCACGAGCGGGCAAAGGTGATGTCTGCCAGCCCAGTGCAATGGATCGCGGATGCGGGGTGTCGCGTGCGACTGGCTCGACAACAATGGAATGCGGCCGATCTTAAGACGGTCGAGGAGTCCCGCAAGCTGCTGGAACAATCCGTCACCGCTCTGAAGATGGCCATCGGTTTGCTGCGCAATGGAGATTCGACCATGACTAGCGGCCTTCAGCCCGCGATTGCAAGCCTGCGGCGCGACATTTCGACGATGATTCGCGTGGTCGACGCATGCTCCGCGTTTCATCGCGGCATGTCGCTGCGCCTGGGTGGAGCGCTTCCCGCCTATGATGCTTCGGGTAAGACGGTCGGAGAGCCGGACACTTTGCCGGCTCACGGTGTCGTAGGCTAAAATCCATGTCTGGTATTAATGCCTCCATGTCCAGTGCCGGAAATACGCTGGAGGTGCTTCAGCAGGCCCTCAGTCTCATCCAAAACAACATAGATAACGCATCGACTCCAGGATACGCGAGCCAGCAGCTCAATCTGGAAGCCATGCCCCTGGATGTAGGCGGAGGGCTGGCGGGCGGCGTGATGGCGGACGGTCTAAATAACTCGCGCGACCAATATGCGGAGGAGGCCGTGCAAAGCCAGATGCAGGCGCTTGGCCTCTATACCGCGCAGGCCCAGAATGCTGGTACGATTCAGAGCTTTTTCGATGTGACCGGCACCAGCGGTGTCTCAGCTTCGCTCAGCGCTCTTTTTCAAAGCTTCTCCGCCTGGAGTACCACGCCGGACGACACCACCGCTCAGCAGAACGTGCTGGCGGCGGCCAATACCGTGGCCCAATCTTTCCAGGGGCTGGCTAATTCGCTGACGCAGACGGCCCAACAGATCGACGGCCAGATCGGCGCCACCGTCCAACAAATCAATACCATCGCCACTCAAATTCAGCAGTACAACGTGCAGCGCCTGCAGTCGTCGCAGCCTGACCCTGGAGCGGATGCGCAGTTATACAGCGCTTTGGACAATCTTTCCCAACTGACGAATTTTTCGACCGTCACGCAAAGTGACGGAACGGTCACTGTATTGCTCGCCGGCGGCACTCCTTTGGTTGTCGGAACCCAACAGAATACCCTCAGCTCGAGCGTCTCGGTGGACAGCCAGCCGCAGCCGGTTTATGCCCAATCGCTGCCGACGGCCCATGTGCTGGATGCCCAGGGCAACGACATCACATCGGAAATCACCAGCGGCCAATTGGGCGGCTTACTGGACACGCGAAACCGGCTGTTGGCATCAATCCTCGGAGACTCGCAGCAGCAAGGAACGCTCAACCAACTCGCTCAGGGAGTGGCGGACACGGTGAACCAGATTCTGGAATCTGGTACGGTTTCTTCCGCGGCCGGCGCCGCGAACGGCACTGCGCTATTCACCTACGACAGCGGCAACCCGGCCACGGTAGCCTCGACCTTAGCGTTGAACACGGCGATTACCCCCGATCAACTGGCGGCCGTGGATGCTTCCGGCAACGTCAATGGAAACGCTAATGCGCTTGCCGCGCTCGAAAATGCGTCGGGCAAGCAGGGCACCATCGGTGGGTTGAGCTATCTCGCGTACTTCGGACAGATCGCCGCAAGCGCCGGGCAAGAAAATCAGACTGCAACGGCTAACCAGCAGACCCAACAGCAAGTGACGGCCCAGGCCACGACCCTGCGCGATCAGGTCTCCGGCGTGTCACTCGACCAAGAAGCTAGCGCGGTGCTCCAGTTTCAACAGGCTTATCAGGCGACGGCGCAGGTGCTAACAGTCTTGGACAATCTGGGCCAAGATTTGATGAATCTGATCGTCCCAACGTAAAGGTGGTCACATGTTTCCCGACATCAGCGGATCTAATCAAGCTTTTTTGGCCAGTCTCGACACGACACAGTTGCAGATGCAACAATCGCAGAGCGAAGTCAGTTCGGGACTGCGGGTGCAGCAAGCGTCCGACGATCCTACCGAAATCGCCGAGATCCTGCAACTCCAGGGCGATATTTCACAGAACCAGCAGATCCAATCGAACTTGAACGGAGTTTCATCGGAGCTGGGCACGGCCGATTCCGCTCTGCAGACCGCGGTCCAGGCCGTTGAGAGCGCGACGTCCCTGGGTACGCAGGGCGCCACCTCCACCGCGACGGCGGATCAGCGGACGATACTGGCGCAGCAGGTCACCGGCATACTGCAGACTTTGGTCGGCATTGCCAATACCAGCATGGACGGCCGCTACATCTTTAGCGGCGACCAGGACACGCAGCCGGCGTATCAGCTTGACCCAACCCAGCCGGAAGGCGTCAAGCAACTGGTATCCGCGGCGGCTACGCGGGTCATCGTGGATGCCAGCGGCACGTCGATTTCGGTTTCCAAGACCGCGCAGGAAATCTTTGACGCCCAGGATGCCAACGGCAAGCCAACGGCGGGCAATGTCTTTGCCGCAGTGAATTCGCTGGCTACGGCTTTGCAGAACAACGATCAGGTGGGCATCTCGCAGGCGGTAATCTCTCTGCAGTCCGCGGATCAGTACCTGAACGACCAGCTTGCCTTCTATGGCCAGGCGGAGACCAGCATATCCACCGCCACCTCCGTTGCGCAACAGTTTCAGACCCAGGAGACCTCCAATCTGAGCCAGTTGCGCGACGCTGACGTTGCAAAGGTGGCCGTGCAGTTGAACCAGGAGCAGGTTCAGAACCAGGCAGCGCTGTCGGCGGAATCCACGCTGTTGCAGCGGAGGGATCTGTTCAGCTACATCGGTTAGAGGAGAAGGGCCTCATGAGCGATCATTCCCCATTGGCCGGAGCTGGGACGGGCTTAACCGGTCCGCCTCAATACGAGGTTTGCACGCCCGGCGTCCTGCCGGTCGATCAGATCGGCTTTGTGGAGGCGATCCACCGGCAGTTTCTGCAAACATTGGCGCGGCGGCTCGGCGATTGTCTCGCAACACCTGTCAGCACCGACCTGGCGGGAATCGAACAGATGCAGTTTCCGGACTTTCTCAACTCCTGCGATGGCGAAGCATGCCTGATCCCGCTAAACGCCGAACCCACCGGTGGACGCGCCATTCTGGAACTGAGTCCGGGATTCGTGCAGCGTGTCCTGGGCATTCTCATTGGCGTTCC
>OBLW0100002121.1_pt1 | contig 16138 bp, 13 predicted proteins | sample 1520161 | NCBI WGS metagenome assembly OBLW01 (sample SAMEA3539309, study PRJEB22396) | soil metagenome | biome: tundra; feature: field; material: soil | place: USA | collected 2010-05 | depth 0.15 m | reverse complement strand
AGCTTCGCCGACTTCCTGCGCAAGGTGCCGGTCAACGTGTGCAACAAGCGGGTGATCGAGTCGCTGGCCAAGGCGGGCGCCTTCGATGAGTTCGGCAACTCGCGCCGGGGCCTGGTGCTGATCCACGAGCAGGCCATCGACACAGTGATCGATGTCAAGCGCAACGAGGCCATCGGCCAGGACTCGCTGTTCGGCGGCGATTCCGAGACCGAAGCCACGTTCGAGGTGCCGGTCCCGGACGGTGAGTGGGAGAAGTCCACCCTGCTCGGCTTCGAGCGGGAGATGCTCGGCCTGTACGTCTCTGACCACCCGCTGCTGGGCGTGGAGCATATCCTGGCCGCGGCCACCGATTGCTCCGTGGCCCAGTTGCTGGGCTCGGCCGCGGAAGATACCGAACGAACCGCCAAAGGCGGCCGTGGCGACGCGCAGGTGGTCACCGTCGGCGGAATCCTGTCCGGGGTACAGCGGAAGGTCACCAGGCAGGGCAATCCGTGGGCGGCTGCGACCCTGGAGGACCTGGAAGGCGCGATCGAGGTGCTGTTCTTCCCGGCGACCTATCAGCAGTGCGCCCTCGTGCTCGCCGATGACGCGGTGGTGATCGTGAAGGGGCGGCTGGACCGGCGCGACGACGACTCACCCAAGCTGATCGCTATGGAGGTGACCGTCCCCGACCTGTCGGTCGGCGGAAGCGGCCCTTTCGTGGTGTCGATGCCGGTCCAGCGGTGCGTCGCGCCCGTCGTGGACAGGCTGAGGGAGGTGCTGCGGACACATCCGGGACTGGCCGAGGTGCACCTGAAACTCTGCAATGGCCCGCGGACCACGATCGTCCGGCTGGATGACAAGCTCCGGGTCAGGCCATCGCCGGCGTTGCAGGCCGACCTGAAGCAGTTGCTCGGGCCTGCTTGCGTGGGCTGAGCTGCGCCAGCGGGCTTGCGTGGGCTGAGCTTGCCCTGGGCTGGGCCTGGACCGGCGCCTGACCTGGGGCTGGGGTTCGGCGTAAGATAGCCGCAGGTGAGCCGGGAAGACTGGTCGGCGATCTGTCCGCCTGCGAAGGGCGCTTCCCGTGATACGCCGAATCCTCCTCCGCACCGGCTGGAGCCGGGAGGTGCTGCGCACCAACCTGTGGCTGGTTCCCGCGGTTGAGGTCCTCGGTGCGGTGTGCCTGTTCGCTGCCACCGATGCAGCTGACAGGGCCGTCTATCACGGCGCGCTCACCCTGCCTTCCTGGGTGATCAGCGGATCCGCTGACGCGGCGCGGCAGATTCTCACCGCCATTGCCGCGGCTGTCATCACCGTCGTTGGCGTGGTGTTCTCGATCGTGATCGTGGCGCTGACACTGGCCTCGACCCAGTTCGGGCCGCGGATGCTGCGGAACTTCATCCGTGACCGTGGCACCCAGCTCACCCTCGGGACCTTCGTGGCGACGTTCGTCTATGCGGTCCTCACGCTCGTGTCGATCGGCGGCCCGGGTCCGGGCGGGGCCTTCGTGCCGCACATCAGCATCACCACGACCCTGGCGCTGATGGTGGTCGACCTGGCGGTGCTCATCTACTTCATCAATCACATCGCCAACCAGATCCAGCTGCCGCAGGTGATCGCGGGAATCTCAGGTGATCTTTCGCGGGCGATCGACGCGCACGTCGAGGAGGGCGCGGCCGACCCGGATGAACCGTCCGTGGCCGGTCTGCTCTCTGGAATGCCCGGGCCGGGCGGCGCCGTCGGGGTGTCGCGGAGCGGTTACCTGCAATACATCCGTCATCGGACGCTGCTCGGGATCGCGACCGAGGCCGGTGCGGTCATCTATCTGCACTACCGGCCTGGTCACTTTCTCGCCCAGGGCAGCCAGCTCGCGACGGTGTGGCCGGCCAGCGCGGCGGGCGAGGTGGCCCGTGAGCTTGCGCGCGCGCACGTCACCGGTCCGTACCGGACGCTCGCCCAGGACGTCTCGTTCGGGATCGACCAGCTCGTCGAAATCGCGATCCGCGCGCTGTCCGCGGCCGTCAACGACACTTTCACCGCCTTGACCTGCATCGACTGGCTGTCCGACAGTCTGTGCAAAGTTGCGGGCAGATGGCACCCGGCCCGGGTCCACCGGGACCGCGCGGGCGCTGTCCGCGTCATCACCACCGAGCCGACCTACGAGCGGATGGTGCAGCGAGCGTTCGACAAGATCCGGCAGAGCGCACGCGGCCTGCCGGCCGTCCTGATCCGCCAGCTCGACGCCCTCGGCAGGATCATGGAGCGGACCACCGCGGAAGACCAGCGTCAGGTGCTGCTCGATCAAGCCGCCATGATCATCCGGGTGAGCGAGGAGTCCGTGCATGACGAATCCGACCGCGCGGACGTGCGGCGCCAGTACGAAGCGGTTCTCGCGGTGCACCAGGCGGTCCTGGCGCGATGTCAGGCGTCGCGGCGTTTGAGCAGGTAACCCCCGGCCACCAGGAGCACGGCGGTCCACAGGCAGAACAGGCCGAATCCCTGCCACGGCGAGAGCAGCTGGCCCGACTGAGGTGCAGCCCGGAAGATCAGCGACCCGGCCTGCACCGGCAGGTAGGCGTTGACATGCGCTCCCCAGCTGCTGGGCAGCAGGCCGGTCAGGATCGGCAATACCAGGACGATGCCGAGGACCGTGGTAATGGAGCCGGCCGTGTGCCGGATCAGCGATCCGATCGCGAGGGCGAACAGGCCAAGCACGGTGAGGTACAGCCCCGCCCCGATGACGGCCCGGGTAACCCCCGGGTCGCTCAGCGCCACGGGCACCTTGCTGTGCAGCAGCGTCGAGCCGACGAAGAACGAGCTGAAGGAGACGATCTCCGCAAGGACCAGCAGCAGGGCCGCGAACATCACCGCCTTGGCGGCCAGCACAGGAATCCGCCTGGGTGTGGCGAGAAGTGAGGCGCGGATAACTCCGGTGGAGTACTCGGAGGTGATCACCATGGCGCCGAGCACGCAGATGGTGAGCTGGCCGAGATAGATGCCGACACCCAGGATGAAGCTGACCGGGTCAGCGATGATCTGGGCGTGCCCGCCGCCCCCGCCCCCGCGCCGGGCGCTCGACCAGCTGCCCACGACGAGAGCGGTGAGGCCGGCGGTGATGCCGACGGTGATCACCACGAACAGCAGGAGCGTCCAGAATGTGGATCGCACCGAGCGGATCTTTGTCCATTCCGCGAGCATCACGTGGCCGAAACCCACGTGATGGGATGCTGGCGGTACGGCGGGTCCGGCGGCCCTGGCTGCCTGCGCGGGCGGGCTGGCGGCGGTCATCTGGCGCGCTCCTGAGCTGTGCTAACTGTCGGTTCGGTGACCTGTGCTGTCTCGGCCGGTCCCGGCGTGGTGCCGGGGCCGTGAGTTCCGTACTCGGAGCTGTCGGCGGTCAGTTCCATGTACGCCTCCTCCAGGGAGGCGCGCTGCGGACTGAGTTCGTGCAGGACGATCCGGTTGGCAGCGGCGATCTCCCCGATCCGCGGCGCCTCAAGCCCGGTAACGCGGAGTCCGGCCGCCTGTCCGTCGGCCCGCTGTCCGTTGGCCGCGTCCTGTGCGGCGGTCTTCCCGCCCTCCGCGGCGATCAGGTCAGCGAGCCTGCCCGCATCCGGCGAGCGGACCAGCACTGACCTATCTGAACTCCGCTCGATAAATTCCTGTGTGCTGCAGTCCGCGATCAGCCTGCCGCGGCCGATCACGATCAGGTGATCGGCGGTAACGGCCATCTCATTCATCAGGTGGCTGGACACGAACACTGTCCGGCCCTCGGACGCGAGATGCTTCATCAGGTTCCTGATCCACAGGATGCCCTCGGGGTCGAGCCCGTTGACCGGCTCGTCGAGCAGCAGGACGTCTGGGTCGCCGAGCATGGCCACGGCGATGCCGACCCGCTGCCCCATGCCGAGGGAGTAACCGCCAGTCCGCTTGTGGGCCACCTCCCTGAGCCCGACCAGGTCGAGCACGTGGTCCACCCGCGACCGGGGAAGGCCCTGGGTCTGGGCGAGGAAGAGCAAGTGGTTGTAGGCGCTGCGGCCGGCGTGCATGGCCTTGGCCTCCAGTAGCGCGCCGACTGTGCGCAGCGGCTGGGCGAGGTCGGCGTAGCGCTTCCCGTTGATCGTCGCGATCCCGGATTGCGGCCGGTCGAGGCCAAGCACAAGCCGCATCGTGGTGGACTTGCCCGCGCCGTTCGGCCCGAGGAACCCGGTTACCCGGCTCGCCTCAACCGTGAACGACAGGTGGTCGACCGCGAGCTTGTCCCCGTAGCGTTTGGTCAGGTCCCGTGCCTCTATCATCGGATTCCTTCTGTGTGGGTCTGAGGCGACTTGCCGGATCCCCCCGTGTCTAGGTTCACCGTAGCAATACCTGCCGTCCGGACGCTGGTTCAGATAGGCCTGCTGGGCCAATTCTCAGAACCTTCACGTACGCTTCTGCGGAGGATGACCCAGCCCATGCGATTCCCTGATCCGGCCGACGGAAATCGGCCCGGCGACAGCCCGGCGCCCGATGCCGCCCTGCTGCCTGTCGGGGGCCTCCTGCCTGACCCGGCACCGGCGGCCGGCGAGTGGCGGCGGGCGCTCGTCACGTCCCTCGCGGTGCTGGTCAGTGGTGTGCTGCTCGGCGTCGCCGGTGGTTTCCTGTGGGCGGTCGCCGCTCCCAGGGCGCCGCTCGTGATGGTCGGCCATGGCGTTGCGGACGTGGTCAATTCGGAAACCAACGCCTTCATCGCCGCGGACGGGTGGTATTGCCTGATCTGCGTGGTCGGCGGCGTCATTTCGGGGCTGATCTGGCACTGGTTCGCGGTGCGGAGGTACGGGCCGGTGGCGATGGCCGCGGTGCTCATCGGCGCGCTGGCCGCGGGGCTGATCACGTTGTGGATCGGTCAGCAGGCCGGCCTCGCCACGTTCAATCATCTGCTGGCCACGCTGCCCGTCGGAAGGCACTTCCAGGCGCAGCTTGCGCTGGGCTCGCGCGGTGCCATCGCGCTCTGGCCGCTGGCGGCCGGGCTGACGGCAGGCGGCGTCGAACTGTCGGCCGCGATGCGTGACCGGCGTCAGGCCGCCGAGCCTGCGCTGATGCTTACCCGGCCTGGGTTGCGGGGTGGCCCGCCGGGCCCTGGCTGAGGGTCCCGTGTCCTTCGGCGGGTCAGCGGACCTCATGGAGGCGGCACGGCAGGGTGTTGAGCTCCTCGGCCCCGGACCGCCCGACAGCGACGGTGCCGCCGATGTTGACGCGGTGCCGGCCCCGGCAGGCATTCGGCTCGAACGAGAACAGCATCCCCTCGGTGAGCACCGCGTCGTCCCATGGCGGCAGGGTTCGCAGCCACGGATACTGGTCACCGAGCACTTTCTCGGCCCCGTCGTGCAGCGTGCCCAGCAGGCAGGCCGGGCTGACGCTGTGGATCAGCGGGGACAGGGACCAGCAGTCCGCCTCGTGCACGGGGACCGCCATCGCCGCGCACATCTCAGTGAATGTGATGCCCGGCTTGAGCGCCTCCAGGCCGGCATCGTATGACCGGCGCGCGACGTCCGCGAGCCGGCGCCACTCCGGGTCGACCGGGCTGGTAGCCACGTTCATTTGCTGCTGCGTCTCGATGCCGCCGTAACACGGCATCAATTCCGCGTACACGAGTTCACCCGGCCCGATCGTCCGCGGGGGGACCGCCCCGGTTCCCCACTCCGGTGGCCCCCAGGACAAGATCTCCCGCCCGGACCGGAACACGATGCCGGGCTGCGTGAAGGTCAGCCCGGCCCGGTAGACGATGCTGGTCAGGGCGGCATACAGCTCACTTTCACGGATCCCGGCCCTGGTGACCTCGATCATCTCGGCGCAGGCGAGTTCGCCCACCCGAGCGCAGTGCCGCGCCGCCGCCAGCTCCGCAGGTCCTTTCTGCATCATCAGCAACCCAAAAGCCAGAGATACCTCAACGAAGACCGCCCCGGGCAACTGCTCAAGAACATGACTCCAGGTGGCATGCGGAACGTAGCCTTCGAGTTCCATCGGGCTCTTGTTCCGCAGGCCGACCACGCCGATGCGCTCGGCGGCGAGTCCCGCCCCGGTGAGCGCGGCGACGATCCCCGGGCCGATCAGCCCCGCGCGGATGTCGTCGATCCAGTACTCCCGGTCGTTGCCCGGGTCGTCGCGGCCGAGGATGCGGAACGCATTCCAGGTCAGGTGGACCGGGTCGGCATCAGCCGGGAACACCACCACGCCCTGGATCGACTCGTTCGTGACGTACGGCTCGAAGCCGTCCCGGCTGCGCAGGCCGGCGATGACCAGCCCGGCCAGGCCGCGCTCGGCCATGAAGGCGCGGATGCGCGCCCAGCGGCGGTCCCGCTCCTGCAGTGAGAACGTCGGCGCAGCTGTCGTCATTGAGACCTCCTCGGCCGTTCACAACGTCCGCAGCGGCTTCCCGTGGTGCACCGTGATCAGGTTGCGGTCGGTGAAGTTCTCCGCCGACCAGCGGCCGAACCGGCCCCAGCCGCTCTCCTTGACCCCGCCGATGGGCAGGATCGGCTCGGCGTACATGGTGGGCCCGTTGATGTTCACCACGCCCGCCTCGATGGCGCCAGCCAGTTGCACGGCGGTCCCGGTGTCCTCGGTCAGGATGGCGGCGGTCAGGCCGTAGGGGGTGGCGTTGGCCACCCGGACCGCCTCCTGCGGATCATCGACCGCCTCGACGGCCACAACGGGGCCGAACGTTTCCTCGCAGTACAGCGCCGCGCCCGGCGGCACATCGACCAGGATGGTCGGCTGGAAGCAGCGGCCGTCGGCCTCGCCTCCGGTGATCACCCGCGCTCCCTGCGAGACGGCCTCCGCGATGCGGGCCTTCGCGTTGCTCACCGAGCGGTCGTTGATGAGCGGGCCCAGCTGCGACGTCGCGTCCGTAGGGTCACCGACCCTGAGCGACTTCGCCTTGGCGGTGAAGGCCGCCAGGAAGTCGCCGAAAACCGGGCGCTCGACAATGATCTTGCGGGAGTTCATGCAGATCTGGCCCTGGTGGAAGAACGCGGCGAACGCTGCCGTCTCGACCGCGTCGTCCAGGTTGGCGTCGCGGAGCACAATGAGCGGGTTGAACCCACCAAGTTCGAGCACGATGCGCTTCAGGTGCCTGCCCGCGCGCTCGGCGAGCATCCGGCCGATTGCCGTGGATCCGGTGAAGCTGATGGCACGGACGTCGGGGCTGGCGAAGAACTCGTCCGCGACGGGACCCGCGGCGCCTGGCGCGTGCGTGATGACGTTGAACACCTCGGCCGGGAAGCCAGCCTCGGCCAGGATCTCGGCGACCGCGATACCGGCCGAGACAGGCGCCTCCTCCGACGGTTTGAGGATCACGGTGTTGCCGCAGGCCAGCGGCGGGGCGATGGTGCGCCAGGCCAGGTTGAAGGCCCCGTTCCACGGGGAAAAGCCTGCGACCACACCGAGCGGCCGCCGGACCGCCATCACGTACGTGTCCGGGGCGTCAACCGGGATGATCTCACCGCCATACTCATACGGCCACTGCGCGGCCAGCCGGAGGAACCCCGCGGCCCACTGCACCTGGAAGCCCGAGAACGCGGCGACCGCCCCGGTCTCCACCGCCATCAGCCGCATCAGGTCGGCCTTGCGCCGCTCCACGATGTCGGCGGCCCGCAGCAGCAGCCGCTGCCGCGTCCCGGGCGCGGTGGCCTTCCAGGCTGGGAAAGCCGCCGCGGCGGATTCGACGGCACGCTTGGCGTCGGCGCCGGTGCTCGCTGGGACCCGCGCGACGACACTGCCGTCGTAGGGGCTGAAATCCTCGAACGTTGCTCCGTCCGCCGCACCGGCCCACTCTCCGGCGATGAACTGCTGGTAGTGGCGCGGGCCGACCGAGGACGGGTCAGGTGCGCTGGTCATGGGGGGATCCTCATGCTCTCGGGTCGGCTCTGATACAGGCAGGTGCCGGTAAGTCTAACCACCTACTGCGGTAAGCAGTAAGCTGCCTGGGCAGCGGACTGGCGAGTGTCAGTCGCCCGCAGTCCGCCGACCTCAGGCAGTGCGGCGCGTTCCAGCGCGGAGAGGTGGGCACATGACAGCTGATGGCCGTCCGGTTGTTCTGGTCACGGGTGCCTCGCGGGGCATCGGGCGCAGCAGCGCGCTGGCCTTCGCCAGGCGGGACTTCGACGTGGTGGTCAACTACGCGACCAGCCGGGCCGCGGCGCAGGCCACTGCCGCCGCAGCAACCTCTCTGGGCGCTAAGGCAATTGCCTGCCAGGCCGATGTCGCCGACGAGGCCGCAGTGCTGGCCATGGCCGACGAGGTCGCGTCGGCGTTCGGCCGGCTGGATGTCCTGGTCAGCAACGCCGGGACAACCATCGACACGCCGCCCGCCGACCTGGATGGCCTGGACATGGCGGGCTGGGACCGGGTCTTCGCGGTGAACGTCCGGGGCATGGTGCAGGTGGTCCGTGCCTGCGTCCCGATGCTGCGCGAGTCACCCATCGCGGCGGTCGTGACCACCTGCAGCATTGCCGGGGTGCGGCCCGGCCCGCAGCCGCTGCCGTACGCCGCATCAAAGGCGGCTGCGGTGAACCTGACCAAGACCCTGGCCGGCGTGCTCGGCCCGGAGATCAGGGTGAACGGGGTCGCGCCAGGGTGGATCGCCGGGGAGTGGATGGAGCATCAGCTCGGCGCCAGCTACGACCGGCTGATGGACCGGCGGGCCAGGCAGACACCGCTGCGGAGGGTAGCGACGCACGATGACGTGGCCGAGACGATCGTGTCCCTGGCCCTGTCCAACCCATTCGTGACCGGGCAGGTCGTGGTGGTCGACGGAGGATTCACGGCAGTCACATGATCCCGTTCGCGGATCTTGCTCTGGCCTGTCCGCGCTTGTAGGCTACCTACTCAAGTAGGTACTAGCGCGGCCAGGCCCCAAGGCCGGCCCCCGGCCCGCATCGAAGGGACAGGCATGGTCATCGACGCCTATTCGCATGTGTGCCCGGCCCCGCTGCTCGAGGCGATGACCGAGCAGGCGCCGAGCGCTGAGGCCGGCGCGCTCAAGAACAGCTACCTGTGGGATGCCGAGCGCAGGCTCCGCTACATGGATCGCATCGGCGTGGACGTCCAGGTCCTCGTGCTGGTCCGGCCGCCCATGTGGCTCGGCATGGAGCGCGAGACCATGCACCGCCTGACCCGGATAGCCAACGAGAGCATCGCCGCCATGGCCGCGAGCCACCCGGACCGGCTGATCGGTGTCGGCGTGCTGCCCGCCGTGGACGACGAGATGATGGCCGAGTTCCAGCGGCTGCACAGCGAACTCGGGCTGCCAGGCGTGCTCATCTTCTCCAACATCGACGGGAAGCCGCTGGACGACGAGTCCATGTGGCCGCTCTACGCCGAGGCGGCCGGCCGGGATGTGCCCATCTGGATCCACCCGCAGCACGGCCACTCGTACTCCTGGCTGAAGCGGGACCTCATCGACCGGCTCTTCGGCTGGCCCTTCGAGACCACGCTGGCGATGTCCCGCCTGGTCTACGGGGGGGTGCTGGAAAAGTACCCGGACCTCAAGTTCGTCACGCACCACCTTGGCGGCATGGTCCCTTACTACGCCGAGCGCATCGATGCGATGAACCAGGAGGTCCTCCGGTACCGCGACAGCGCGCTTACCGAGGCGTCGCAGGCCAAGCTCTCCACCCCGATCTCCGACTACTTCAGGAAGTTCTACAACGACACGATGGTCAACGGCTCGCTGCCGGCGCTCAGGTGCGGAATGGAGTTCTTCGGCGCCGAGCGCATGATGTACGGCACAGATTTCCCGATGGGCCCGAACGATGGCGAGGACTGGCCGGTTCAGGTCCTCGACTCTATCCGCGAGTTCGACGTATCCCCCAGTGACCGTGAACTGATCCTGAGCGGCAACTTCCGCCGCATCACCGGGCTGGCATGAGCATGCCAGCCCACATCTGTTGGCCCGTGGCGAGGCAATGGAGGCAGCCATGGTGACAAGAAAAGGCGGGACGCGCGGCGTCCGGCTCCGGCACCGCCAGCCCGGCGATGACACCGCGGTCTCCCGCCGCGGCGGGATCAGGTGGGCTCAGGTGGTGGCCGTGCTGGCCGCCGCGTCGCTCGCCGCCGTCGGATGCGGCAGCGGCTCATCATCGTCCACGAACGCTGGCGGGGCGATCAAGGTAGGTGTCATCGGCCCGATGACCGGGCCAGCGGCCGAGATCGGCACACTCATGATGTCCGCCTGCTACGCCGCTGTACACGAGTTGAGCCGGAGCGGTGGGCCACTCGGCTCGAAGGTCTCCTGCGACTCGGTGGACGATACGGGCGACCCGGCGGACGCGGTGCCCGACGTGTCGCGGGCCCTCGCGACAACAAGCAATCTGGCCATGGCAGTCGGGCTGGAAAGCAACACGGCGGCAACCACTGTCCCGATCGTGGACAAGGCATCGATCCCCATGTTCTCCACCGATGGGCTGGTCTCCTTCGACAAGACGACACTGCCGTATTTCTGGCGGATGACCCCCGCCGACGACCAGAACGGGGCCGCGTTCGGCCTCTGGGCGTTGCGCCAGGGCTACAAGCGGGCGGCCATCGTGTTCCAGAACAACATCGGTGCGCAGGGCAACGAGCCAGGCGTGGTCGCGGCCTACCAGAAGATGGGTGGCACGATCGCGATCAACCTCACCATCCCTGGTGACGCGGGCTCGTATTCGAGCATCGTCCAGCGCGTGATCAACACCCACCCCCAGGTGCTCATCACCGCCGCCGACCCGCAGTCCTCCGCCACCTTCCTGTCCGAGTACAAGCAGCTCAACAGCGGCTCGGTGCCACCGATCGTGACCGCGACCGACTCGCTGACGCCGGACTACTTCAACGCGATCAAGAAGGTGCTTGGCGCGGCCTATGTCACCAAGGACATCGCTCTGGTCGGCTCCTACATCAACCCGGCCGCCCCGGCCTATGCCGCGTACAAGGCCGCGATGTACGCCTCGCCACAGGTGAAGAGCCCCGCGACAGTGCTCGGCGTGGGCGTCATCTCGTCCATCTACGACGGCATCATGATCATGAGCCTGGCCATGCAGGAAGCGCACAGCACCAAGGGGTCCGCTTACAACAAGGACATTCTGTCGATCACGAGTCCCGGCCCGGGCAAGCAGGTCGTGCACAGTTACGCGGCCGGGCTGGCCGCGATCAAGGCGGGTCACAAGATCCAGTACGTAGGCGTCGGCGGTCCCGTCGCGTTCAACAAGTTCCATAACTCACCTGGGCAGTTCTCCGCGACCGCTTTCACCGCCGACGGCAGCCCACGGCTGCTCGGCGTGATGGCCGGTCCCGACGTGCTCGCGTTGCTGGGCTGAGCGGTGCGCCGCTCAGCGTGGCCAGAGGACCGCCGCGAAGCTTGGCCAGAGGACCGCCGCGAAGCTTGGCTAGAGGACCGCCGCGAAGCTTGGCTAGAGGAAGGGAGCAGCCAGCGTTGCGCCTTCTGATCGAGGCCCTGGGCTTCGGGATCGCCTCGGGAGCGGTTGTCGCCCTCGGTGCGGTTGGCTTCACCGTGCAGTTCGGTATCAGCAACTTGCTGAACATCGCCTACGGATCACTGATGACGCTGGCCGCCTACATTGGCTACGCGCTGTTGCAGCTGAACCTCAACGTGTGGCTTGTCCTGCTGCTAGTGAGCGCGGTCATCGGCATCGCGTCGGTGGCGTTCAACCGGCTGCTGATCTCCCCGCTGGCGCGGCGCGCGACCGGTTTCGTCGGCATGGTGATCGTCACAGTGTCGGCCGGGATCATCCTGCAGTACATCATCGTCGCGGTCGCGGGCGCGTCCGCCCGTTCCTACGGGCAGCAGTCCGGCTCCACGCTCAAGTTCGGCGACGTGATCCTTACCACCTCGCAGCTCGCCATCATCGGGATGACCGCCGCCCTCATGCTCGCCTTCCATCTGCTGCTGACCCGCACCACCCTCGGCCGCGCCATGCGCGCCACGTCCACCAACCGCAACCTGGCCCGCGGCTGCGGCATCCGCACCGAGCGGATCATCGACGTGACCTGGCTGCTGTCCGGCCTGATGTGCGGGGCCGCGGGCGTGGCGCTGGCCATCACGACGGTCTCGTTCGACTTCACGCTCGGGCCGACCTTCCTCATCTACATGATCGCGGCAGCGGTCCTCGGCGGCGTCGGCCAGCCTTACGGGGCGATGCTCGGCGGACTGGTGGTGGGGATCGCGAGCCAGGTCGCGGGCGCCTACTGGAGTCCCGCCTACCAGGACGTGGTCGCGTTCGGCCTGCTCATCGTGATGCTTCTGGTGCGGCCACGGGGCCTGTTCCCCGGCGGTGCTGCGGCATCGCGGAGCCTGGCGGGCTGATGGCTCCCGGCAGACAGCCACGAGGCGAGGAGGCAGCGGCGTGAGCGGCCTGGCTTACTACGTCGTCGTGCTGCTCGTGTACCTCGGCAGTGACCTGCTCGCGGCCTGGGGCCTCAACCTGGAGTTCGGGGTCGCCGGGGTCGCCAACTTCGCCTACATCGTCCTGGTCGCCGCGGGCGCTTACGTTTACTCGGTCCTGACCCTGGGGCCGAGTTCGGCGGGCGGCGGTTTCCAGTCCTACATCATCGGACTGCACCTGCCTGTCGTCGCAGCCATCCTCATCGCGATGGCTGCCGCAGCCGCGCTCGGCGGCCTGATCGGGGTCACCGGCCTGCGCCGGCTCCGGCCGGACTACCAGGCGATGGTCACGCTGGTGATCTCGCTGATGGCCATCACGGTAGTCAGCGCCGATACCGGGCTGGTGAACGGCAACGCCGGCCTGGCCGCGATCCCGAACCCGCTCGCCTCGCTGACCGGAGCCGCCCAGGGCTGGGGGTATGCCGCCCTGACTGGCCTGGCCTGCCTGGCTGTATACCCGCTGCTCCGCCGGTTCACGGCGGGCCCGCTCGGGCGGACGTTGCGGGCCATCCGCGACGACGAGAACGCGGCGATCGCGATCGGCAAGAACGTGGTGGCGTTGCGGCTGGTTGTCCAGGGTGTCGGCGGTGCGCTGGCCGGGCTCAGCGGAGCCTTGCTGGCCGGGTTCATCGGCGGCTGGTCGCCATCGGCGTGGCAGTACGTGGAAACCCTCGCGCTGCTGACCGCGATCATCGTGGGCGGCCTCGGTGACGACCTCGGCGTCCTGGTCGGCACGGTGATCGTCCCGGTGCTGATCCTGCAGGGCGTCCAGTTCCTGCCGCAGATCAGCAACCACGCCCAGCTCACCGAGGACCTTGGCTGGATCATCCTGGGCGCGCTGACCATCGCGTTCATCTGGCTCCGCCCCCGCGGCCTGATCCCGGAACGTCGTCCTGCCGGGCTGGTGGCCACGGCCGGGCTGGCCGGGCGGAGCGGCACTGCTCTGCCGGGCGGCTCGCCACTGGCCGGCCCGTCAGCAGGTGGCCCGTCACAAGACGGCCCGCCATCGGCTGGCCCGCCGCCAGCCGGCTCGTCACTGTCCGGCCGGCCGGACAGCGGGGTCCTGGACGGCGGCGGCGGTGCTTCCCAGGCCGCGCCGCTGCGGCTGGGCGACTTCCTACGGGCCGGCACGTCCCAGCGCGACGCCGGCGGACAGGTGCTGCTCGCTGCCGAGGATCTTGGCAAGCACTATGGCGGCGTGCGCGCCGTGGACGGCGCCACCCTGATGATCAGCCCGGGCTCGATAACCGGCCTGATCGGGCCCAACGGCGCTGGGAAAACGACGGTGCTCGGCATCATTAGCGGCTTCATCCGCCCGGACTCCGGCTGCGTCCGGTTCGGCGGGCAGGATGTTACCCGGCTGCCCGCGTACCGCCGGGCCCGGCGCGGGCTGGTGCGGACCTTCCAGTTGCCGCACGAGTTCGGCCGCCTGACCACCATAGAGAACCTCATGGCAGCGGCGCCCGGGCAGCGCGCCGAGACCGCGGTCGGCATCCTGGCCGGAAAGCCGTACTGGCGAGCCCAGGACCGCGAGATCCTCGCCCGGGCCGCCCGGCTGCTCGACTTGTTCGGCATGACCGACAAGGCTGACGAGCCCGCTGCCCGGCTCAGCGGGGGCCAGAAGCGGATGCTAGAAGTCATGCGCGCGCTCATGGCGCAGCCTGCGCTGCTCCTGCTGGACGAGCCGATGGCCGGGCTCAGCCCGGCACTGTCCAGCCGGCTGGAGCAGATCTGCCTCGGCCTGAAGGCCGAGGGCCTCTCCATCGTCCTGGTCGAGCATGAACTCGGCGCCGTGGACAGGCTGTGCGATCACGTGGTGGTCATGGCCCAGGGCCGGGTCCTGTCCGAGGGCACCATGGCCGAGCTGCGGGTGAGCAAGGAGGTGCAGCGGGCTTATGTCGTCGGCTGATCAGGCGTCCGCGGCACCGCCCGTGCTGGCGACCAGCGGGCTTGTGGCCGGTTACGGGGACGTCCCGGTTGTCCACGGCGCTGACATCGAAGTGACCAGCGGCCGGGTCACCGCCGTGGTCGGTCCCAACGGCGCGGGCAAGTCAACCCTGCTCAAGGCGATCCTGGGGCTGGCCAGGGTTATGCACGGCCGGGTGCTGCTGGACGGCCAGGACGTGACAGGCCGGCCGCTGGAGCGGCTGGCGCGGCAGGGAGTCGGCTACGTGCCGCAGGTGGACGACGTGTTCGACACGCTGCGGGTCAGCGAGAACCTGGCGATGGGCGGCTACCTGCTCGACAAGCGGACCCGGGAAGAGCGGATGGCTGAGGTGCTTGAGGTCTTCCCCGACCTAGCGGCCAAGCTCAGGCGCTTTGTCGGGACGATGAGCGGTGGTGAGCGGAAGATGACGGCGGTCGCGCGGGCACTGATGCTGGCGCCGCGGATACTCGTCCTGGACGAGCCGACCGCCGGGCTCTCGCCAGCGCTCACCACCGTGGTGCTCGAAGAGCAGGTCCGGGTTCTCGCGAACCGGGGCAAGGCCCTGCTGCTGGTCGAGCAGAAAGCGCACGCCGCGCTTGAGCTGTCCGACTGGGCGTACGTCATGGTGGGCGGGAAGGTCACTATGTCCGCCCCGGCGAAGGACGTGCTCGCGGACCCGTCCATGGGTGAGATCTTCCTCGGCGGGGGCCCGCCCGCAGCCAGCGGCGCCCCCGCGGCCAACGGATCGGAGGCGGTCACGTGAACGGAGCCGAGACGATCGTGCAGACGCTGGTGGACGCCGGGGTTTCTGCCTTCTTCGGCTTGCCCGGGTCCACTGAAGCGCCGCTGCTGGAAGCCATCCGGGCCGATGGCGGCCTGCGCTATGTGCTCGGCCTGCACGAGGGCGCCGTCGTGTCCATGGCCGACGGCTACGCACGGGCGACCGGCACACCGGGCGTCGTGGGGCTGCACACGACCGTGGGCACCATGAACGGCCTGAGCCAGGTCTTCAACGCCTTCCGCGACCAGTCTCCCGTGGTCGTGACGGCCGGCCACAAGGACCGCGCCGTGCTGGCCGAGGACGGGTTCTGTGCCTTCCCCGACCTCCCGTCGCTGCTCCGCCCGTGCACCAAGTGGTCCTGGCAGAGCCTTTCGGCGGCGGCCATTCCTGCCGACCTGCGCCGGGCTCTGCACACGGCCTGCACCCCCCCGTTCGGCCCGGCGTTCCTCGCGGTGCCGGAAGACCTGCTCCGGGCGGACATCAGCGCCGCGGGCGCGGACCTGGCTGGCCCGGCCCGCCCACCCGGTCCGGCGCCAGGGCGGGTGGCGGTGGCCGGCGGCCCGGCCACCGAGGCCCTTCGCGCGGCCGCCGGCCTGCTCATGTCGGCGGACCGGCCGGTCCTTGTCGTGGGCAGCGGCGCGCTCGGGGCCGTGCCGGAGCTGCGGGATCTCGCTGACGAGCTTGCCGCGCCCGTCCTGCTCGCGGAGTTCACCGACCTCGCGACGCTTCCCTTCCCCACCGGGGACGAGCGTTTCCTGGGCCTGTACGGCGAGGACCCAGCGGTGCTGGATGGGTGCGATCTTGTGGTGGCCGTCGGGTGCCGCGTTTTCTATCCGTTCTCGGACGCGTCACGGCCACGGCTGCCACCCGGGGCCCGGCTGATCCACCTGCATCGCGAGGCCGCTGAAATCGGCCGGGTCATCCCGGCCGACGCGGGGCTGGCCGGGGAGCCCGCCGCTGCGCTGGCGGCCCTCGCGGGCGAGCTCCGGGCGCGGGGCGGGATCAGCCAGATCGGAAGAGCACACGTCTGAACTCC
>OBLW0100002120.1_pt1 | contig 16139 bp, 10 predicted proteins | sample 1520161 | NCBI WGS metagenome assembly OBLW01 (sample SAMEA3539309, study PRJEB22396) | soil metagenome | biome: tundra; feature: field; material: soil | place: USA | collected 2010-05 | depth 0.15 m | reverse complement strand
CTGGAGTACAGACGTGTGCTCTTCCGATCTAGAAGGTTGTACTGACTGGTAGACCTGCGACAACCATTTGTAGTCGGACTCGTAGGGGGTGAGGACGTTATCGGGAGACAGTGCCTCCCAAATCCGATTCAAAACGCTGAACTCTGCGGCGAAGTTGTCACGAACCGTATTGTTAGGCAAGCACTGCTGAGCAGTGATCAGCCCCTCGTATCCCTTGAGGGTGCGATCGATGCCGGGGAAGAAGGCCAAGCACCTCTGCATCATCTCCGGAAGTTTGTCCTTCAGTTCTTGAATATTGCTGACCAACTGCTTAACGCTCTTGTCGTCAAAGTTCAGCGCCGCAGCGACATCATCGAAGATGCCGAGATAGTCAACAATCAAGCCGTGAGTCTTCTGGTCAGAGTAGGTGCGGTTGACCCGGCAGATTGCCTGTAGGAGCGTGTGATCCCGCAGCGGCTTATCCAAGTACATCACCTGAAGGATAGGCGCATCGAACCCCGTCAGAAGCTTGGCGGTGACGATCAGGAGCTTCAGCGGGTCGTTGGCATTGCGGAACCTGTCGAGAAGAGCCTCTTCCTGATCGCGAGTGCGATCATAAAGAGCATAGTCGGGGTGCTCCTTTTTATCGGAAGATTGCACCGACATCACCACCTCGCTCGCCTCCGCGGGCAGCAGCCTGTCAAGTTCAGCCTTGTACAGCAAGCATGACTCACGATCAAACGCGACGATCTGCCCCTTGAAGCCGTTCGGCTCCACCTTGTTCTGGTAGTGCTCGACGATGTCCTCGCACACACGCCGGATTCGTTCCGGGGTCTTCAGCAAGACAGCCATCTTGGCGGCGGTCTTGGCCAGATTGTCCTTGTCCAGGTCCGACAGGCCGCCAGTCAACTCCTTATACGCAGCATCGATGGTGGCCTTATCGATGTGCAGGTCAACGAGCCTCGGCTCAAAGTGCAGCTTCAGAGTCGCTCCATCGCGGACAGACTCCTCGAAGCCGTAGCGGCTCATGTACCCCTTCTCGTCTTCCTCGGCGCCGAAGGCGTAGAAGGTATTCCGGTCGGCGCGGTTAATCGGCGTACCGGTCAAGCCAAACAGAAATGCATTCGGAAGCGCCTCGCGCATCTTGCGTCCCAGGTCGCCTTCTTGAGTACGGTGAGCCTCATCCACGAGGGCAATGATGTTTCTACGGCTATTCAGACAGCCGGTCACCTCGCCGAACTTGAAAATCGTGGTAATGATGATCTTCCGCGTGTCTTGCTTCAGAAGCTGCTCCAGCTTGTCACGCGTGTCGGCCGGTTCAAGGTTGGGAATATCGGAGGACGTGAAGGCGCTTGTGATCTGAGCATCGAGATCGACGCGGTCCACAACGATGAGGACAGTGGGGTTCTTCAGCGCGGAATGCAGGCGCAGCTTTTGTGCCGCAAAGACCATGAGCAGGGACTTTCCGGAACCCTGAAAGTGCCAGATGAGCCCTTTCTTCGGATACCCTGCCACCACGCGATTAACGATCTTGTTTGCTGCTTCATACTGCTGGTATCGGCAGATGATCTTTGAACGCCTCTTTTGCTTGTCGGTAGCAAAGAGCGTAAAGCTGCCCAGAATGTCCAGGACGATGTAGGGACGCAGCATGCTCTCGACGGAGTGCTTCAACGTCGTCAGCGGGTGGTGCTGCGAATCGCCGTCGTCCAGATGCCACGGGCCCCAGTCCTTTACCGGGCTTCCGATCGATCCGTAGTGGTATTCCTTGCCTTCGGTGGCAACCGAGAAGACGTTGCAGACGAACAGCTCCGGGACGAACTTCTCGTAATCGGCGTGCACCTGTACTGCGCCATCCACCCAACTGATGCACTTCTTGACTGGCGTCTTGGCCTCGATCAGTACCAGAGGAAAACCATTTACCAACAGAACCAGGTCGGGCCGGCGTTCGTTTGGCCCGGCGCGGTAAGTGAACTGCTGAGTAACAACGCATTGGTTCTGCGACAGGTCGTCCAGGTCGATCAGCCGCACCGGAACGTGCTCGTTGTTCTGGCCGAAGGGCATGGAGCGTTCACCACGCATCCAGGCCGTCATCTCTTCATTGGCGCGGATCAAGCCGTCTGAACGGACAGAGAGCACGATGGCACGCAGCTTGTAGAGAACCTCATCAGCGCGGTCGGGATCGGCGGCGATCTCCGGATTCAGGCGAAGCAGCGCCTCGCGAACCCACGCCTCCACCAGAACCTCCTGGATTTGGCGCGGAATGTCCCCAGGAGCAACGTAACGCCAGCCAGTGCCTTTGGAGCTTTGGCTGAAGGCTGTGGAAGATGCTTGGCTAGACTGTGGCGGCACACTCTTCAACGGACCGGCAAGGAGGTCACGGAGGTATGCTTCTACGGTGTTCCCTTCATTGAAGGCTGACATGTTCACCCTCTTTCGGAGCCAGGTACTCATTTAGGAAATGGCTCTTCATGGATGCCCCCTCTTTAAGTCGCGCTTCCGCGTGCGCTAACGCTCCACGCAAACCATCGATCCGCGCAATGAAAGTGTCCTGTTCCTGGAGTTCGAGTTTAGGAACTTGGAGAGAGAATAGCCTGTCACTCTCCAGACGTTTCGTGCCATGGGAAGACGAGGACACAAGCTGCAGATATTGCGCTGAGGCAAACTCAAACCAATATTGGATGTATTTTGGACGGAATTCTGGACTGACGACCAGAGCTTTCATGTCCTGGTTGAAAGCTGCTGGAATAGTTGTTCTAGCGACAGGAAAGGTGTGAGCCAGGATCATACCGCGAACGACGATCATAATTGTATCGATCGGCGTCAGTCTTGATCCTGCCTCTACGCCCTCTGGGGTGACCTTCTCCTCGGATGTGCCGAGTTCGGAATGCTTCATGTCCTTGGGGCTAATCCAAGGAATCTCCCCACCCCAGTAGGCTGGATTTCCACGTGAAGGAGTCCCGCCACTGTACCATGTGCCGACTTGTTGAACGGTGCGATATTCGGGGTGCAAGCCCTCAAAATGATCGATCATGAGGGCCTGACGAAGCCGCTGTGTTTCAGCGGCGAGATTCTCCAAAGATGATTGAGAGTCCTCTATGGAAAGAAGAACACTTGTGAGTTGTCGCTGCCCGTTCATTGGTGGCAGCGCAAACTCAAAAAGGGCCAAATCTGAGTAGTTGATATAGGGATTTACCGATCCCTTGGAGTTCTTGACCGAATATCTGTTGAACGCATCAGTCTGCATCAGGAAAGGCAAAAAGTCAGGTAAGAGAACGCTTGGATTTCTTGGTTCAAGTACGAATGTGGTGTTAGCGCAGATACCCTCGAAATCAGGCACCGCGACCTTTCGAAGATAGGTGCGGCGAGACCCGTAAAGAACCTGGCTAGGCCTAAATCGCATGTGGAAGGCAGGTCCCAGGTACCCAGAACCAATCACACCCCACCGGCGGACACATAAATCGTCAGTGTCCATATGGTCACCGGCAACATAACGTTCCAGTCCGGAGGCTTCTGGATCGACCTTGTCTTTGACCTGTCGAACAACATCCCCGAAATTTACCCAGCGCCAACCGGGCTTCAATTGCGCATTCTTCTCAGCCACGCTCGACGTCCTCCATGTGGATTCCATCCAGCGTTTCCACCACCGCGTCCATTTGCAGCCAGAACGCCCGTCCATCGCTTTGCCACTGTTCCCATGCCGCCTGCAGCGATGGTGCCTCTCCCCCGACCGTATTCCCAGCAGTTGCAGTACTGCGTTTCACGTAGAACGGAATCGAAAGGCTGCTCGCATTCGCCGTGATCTCGGCCATAGTAGCCACCTTGGCGAAGCCGGGTTCATCGGCAAACGCCTGGAAGGCTTTCAGGATGCGCTGCTGATGTTCCGGCTTGAGGAAACTCTGCGCCCGCTCGCGTGTGACCTCCTTCAACGCATCGATGAACAACACCTTGCCTTTGTGTGCTGGCCGCTTGCGCCGATTGCAGACGACTACGCACGCCTCCATCGGCGAGTTGTAGAAGAGGTTCGGTCCCAGCCCGATGACGGCCTCCGCCCAGTCCTGTTCGAGCATCTTGGCTCGCATGGACTGCTCCTCATTGCGGAAAAGTACGCCATGCGGCCAGAGAACGGCACAGCGCCCCTTGGCCGACAGGCTGGCAAGGATGTGCTGCTGGAAGGCATAGTCGGCCCGTCCCTGCGGCGGGGTACCCAGGAAGTTGCGCCCCCACATGTCACTTTCAAATGCCGTGCGATCCCACTGCTTGATGGAGTACGGCGGATTGGCAAGGATGACGTCGAACTGGCGCAGACGGTCACCTTCAATGTGCCGGGGATTGGCCAGCGTATCGCCACGGATGATCTGGAAGTCTTCCACCCCGTGAAGAAACAGATTCATCCGTGCGATGGAGGAGGTGATGAGGTTTCGCTCCTGCCCGAAGAGCTTGAGCGTGCGGTATTCACCGCCGGAGCGCTTCACTTCGTCAAGTGCAGAGATCAACATGCCGCCGGTGCCACAGGTGGGGTCGTAGACAGACTCGCCAACCTTAGGGGCAAGCAACTGGGTCATCAGGTGGACCACGGTGCGATTGGTATAGAACTCGGCAGCCGTGTGGCCCGAGTCGTCGGCGAACCTCTTGATGAGGTATTCATAGGCATTCCCAAGTTCGTCCTCTGGGACGTTGGCCAGGGACAGCACCTGCGACGAGAAGTGCTCGATCAGGTTCTTCAGCGTCTCGTCGGGCAGTCGCTCGCGGTTGGTCCACGCGGCGTCACCAAAGATGCCATCCAGCAGGTCAGGGTTTGCGGACTCGATGGCCCGCATGCCCTTCTGGATTGCGGCACCGACATTCTTCGAGGTCTGGCGCAGATCGTTCCAATGAGCGCCGTCTGGGATTTGGAAGCGATGGTTCTCCGCGAACTCCGCATAGGAGAGGTCGCCGCCTGAGTTGGCCAGCACCGCTTCGTATTCCTCGTCCCACACGTCGGAGACGCGCTTGAAGAAAAGGAGAGGGAAGATGAATTGCTTGTAGTCCCCGGCATCGATCAAGCCACGGAGAAGGACAGCCGCCCCCCAGAGGTAGCTTTCGATTTCCTGTTGGGTGATGCGGCTCATTTCTGTGGGCCCCGAGGCTTGCGACGGACAATGCGTCTGTAAAGGGTCGTGCCCTGTTCCGCGGCCAGTTCTTCCAGCAATTTGGAAGCGCTGAGAATGACTTCCACACTCGGAGTTGCGTGCTCAAACTTTACGCTCCCCACAACCCCATGAACCAGTTTTCCCCGCAGAACGAATGCATCAGTCAAATTTGACCAATGTGGAATCACCTGAGGAAGTGAAAGCTTCAGTCTCGGCTGTACCTCAGCTTTCCAGCTTTCCTTATAACCTCGGAGACCGGAAATGTTCTTCATTACAACTTTGCGGATATGTGGCGTTGGACTGGAACCCAGGGCCATAATGGCTCTTCGCACAGTCCATTCGAAGTCAACTGCCGCCAGCACTACAGCAATGGGAGCGCGATCCTGCGCTAGATAAGAGCGGATCATCTTGTGACGCTGCTTCTGTGTGTCCGATACAAAGAACATCAGGATACCCATCCTCCGTCGGTCATTATTTGGGCCAGACTCTCCTCAGCTTCCCGGCTTCGAACGAGCGCCTCTTTGAAGGCAGCTACGGCCTCAGGTAATGGTGGAATGTCCTCCTGCAAAGGAGGTAACACGTAGCGAGAGATATTTAAAGTCCATTCCTCGGTCTCGATCTCCTTGAGGCTGACGACACGCACTGCATCCTGTACATCGACGAAGCTGCGATACCAACCTAAGACCTCAGCGGCGTGCTCTGGCACCAAGTAGTTCTGGGCACGCCCTCGCCGGAACAGTCGTGAGGCATCGGCAATGAGAACCTTCTTTCGCCGACCTACCGGCTTCCGCTTGCGCAAGACTAAAATACAGGCAGCCAGTTGGGTGCCGTAGAAGAGATTCGGTGCGAGTCCTATGACGGCTTCAATTAGGTCCATCTCCAGCAGCTTCTGCCGAATCTTCCCCTCTTCCCCCTTGCGGAACAACGCACCCTGGGGGAGCACCACGGCCATGCGCCCGGAGATTTCAGCCATCGACTTTACCATGTGTTGGACCCAGGCGAAATCTCCACTCGACGACGGAGGCAGCCCCGCGAAGTTTCGACCATAGGGATCGTTGATCCAGAGGTCTTCACCCCATTTCTCCAGTGAAAATGGCGGATTCGCGATGACACAGTCGAAGTCGGCCAGGCGATCGCCATCGAAGAAGGCTGGGTTGCGCAGCGTGTCGCCGCGCACGATCTTGAAGTCCTCAATGCCGTGCAGGAACAGGTTCATCCGCGCAATGGAGGAAGTTGTCAGGTTCTTTTCCTGGCCGAAAAGCTTGCCCCAGAGAAGCTTCACGTCGCCATGCTTCTCCCGGACATGCTGGACGGCAGCCAGGAGCATACCGCCTGTGCCGCATGCCGGATCGTAAATAGTCTCCCCTTCAGAGGGGTCGAGCATGTCGATCATCAACCGCACTACGCTGCGTGGGGTGTAGAACTCCCCCGCCTTTTTATTGGTAGCGTCAGCGAACTTCTTTATGAGATATTCGTACGCGTCGCCAAGCAGGTCAGACGTGACGTTGCTGTTCCCCAGCGGGAGTTTGGAGAAGTGCTCGATCAAATCCTTTAGCAGGGCGTCTGAGAGTCGCTCCTTGTTCGACCACTGGGCATCTCCGAACACGCCGTATAGGGTGTCAGGGTTCGCCTTCTCGATCTCACGCATGGCCCGCTGGAGCGCTGTCCCCACGTTGGCCGACTTGCTGCGCACGTCATTCCAGTGGGCACCCTCCGGGACCTGGAAGCGGTGCGACTCGGGAAACGATGCCAATTGCTCGTCGCCTCCATCGGCAACTATCTTCTGGGATTCCTCTTCCCAAACGTCACAGATGCACTTGAAGAATAAGAGCGGGAAGATATAGGTTTTGAAGTCGGCAGCGTCCACCGGTCCACGCAGAGTATTCGCGGACTCCCACAAGTGGCTTTCCAGTTGACTGAGCGTGATTTCTTGCTGATTCAAACCCTCTCCCCTTCAGCCCCGTGTGTTCTGTCGCTCACGGTCGTGGAATTCCTTGACACCCATGGTCGGCGACCGCCCAGATGAAGGAAGAAAGGCTCATGGAGTTAGAGTCGCAGTCCAGCGATGAATATCAGATTGCTCCCATCTTAACGCGCCAACCGGGCTGGTACCCTGCAGCGTTCACTTCCGTTTCAGGCCAAACAGACCGTATGCAGGGACAGTGTCCGTTGCATTCTTTAAGTCGCGGAAACTCATCCGTGGTGGCAATTTCCAAGGCACTGGCGCCTCACCCTTCGGGTTCCGACGCGTCCTAGAGCCTTGTAGACGGCCGTTTTGAACGAAAAGATGCCTCAGAGGGGCGTATTCAGTGAGGATCGACCATCTGCCGACTTTCGCGGCGACGGCGACAAGGGCAGAGAGGATAAACGGGAAGATGGGGGGAAGGACTGGGTTCAGGGTACCGGAGGGCTTGAATGTGTGCTGCCTCTACTGGCTCTGTTTCCCGTTCCGGCCGTGAGTCTTGAGGCGGAGGGTTGCGGGGTACCGAGTCTCAGTACCGCTTCGGAGTTTCATCCTGATCTGATTGAGGCTGGGAGTTGCCGATGCTGGAGCTGGGTGGCGGGCAGGGCCTGTCGCTGGCCATCGGACGAGCGATGGTTGTGCCTCGTCTGGATGGGCGTTTTATCTGTATCTCTGCGGTCTTAATGCGAGGATGATTTCAGCCTCCCTCACAGTTAGCTACCGACTTTGCTTGGGGTACGGTTCGATGACGGGCTGGTGACGTACGACTTCGGGGAGTTGGACGAAGTCTCGTTGGCGTACGCGGTCACCATCCACAAGTCGCAGGGCTCGGAGTTTCCCGCGGTGTTCATCCCAGTGGCAATGCAGCACTTCATACTGTTGCAGCGCAACCTGATCTACACAGGCATCACCCGTGCCAAGCGGCTGCTCGTGGTCATTGGGCAGAAGAAGGCCCTGGGGCTCGCGGTCAGGAACGATCAGGCGCGGAAGAGGTATTCCGGGTTGCTGAGTAGCCTGCAAGAGTCCAACCTCAAGCTCTGAGTCGATTCTGGATGAGCGGGCAAACTCGACATGGATGCGTGATCTCGCCGGCTGCCATTTCTCCGACCTTGAAGTTCAAGCTTCAGATGCAGAAAACTGCAGCGACGCCTTGTACCCATTCGCGACGGCTGCCATGTGCTGTCTGTTCATCTGCGCTCCTGCCTCGTTGAGTTTCTCCGACATGATGAGCGCCGGATGCCGGTCAACTTTACGGACATTATCAACGCATGATGGGCCGCCATAGAGCCGGGAAGGGGGCAGGCGCTCTTGCAAGAGTGCAGCCCAAGGGATGCCCCCACAATGCGGTGACGACGGGAGAAAACCCAACTCTTGCTTAGATCGTCATTCCTCAATCAGGCCGGGGATACAGTTCCACGTATTTCGTACTCACCAAATGTGCGGCTTCGTCGCGCTCCATGACCTGCAAGAACGGAATTACCGTGCGCGTCAACAGGGAGGTGGAACTTGAGAGGAGATTCTCAATATCTCCGGGATCAAAGTGAGCGCCGAGCGCCCCATCCTCTCCGATCCGTCTCGTCAGTTGTTCCAAGCCGCCATGGGTAAGGCCGTTTAACATTCTCCATGCTTCGCCAGCGTACTGGATGAAGAGCCCATCGGTCTTGAAGACTGCGTCGAGAGAGGCGGCAAGATAATTGAAGTGCCCATACGGTTCCTTGCCGGCCTTGATCTTCTCGACTTGGGCCGGTGTGGCAAGGAAGGCTACGAACAACCCCCGATAAGCTACTTCGACCATCGGGCGGAAGAGCGCGAAGGCTGAACCGATGAGCCGCTCCTGGCCAGTGAGAACAAGAATGGCTTCGTGATGAGATTGGGCGAGCGACACGAAGGCCGCGAACAGGGTACGTCGGTCATCATCGGGGTATTTGCCTGCGAGCTGATCGGCGATGAACTGGTGCATCGTCCCGGCTCGACGCATTTCGGCTTCAACGCGAGGGTCCATGTTCGTCATAGTACTCGGACACCGACGCCACTGCCGCGCTGCTGAGTTCGTTGGCGATGATGATGCCAAGCAGATCGGGGTACCCGGCAGCAATATGCTTACGCAGCAAAGACTCGCACCGTTGAACAATGGGCGGCCGCCATAGGACGCGGTGGCGAGCCGGCGCGATCGTTGCACTCAAGGTGAGGGGTAACCTCATCTCGGTCTGCGTCGTCGTGCAGCGACGTCTTCCCCATTAAAGAAAATTATCGCGGAGCCTCATACGATGCGATCCCTCTCTGCTGGTACCCGGTACGGCTCTGGAGCCGCAGCTCGCACATTGGCTGCAAATACGCAGTCGCAGTGTCAAAAGCAAAGTACCTGAGCCTCAACCCGCCGCTGCGGACTCGTCCTGGGGCGTTGTAGAGGGTAGTTTCTTGCGGGAAGTGTCCCAGAGGGCCATATCGAATGAGGTAATGAGCTACTCGCTGATCCCCTTCGTCGCGCAGTTGAAGGCTTTTCTGCTCATCGGCGCGAGATCACGAGGGTAAGATTCGCCTCACCTGCGGGGGTACACCGGCTGTGATCGCTCGAAGCATCGAACAACCCATAACGAAGAGGCCACGGCAGAAAGACGGCGGGTACTTGACTTGCTAAGCCGAAGCGAACTCTCCTCAATCGACTTCCACATCCGCACTTGACGCGGCCTTCATCAGGGTCACAGATCGTGATCCTGTTAAACAAGCGAGCCGGGTACCTGGAATTAACGCTCCGCCCGCCCGTGTTCAACTTCCAGACGAGAGCGGCTTCAGAAGTTCAGCGCTGATGGCCTGATGTGCAACCTACTTCACTATGAGCGTGACCGTATCGATGGGGTACGCCTGAGTGACCTCGCTGGAGAGCGCGGACCGTGGCTCCGGTCGTCGCGAAGTGTGTAGATCAAAGCTTCCGGCCAGAGAGGCCGACGCGAATCGTCGCTGGAAATACTGGCAGCCTTGCTGTAGAGTGGACGGCAATGAATCCTGAGCTGCCTGACAGCCTTGAAGAACAGGTCGGCGAACTTCGTTCGCGAGTGCGCCGGCTCGAAGAGGCGATGCTTAGTCACGGCATCCCTAACCAAAAAACAGAGGCCGCCCTCCCTGTCACAGATCGCGCCACTCCAAGTCCGGCAATGCCGTCGGACTCCCTGCCAGTGCCCGAGATTGAACGAGGAGTTGTAAAACCGTCGGCCATCGCAGAGACGCCGATTGCCCGGCCACTCTTTGGCTTCTCCGTCCCACCGACGCCTGAAGACAATCGTTCCCTGGAGAGCAGGATCGGTTCGCAGTGGTTCAACCGCGTCGGCATTCTGGCAGTGCTGATCGGCATGGCATGGTTTCTCAAGCTGGCCATGGACAATCATTGGATCGGCCCGTTGGGGAGAGTATTGATCGGACTGGTCGCAGGCGCAGGACTCATCGCATGGTCAGAACACTTTCGCAGCCGTGGATATGAGGCCTTCTCTTATTCACTGAAAGCGATCGGGAGCGGCATCCTCTACCTGTCGTTGTGGGCAGCGTTTTCACTCTTCCATCTGATCCCGTCAGGGACGGCGTTCGCGGCCATGATTGCGGTGACTGCGTTCAACGGATTCATGGCGTGGGCGCAGGACGCGGAACTGTTGGCCCTCTATGCCATCGTCGGCGCCCTGAGCACGCCGCTGTTGCTCTCGACGGGCGAAAACCACGAAGTCACCCTGTTCAGCTACCTGCTGCTAATGGCCGTTGCGGTGCTTATCCTGGTTGCGTTGCGTCCGTGGTCGCGTTTGCTCTTCGGTGCTTTCGTGGGCACGATCCTGTTCTATGTTGGCTGGTGGTTCGATTTCTACTCGGACTCCCAGTCTGTTCGCACCGCGTTCTTCCTCGGATGCTTCTTTCTGATCTTTGCCTTTGCGCCACGACTGGTCCAGGAGAAGTCGTCCGGCGATGCGCCTTCCTCCGCGTGGGACAACCTGGCCCTGGTCTTGCTGCCCATCGCCAATGCCGCGCTTGGCTTCATCGCGTTCTACTCGCTGATGGATCGTCCTGGAGCCGATTGGGCGCAACCGTGGCTGGCGGTAGCCTTTGCGGCCTTCTATTTGCTGCTGCTTCGTCTGCCGGCTCAGGGCAGGTTGAAGGCCAGCCCCGCTACGCTCTCAGCACTGCATCTGGCCGCTGCGGTCGTCTTCCTCACCATCGCAATTCCGCTCAAGGCGCATGGAAGCTGGATAACAATCGGCTGGCTGGTGGAGGGCGCAGCGCTGCTGTGGGTAGCAAGCCGTGTACGGTCGCTATTGCTGCGCGTGCTGGCGGTGCTGTGCCTGGCACTCGGACTCGTCGCGCTGATCACGGTCAATTCGGAGGCCTCGATTATGCCCGTCTTCAACCAGCGCTTTGGAACTTACTGTGTGGCAATTGCCGTCTGCGCCTTTGCCGCCTGGGTAGCTGCGAAGGCACAGACCGAGGCGGACCCGGAACTATCGCGCCCCTGGGCGGAACTGGCCGCAGTTGCCGCTCTGGTTGTGAATGCGCTCATCTTGCTGGCCATCGGCCTGGAGATTCACGGGTACTGGTGGTACCTGCGCTGGCACAGCGACCAGAGCATGTATTACGACTACCGAATGTACGCGCAGTTCACTTATTCGGCTTGGTTCATGATCTTCGGCGCCATTCTGCTGGGCCTCGGCTTCTGGCGCCGCTCGGCCTTCCTGCGCTGGCAGGCGTTGGTGCTGCTGGCGGTATCCATCGGAAAGGTCTTTCTGGTAGATATGAGCCAATTGAGTCAGGGGTACCGCATCGTCAGCTTCCTGGGTCTCGGGGTGCTGCTGTTGGGCGTAAGTTTCATTTATCAACGCGACTGGCTCAACCTCCGCGGCCGGGAACACGAAAATGACCCGGAAGGACAGAATTGGCGCACCTCATGAGACTCGGCGCCTGCGCTCTTCTGCTTGCCTTGGTCGCGGCCTCTCCGGAGACGCGGTATTTCCGGTATGAGCGACCGATCCAGACCATGCCGCAACGTTCCGGACAGACATGCCTTGTACTCGATGCCGGAATCTTTTCCCACGCCTTGCCGCAGCTTGCCGACCTTCGTCTGTACCACGACGGCGCTGAAACGCCTTACATGATCCGCGTTGCCGCGCAGGCCGAGGGCGCGGAGAAGTCCATCGCTCTCTTAAACGCAGGTGTGCAACGTGGAGAGACCGTATTCGATGCCGAACTCCCCGACACACATTACAGCGATCTGCAACTGGACGTGACAGCGCACGACTTTATCGCCACAGTGACGGTTTCAGGAAGCCGTACAAAGTCCGGCAATGCCAAAACCAATCTCGGCGCTTACACCATCTTCGATCTGACAAGACAGAAACTAGGGCGGAGCACTGTCCTCCACGTGCCGGAATCGGATTTCCCGTATTTGCATTTCCGCATCGCCGGACCGCTCTCGCCGGAAAACATCACCGGACTCTCGGTCGAGCGCTTGCCGGCAAGCCTGCCCAGGTTCGAGACCGTCGCAGAGTCTTCGCAAGTCACGCAAAAGGATCATTCGTCGATTTTGGAATTCACCGTTCCTGCCCATCTGCCCGTAGAGCGGATCGCGTTCGCACCGGGTAAAGTACCGGCCCTTTTCAGCAGGGACGTGAACGTCAGCGTTGCGGCAGTAGTGCCTCCACAGGAAACTGATGGTGCAGAGCCTCCGCAGCCGGTTACATCTTCGGGAAGCGTTCTCCGAGTGCACAGCGCCCAGAACGGGCATCGGATCGATGAAGAGCGTTTGGCGATCGAGGCGCCCGCAGTGAACTTCGATACGCCGGCAAAATGGACGGTCACTATCGAGAACGGAGACGATGCTCCGCTGACGCTGGAGTCCGTCCGGCTCCAGATGCTGGAACGGAGCCTCTGCTTTGAGGCCGCCCCCAATACACGTTACACGCTCTTCTACGGCGATCCGGCACTGGCAGCACCACGCTACGACTATGCCACGCTGTTTACCCTGCAGGCTGATGCCTCAACGGCTACAGCAGTGCCGGAAGAACCCAATCCGATATACGAGCCCCACCCCGATTTGCGCCCCTTCACGGAAAAGCATCCGGCTTTGCTGTGGATGGTGCTGGTCGCGGTGATCGCACTGCTCGGAGGGATTGCGCTGCGGTCTGCAGGACGGCCACCGCAGACTTTATCGTAAGAACGGAGCTAGGAAGCCGAGCAAGCCCACTCCGATGCACCCGCCTACGCAGGATGAGAAATTCGCCGCATCCCTGGAAAAATGGAACGCCCAGAAGAGATGAGTTCATTGAGAGTAAGATCGGTTGCTGATTTCACCTTGGCATGATGGTTCCCACCCATATTCTTGGCGAAAGGTATCGGGCGTGCGGTCCTTGGGGCGGCCCGCCCTGGAACCCTGTGGGGTGCAGGCGCGACCGTTGCACTCAAGGTGAGGTAACCACCGCACTCCTCATCCTGATGCCTGTAGTCCACCAGTGACGTCAGCGGAATTCAAGAAGATATCGCGGAACCTTCTATGGTGCGATCTCTGACCACTGGTACCCGGTGCGACTCCGGTGCTGAAACTCACCTATGTGCTGCATATACGCATCCGCTGTCTCAAAAGCAAGGTCCCGGAGGCTCGCCCCGCTGCTGCCAGCGCGTCCTGGGGGATTGTAGAGGGGAGTTTTCGCGGAAAAGGGTCTCCAGAGGACCATATTCAGGCGGTGATGATCTACACACTGATTTTGTCGTGGCGCTGTCGAAGGCGTCTGCGGCCCATCAGCGCGAGGTCATGAGGGTACCTCATCATGACTGAGCCGCTTCCAGCGCCCTGTGGGTTGTCTGGGCGTCCTCGCACATCCGTTAGAGGCGAGTCACCCCTGCGCATCGTGCAGGACCAAGCATGTCGGGTACGTGTATTCTTTGGGTGCCTCTTTCAATCGGAGCTAGAGTACACGTTGCCGGGGCACACGAAGATGTGAGGCCGAAACTATGAAATACATTGCAGCGGTCGTAGCCGTTTCACTCGCCTTTCTTCCTCCGGCTTTTTGTGCCCTCGCTAGTGGTCAAGTTGACCCGGCAATAGCGCGGAGTCTCTCTCAACGATTCTCATCGGATGAGAGGCAATTTAGAGCGGTGAGCGGTCGGCTGAATACTCTGAGCATGCGAGGGTCGTTCAACAGGAGCTACGACAATTCAATTGCTTCCGGCAACATTCGCCAGTGTGTTCCGCTCTTGGACAACCTCAGGAGCGAGATATACGCGCTGGCATATGAGAAGGCCGCAGTGGACCTCAATCGCCTTGAAAGCCTCATAAGAGCGACTGACAAGATCATCGACGAGGATGTATCGCTTTCTGGGCCGGAACTCGCAAGACAGAGTGTTTTAGACCCTGATCTCGCTCCGAGCGAAACCACTCCAAATCTCCAAGGTCCTGCGCTCAGGGCGGCGATCGGGGGTGAGATCACATTTGCAGAAAGAGTGCACGCTAGAGCACGCATTCCGGGACCGTTCGCAGGAAGTGCACCTTCTTCGGGAGTAAATGCCACTCCTTGCTCGGACGCCAAGGATCATCTCGTATCGGAAGAACTGGAGATGGAGGGAAAACTCGGGTATACAAGTTCAAGTGATTTTGGCGGCCCAAATTCGTTCTACTCAATGGCGCGGAACGAACTAGGGCTCCTCCACTACAAAACAGCACATGACCTGGCCAGCAAGGCATATGTCGGGGGCCAGAAAGTACTAACCATCTGTTCAACTGAATTCGGAAATTCTAGTCCCCCAAGCATCGTGGTCACCTCGCCGACAAGGTCAGGTAACGGCAAACCGTACGAATCCACTTCGACGACAGGCACTGTCAAGAAGGTTAGCGTCCCGGCTGCTGTTGCCGCCGGTCTGCTCATTGAGAAGACAGCACCAGTGTACCCGCCGATAGCTCAAGCGGCCCGAGTCTCAGGCTCGGTCGTGCTGCGAGTCACAATTTCTACTTCAGGATCGGTTGAAGCAATCACCGACGTCCGTGGGCCTGCTATGTTGGTGCAGTCCGCTGTGAACGCTGTGAGAACCTGGCATTACAAGCCGTACACACTTAACGGTGAGCCGGTGGAGGTGGAGACCACGGTTTACCTGGTATTCGCTCCGGGGAAGTAGGCCCAATTGCGCCAACGGCGCCTGAGTTGCATGCTTGGGCGGTCCAAAAAGGCTCAGCGCACCTAGTTGTCATGAAGTGCATGGGAGACCCCCCCGAACGCACGCCACCGCGGCCGCAGGGCTTTGTCGGTCATAGCCGGGTAGGCCGCCAGAGGGGCAAGCAATCGCCTCGTCTGCCCAAGGCGCGGCATCACTGCAAGGCGCTGTGCCGGGTACTCACAACCCACGACATCAGAAATTGGTGGTGCGCCAGCTGGACCGAACTCCTGCCGAGGTGTCCATTGGCATCCTGGAACCGTCTGTGGGCCCCTTTGAAGGCGTGGACGCTGGCACCTGCAATTTGTGAAAAAAGACTCAGAGCGCCAGTGCCACCTGCAGCGACGCGATGTCCCGGCGGGCAGCGGGTGATGAATTCCGCATTTTCATGACGGGTTTGGAGAGCACGTCACATACCCAGTTCGAAGGCGAGTTCTTCTTTCCTCCGGATGGAACGTAACCTCGCCCGCGCACGGGATCGCTGCATGTGGTTCAGGGTATTGCCTCCGTTCGTCTCCCTTAGAAATTGCGAAGAGAAGTGTGCCGGCTGAGCCGAGGTTGACCCAGGGAGGAGCGCTTCAGCCTGCGTTGTCAAGGGGATTTGGTTCTGCTGCTCCACAGGGTTGGCTTTGGGAGTCATGCCGGAGAAGATTCGCGGTACCCCGTCACCAAACTCCTCGTTCCTTCCAGTTTCATTCACCAGAGGCACCTGCGCCGAACTCATGGCGTCGGTATCCACCGCAACCGATCTCTCCGCGGTGGTACGAAGTTCGGCGATAAACATCTCGACGGACTTGGGCGTCGTTAGTATCTTGCTCAGCTTTGGCCATAGTGCGTGAACGTGCCGTCGGACGGTGGCATCAACGGGCTCATCAATTTTGCCAGTGGCGCAACTC
>OBLW0100002117.1_pt1 | contig 16149 bp, 13 predicted proteins | sample 1520161 | NCBI WGS metagenome assembly OBLW01 (sample SAMEA3539309, study PRJEB22396) | soil metagenome | biome: tundra; feature: field; material: soil | place: USA | collected 2010-05 | depth 0.15 m | reverse complement strand
CGGCGTTCACGCGGATATTGTATTTTGCCAGTTCACGCGACCACGTCCGGGCAAATGCGATGACCCCTGCCTTGGTTGCCGCGTAATTTGTCTGACCGAAATTTCCATACAAACCCACAACGGAAGAGGCGTTGAGGATCACGCCCGAGCCTTTGCGGATCATGTGGGGCACGACCGCCCGCGAGCAAAGAAAGACGCCTTTGAGGTTGACCGAGATGACTGAATCGAACGCCTCATCGGTCATAGTTCCGACGATCGTGCCGGTAACTGCGCCATCCTTCCACTTGACGAGCTGCGAGTCGCGCGTGATGCCCGCGTTATTGACGAGCACATCGACCGCGCCCCACCGTCCGACAACCTCGGCGACCGCAGACTCGACATCGGCATGATCACAAACGCTGACTTTGCGGAAGAGCGCCTCCGCTCCGGGCGAGGACAGTTCGCGCAGCAACTCGTCCTGCCCGGCATCGTTGACATCCCATGCCGCTACATGACAGCCTTCGCCGGCAAACCGCCGGGCCGTGGCAAGGCCGATCCCCGCCGCGGCGCCGGTGACGACGACGACTTTACCGCGCAGACCTGTGTCTTTCATGCGCCCCCTAAAAGTTGTACTTCAGCGCAAACTGAATCACCCTGGGACCGGTGGTGGTGGTCGCGATCTGCCCAAAGTTTCCCGAGGCAACTATGTTGACCGGGTTGGCGAAATTCACGTTGTTGAACAGATTGAAAAACTCGGCCCGGAACTCTATCCGTTGCCTTTCCGTGATCGGAATGTTCTTCATAATGGAGAGGTCCGTATTGATCTGTTTCGGTCCCCGCAGAATGTTTCTTCCCAATTGCCCGAAATCACCGAAGGCCGAGGGTGCCACGAAGGCTGTCGTGTCGAAATAGGCACTTAAGCGGTCGGCTACGTTGCTGTTCTTGATCGCGGATGACACTGTCCGGCCGGGCGCCAGGTCGCCTGTGGTTGCCGCAAACAGCGTGTCCTCGCCGTAGATGGAGAACGGAAGGCCTGATTGCAGGGTAACGATTCCCGACAAACTCCAGGAGTCCAGCAGTTTTTTCCCGAAGGCCGAGCCGCCACGGTAGAAGTCTGGAAGGTTGTATAAGTAACTCGCGACGAAGCGTTGGCGCCGGTCGAAATCCGAGTTGCCATAGTTCTTCTGTTGGTTGATCAAGTCTCCCGGGGTCACCGTGATATCGCTTACGTTACTGCCGGAGTAGTCGTCAATCGAGTGTGACCAAGTGTAACTTAGCAACATTTGCAGGCCGTGAGAAAAACGCTTTTTGAGGGTTGTCTGGAGCGAGTTGTAATTGGAATTAGAGTTGCTCTCCATCAGGAGGCTGCCCAATCCGGGGGCTGGTAGATTGCCGAATCCGGGGAACAAAGGTCCGCCCAGACTTCCCGCCGGGTAATATCCACCAAATGCCGGCGTGGCGGCCTGGTTGAATGAGAACAACCGCGGAAACTTGCGCCCTGTCGAACCGACGTAGCCGACGTCCAGCAACCAGTTGTTGAGGAAGCTCCATTGCACTCCGAGGTTGAAGCTTTGCACGTACGGGATGCTCCAGTCGTGTAGGTCCGGATAAAGCCCGGTGGCCGGAACCACTGTGGGCGTGAGCTTAGTCGAACCATACGGCGTATATGGCAGGACGGCGGGATAGCCCCCGAATGGGAAGTAACCGGGATCGCCGCTGGGAGTCAGCGGGAAAGCGCTCGGCAGCGGAACCTGTACAAATGGACTTTCGGACGGGGTTTCCAGCGCGGTAGCCAGCATTTCGTAAGGCATGTTGAACAATTGGCTGTTAAATAACCGCATGTTTGGCCGGTCGAAGAATATGCCGTAACCGCCGCGCAGGACAGCCTTACCGTTGTCCGTCATCTGGTAAGCGAAGCCGATCCTCGGCCCGAAGTTTTTATAGTTGGGATTCACCAGGCCGTCGCTGACCTTGGGATATCCAGGCAGGTTTCCATTGCCGGCTTGGACGAAGCCGCCGGTGACGGCCACGCCGCACGTAGCCAAACAGCTAGGTAGAACAGGCAGTGGAGTGGTAGTAGCCTTCGACGGATCGAAGCCGACAAAATGGCCCTGGGTCTCGGTCGTGGGACCGAAATAGTCATAGCGAACTCCCAGGTTGAGCGTAAGGCGGGGCGTAACCTTCCAATCGTCCTGGAAGAAGGCCGAAAAGTCATTGGCGCGATTGTGAAGGCTGTTCGTGCCCGAGCCGATCACGGAGACAAAGTTAAACCCGGCTAGAAAATCTCCCATTACGCTGGGAGTAGGGAGCTTGGCTGCACCTAAGAAGACCATTTCGCCGTTGGGGAATACATCGAAATAAGGAGCGTCCAACTTTTGCCGCTTGTATTCGCCACCGAATTTGAAGGTGTGCCGGCCCTTCGTCCACGTCATCATATCGCTGGCACTGTAGGTGTTAGTCGCCGCGTAGGTAGTGGCTAGCGGAGACGGCCCCAGAGTGAACAGGTTCGGAAACAACATTGTCGGCATACCGGGAAACAAGCTACTCAGGGGCGATGAAATACCTAAATCGGAGGAGCTGACGGGTTGAGATGGTTTGCTGGGGCCGTAAATCGTGCTCCAGCCAAACCTGACTTCATTCAGCAAATGACTCGAGATCACCGAAGTTACCCCTACCGAAAGCAGGCGTTGGTCAACATCTTCCTCGGTCGGCCAACCGGGTGCCTGCAGCGCGTTGCCGTCGCCAAACTGATCGTAGAGCGCCTGATCGGTACGGTTAGCGGCGAAGAAGTACTTGGCGAAGAAGCGGTTTGAATTACTCAGTTTGACATCGAGATTGGTATTGAACTGGTCCTCTTTGTAAGTCGAGTTGGAGGGAATCGTCTCCAGGACGGGATTGGTCGTCGCCCCTTCTCCCGCTGTTGTGCAAGTAGCGGCGGTGGTCACGCCGGGGATCCCAGGAATCATAAGCTGCCCGTTGGGGAGCTTAGCGGTGAGAGCCGCCGCGGCCACAGGATCGACAAATCCGCCTAGCGCCGGGGCGTAACACTTCGAAAAAGCAGCCAGTGATGCGGGATCGCGCTGCGATCCCAAGAAGGCGGGCAAAAATACCGTGGCGAGCGAGTTGGTCAGCGAAGTGCCATTGGTTTCGCGGGTGCCCTGGTAGGAGATAAAGAACCAGGCGCGATCCTTTATTACCGGACCGCCCAAGGTGCCCCCAAACTGGTTGCGCCGGTAAGTAGGCCGCGGCGTAACCACTCCTTCCACTCCATTCAGGAAGAAATTGTTGGCATCCAGAACGGTATTCCGCAGGAACTCGTAGACATCGCCGTGGAGCCGGTTGGTGCCGGACTTGGTGATGGCGGCCACGATGCCACCCGCGTTGCGGCCCGTCGAAGCGTCATACATGCTGGTTTGAACGATGAATTCCTGCAGCGAGTCGATGGAGGGGACGGAGAGATTGGGCATCGATCCAGTGCCGATGGAGTTCGCATCGACTCCATTGATAACCACACTGTTGGAAAGCGCGCGCTGTCCGTTGACGTATACGGCGGCATCGCCGCGCCCCAGATCGGAAGAGTTCTGGATCGAACCCGAGGTCCCCGTAGTCAGAGCGAGCAATTGCTGGAAGTTGCGGGTGGGCAGTGGCAGGTCGCGCACCTGATTCTCATCGATGACGGTGCCGCGAGTGGAGCTTTCAGTCTGCACCAGTGGCGATTCGCCCGTGACCGAAACCGTGGTCGGCGTACCGGCGACTTTGAGGGCAACATCGGCGACCGTGCTTTCCGTGATCTGGGCGACGATGCCTTCCAGTCGGGCTGGTGCGAACCCGCTCTGGGTCACCTCGAGTTGATAGGCGCCCGGGGCGAGCAAGGGAAACGCGTAACGCCCGTTGCCGCCGGTCGTCGATTCGCGGCGCTCGCCGGCATCGCTCGTCAGGGAGAGTTTTGCGCCGGCCACGAGGGCCCCGCTGGGATCGGTAACCAGGCCCACGATTTGTCCGGTAGTGGCTGTCTGCGCCAGAGTCATTGACGTCATGAAACAGAAAATGGCGGCGACCGCCAGCACAGTTGCCAGTGTTCGCATTCGCATAATTCCTCCTTGTGTCGCAATCTTGTGTCGCACTTACGGCTTCGCCTTTCGACTCTTCCGGCTGCGTGTGTACAGACGGACAAACTGGTTCACAGCTTCTTCGTCACTCACGCCCAGATAGCGCTTGGCGCCGAAGAGTTTCTCCACCAGAAAATGCGTGACAAACTGCAGGTACAAACTGACGTAGGCAAACCCAGGGTTCACATCGCGAGGAAAAGGGACAGGCGCCTTTTGAAACAAGGCGGTTGAATGGGCGTGCAGACCTTCCGCCACGTCGCGATAACTGTGAATGAAGTGCTTATGCCGGAACTCCACCACGTCGACATACATCAGCCGCCAATAGTCCAGGTTCTCCGAGACGACGCGGCCCACGGCCATCCCGAGCTTCTTCAATGACTCGGGATCCGGCGATTGCATGAATGGAAAAAGCTCGGTTCGCCGGAGGGCTTCCATCTTTTGCTCCATACGCTGGACCAAACCGATGAATATGTCTTCCTTATTCGGATAGTACAGATAGAGCTTGCCCATGGAGATGCCGGCCTGGTCAGCAATTTCTCGAACGGTAGTGCCGTGAAATCCTTGCCGCGTAAAAAGTTTTTTCGCGGCCAATTCGATTTTTAGCCGGTTCTTGGCAATGGTGTAGTCGGAAAGCCTGGGCATCTTTTGCTCCGCGCGCTTGTACCAAGACGAGCGCTCGCTCTCGGTGGCAAATTCTAAAAGGTCGCTCTTTGGTCTGTCAAGAAGATTTATCTGGCGGTTTCAGCCTCGGAAGAAAAGAGCGGAACGCCTCTAAATAAGGTGGCTCTCCCTAGCTGTCGGGTTTCGGTTGCGGAAACTCTTTCAGGAGGCATCCCGCGTGCTAAAAATACGCCAAGCTGAGTAGGAGGCCCGGTCCATGAAACTGCCGCTAATCGAAGGCTGATAAGCAGGTTCTGTTTGAGCAATGAGGGATACAAGTACTTAGCGGCAAAGTTGTTTCCCTGAGTAATCGCCATTTTACAGGAAATTATCCGGCTTAGCGGGTGGCAGGGGTGTGAGCATTTTTGAACAGCTTTTGGAGCTGCGCATTGTGAGAATTGGATCGCGAGGGTGGGCCATGTTCCTCTCCGCTCTTGCGCGATTTCGAGGGAATATCAAATGACAACCGCTGAACTTGAACTGACGACCGCAGGCGCCGCTACTCCAACCACGAATGCGACAATGAAAGCGCTGGTCTATCACGGCCCGGGCAATCGTGCCTGGGAGGACAAACCACGCCCCACCCTTCAGGAGCCGGGCGACGCCATTGTTCGCATCACCACTTCGACGATTTGCGGAACCGACCTTCACATTCTGAAGGGAGATCTCCCGTCGGTGATCGAGGGCCGCATTCTTGGCCATGAGGGCATTGGTGTTGTTGAACAAGTCGGAACGGGAGTCTCGGAGTTCCACATTGGAGACAAAGTTATCATCTCGTGCGTCACTGCCTGCTTGAAATGCGATTTCTGCAGAAGAGGCATGTATTCCCATTGTCGAAATGGCGGTTGGATTCTGGGCAACACCCTCGATGGGACCCAGGCCGAGTACGTCCGCATTCCACATGCCGATGGCAGTCTCTACAGGTTCCCGGCGGACGGCGACGAAGAAGCTCTCGTGATGCTCAGCGACATTTTACCGACGGGTTTTGAGTGCGGCGTTCTGAACGGACAGGTCAAGCCTGGAGACACGATTGCGATCGTGGGCGCGGGCCCGATTGGGCTCGCCGTTCTGTTGACGGCGCAATTCTATTCGCCGGCTGCGATCTTCATGATCGACCTCGACGACAAGCGCCTCGCGGTCGCAAAACAATTCGGCGCAACCTGTCTGATCAACAGCACGGATGGACATGCCGCCCAGCAGGTGATGCAACTGACCGAGGGCGCCGGAGTTGACGTAGCCATCGAGGCGGTTGGAGTTTCAGCTACTTTCGATATCTGCCAAGCCATTGTCGCCGCCGGCGGACGGATCGCGAACGTGGGCGTTCATGGCAAGCCCGTGGAACTGCACATGGAGAAACTCTGGGACCGCAACATTTCTCTCACCACACGGCTGGTGGATACGGTCACAACGCCGATGCTGCTCAAGGTCGTGCGCTCGGGCAAACTGCAACCGAGCAAACTTGTGACCCATCGCTTCGCCATGAACGACATCATGAAGGCGTACGACACGTTTGGGAATGCGTACAAAGAAGGGGCGCTCAAGGTGGTTCTTAAGAATGGCGCGTCTCACTTACGAGGTTGATCGTGTGCCGTGTCATATTCCACGCGCGGTCTTCACCGACGAGTTGCCGACTAGGGGCTCGTGCAATAGCAATGCCAACTGATGTGAACGCTTGTGCCAAACGTCAGGACTTGGAACATGTGCTGAAGATGAATCCCAATTACAGAGAGGCCGCGAAGGTGAGGAAGAAGTTGGCGGAGTTGAAATGATAGAATCGCGTACCGGCTCCGCTCGGGGTCCGGAGTGAATCCTTCATCAGTACTTCCACATCCGGATTTCGTTTGCGCCGCGCTCAAAATGAACTTCGTCCATCAGTTGGCGGATCAGGTAAACGCCGCGTCCGTGATCGGCATGCAGATTCTCACGCCGCTTTGGATCGGCTATCCCATCCGGACTGAACCCTGGCCCGGGATCCGTCACGATAATTACGATTCGGCCAAGCGGATCCGACTTCAGACGGCACCGGACCTGTTTTGACGGGTCATTCCCACATCCGTGTACAACGGCGTTGGCCAAGGCCTCCTGAACTGCCAGCGCAACCTCAAGCCGCTTCTGTTCAGGGACTTCCAGCCGGACTAAGGTTTCAGAGATGTCATCCACGACCGTAGCGATCGCGTCGGGATCCGCAGGCATGCTGCGGTCGAGCAATTCAGTGAGTCCGGTGTTTTCAGGGCCACTGCTAAACTCAGCCGACATGAAGACTCATTTCCTCCTCGAATCCGAATTCGACGAGAGGGATTGGAAATTTAGACAAAAGATTCCATCGCCGCCTCATCACTGTCGTAAATCTCGAACAGGTTGAGGACGCCCACCATACGCAAAGTCTGTAGAGCAAATTTGGAAGGTTGTACGAGCTTGATGTTCCCGCCACGCTGCTTGGTCAAAGTCAAAAACTTTACCAGCAAACCAATCCCGCTGGAATCAATCATGGGAACCTCAGCGAGGTTGATGACAATGCGAGTATCCCCGCTGCCAAGTGCATCCTCGATGGTTTGGCGCAAGCCGTCCACGGCGGAACCCGTTCTGAGAGGTCCCCGAAGCTGAACTAACTGCACTTGCGAACGAATACGGACGTTGATGTCCAAACCATCCTCCGCCGCGACCAGCGGGTCAGCCCGAGTCAATGAAAGTGACGATTCAGAGCGCGTCCCACGTTACGGGAAGCCGCCGGGTTTTGCAAGCGCGCCGGCGTCCCCATAGGGCAGATGAAGACGGTCTTGAGAGAATACAGAGTGGAAAGCAGGATACAAGAGGAGGATCATCCTCAAGGGCTCGAAGGTCTCGCAAGGTGTGGGAACAACAGGACTGTTGAGTTTGCATAGGGAGCCTTGGCGGCGATGCACATGGCGGGCATCCTGGCGGACTTTGAGGTCTGTGCCGTTCCTGCGTTCGCCCGCCTGTGCTCTGTCTCGAACTCCCCTTGCAGACAAGACACTGCTGCGGACTGGACTCCTCTATTCCTCTGAGAACCGCTGACGATTCTACCCCTTGAGTTGATCCGCTTTACTGGCTAGCATCCGGTCGATTTTCGCGAAGACTTCGGTTAGCTTTTTTGGGTCTTGCTCTTTGTGGGCTTCTTCGCAGAGGTTCACCCAGCGTTCTTGGTTGGTGCTGTTCACGGGACCTTCTTTGGCACTCATGTAGCATAGCCTCTCAGAACGAGGGACAGTATGACTCAGTTAAGTTGTTCATTACTGTACAAGATTGATCATTCATGCAAAATGCTGACAAAAGGTGAAGTCCGCTTTATCATTTGCCTGTCGCACCCGAATAAGGGGGGTCAGCGACCGCTCGCAGATAAGCCACAATCGCCTTGATCTCGGCCATGGTTAGCGTGTTTCGATAGGCCGGAGTCTGCGGAGACTTTCCCAGGGCGGGGCCGCCATCCGCAATGATTTTGATCAGCTCACCATCCGACATCGGGTTGAGTGTGTTTCCATCGGTGAACAGGTGAGGAGGGGGCGGGGTCAGGTTGTCAAAGTTGGAGACCCTCTCAGGCGTTGATTCGGGATCGTGGCAGACGGTGCAATACTTCTCGCTCACTTCTTTGCCCAGCTTCTCCTGGTAGCCAAGCGCAATCTCGCGCGAGGCGACCGTCACGGTTCCTCCACCCGACTTGGGTGTCTCGGCGAGAACCTGATAGTTTCCCGGAATGCCCGCCAGTTGCACGACCGCACTCACCTGTCCACTCGCATCGGAGAGAGCATCCGGCGGGTTAAACGCAAGCCCCGCGCCGCGGATTGACACCAGCGCCCCAGCGACAGGATTTCCGTCAGTGCCGTTTACTTGCACCACCAGAGGATCGGACAATCTGGAGCCCACTCCGCCAATCTGTTTTCCGCCGCTGACTTCTACGATCTGCGTTCCATATGCTTTGGGAGCGGCCAACGGATTTGCTGCCTGGCGTCTCGCGCAGCCCGCGAGAACCAAAATGAGGACAAGACCATAAGTTGCCGCGTCTTTCATTTTGTGCCTCCCTTCGGATGCGCCTTTAACGTAACCAGGAAGGCCGTCAGGTCGCGCGCTTCGCGATCCGGTAGGTTGGGATTCGGCATCATCGTGCTCGGATTGAGCGCTCTCGGGTTCTTCAACCATTTATAGATCCAAACTGGAGTCAACCGGTTTCCCACGTCCGCGAGCGAGGGGCCTACGTAGCCCTTGTCTTTCTTGAAGTCGGCAGTGTGGCACGATTGGCAGGCGTACCTGGAATAGAAAAGTTCCTTGCCTCGAGCCGCGGCATCGGCGCTCAAGGCACTCGCCTCCAGCGCCTGCGAATCGAATCCAGACGCCTGATAGGCCGATAGCATGTAATCCGACAGAGTTTCGATTTCGGCATCGCTCAAGTTGAATTTGGGCATTCTGCGAATGAGCATGGGCCGCAGGGTGTTGGGATTCTTCATAAAATCCAACAGCCATTTGCGTTGCACCGCGCTTCCCTCAAAGCTCAGGTCGGGAGCCATGTCGCCGCCGTTGCCGTTGATGGTGTGGCAACTCTGGCAGCGCAGATCCTCCATCAGCCGGCCGGCATCGCCCCCCGGATGATATCTGGCATGAGAGGTTGTGCGCACCAGTTCCGGAGGCATGGTCACGGCTCGATCGGTCTGCGCCAGTAATGCGGTGGTCAGACTCTCCACCTGCGTGTCGGTGAGACTGAAGGTTGGCATTTTCAGCGCCGGACCGAAGGCGCGTGGATCGTGAATCTTGCCCGCGATGTAGTCGGGCAGGGTTTCCGGCATGCCGCGAATGAAGCCGACCTGAAAGAGCGGTTTGCTGCCGATCCGCGATAGATCGGGCGCAAAGCTCTCTGGCGGATTCACTCCGTTGACGCGATGACAAGCCGTGCAACCATAGTCGGAGACGAGTTTCTTTCCGCGCGCAACACTCTCTGCGTCGGACCCTGGGAGATGAACATTGGCGAGGAAATCGTCGTCCTTCTTACTCAGCACAAAGCTCGAGAGTAACGCGACCTGTTTCTCGTCGTAGCGGTAACGGGGCATGCGCGTCTTCGGATCGTATCCCTGAGGGGCCTGCAGCCACCGGCGAAGCCAGTCGGGATTCACCTTGCTGCCGACGCGGGTCAACTCTGGCGCGAGGTCTCCGCCAACCAGATTTCCGGCAGCGTTTTGGATGGCATGGCACGAGGAACAAAACAAAGTGCCGTACAAGCTTGTACCGGCCTGCACCGCTTCGTCGCCCGAGGCCGGCGCCACATTTTTCATTTCTTTGAGGGAGTTGTCTGAAGCCGTACTCTGTGCCATCAGGAAGGACGCAATGTCGGCGCCCTCCTGATCGCTGAAGCGGTAGTTCGGCATGGTGGCCGAGGCTGCGTAGGCTTGCGGATTCTTGACCCAGGCGAAAATCCACTCGCGGGTGGTTTTTTCCGCGACATGTTCGAGCGATGGCGGTTCATCCACCGGAACGACGAGCGTTCCGTCGGGCTGGGTGATGGCGTGACAGTGGGCGCAGCCATAGCGCGCCAGCAAGCGGCGCCCCTCGTTAAGGCGACGCGTTCCTCCCAGCGCATCCATGTGGCATTGGCCGCAGGACGACTCCGTGTATCGGGCGGGCAGAATCGGCTGCTCCCACGCCTTCGTGCTGTAGTGCGCCTCTTGCACGGTGGTGGCTGCTCCCTGTCCGTGATGGCAAACGACACACCCGAATTCCGTGAGCGAGTGCGGCATCGGAGGATGCGGGCGGAAGGGTTGCTTGCGCACATCCGCCAGGCTGGCTTCCTGCAGGGCGACGTGGCAGGTTGAGCAGCGATCGACCACGTGCTGCTCGGGAATCCATATCTGGTGGATGCCGCTTGCGAAGCGGTGCTCGAGACGAGCCGCATTCGGACGGTTGCGGATTGACTGCACATAGAGCCGTTGATAGTGGCGCCACTGGCTGAAGAGATCTTTGGTGGGAGCAATCGCGGAGACCAGCGCCAACAGGACGCTCACCGAGGCAAAGCGGCGCGGCGCTGTGCCGACGAAAAACCGTGCGACGCTGCCGACTTGATTTCTGAGACTCACTCAGCCCCTCCAGGGCCACACCCACGCCCAACTTGGACCGCGGAATAATGTGCCCACGCTGGTCAGGACGACAGCTTCCATGAGGAATAGCGTCATAATCCAGAACGAAAGCGGCCGGGAACTCAGCCAGCCTCGGAAATCTCGGGCCGGCTGGGCCGAAGACTGGTTCGCGAGCAGCAGAAGAATCGCCACGACTAACGCGGGCAGCAGTGCATCCCAGGCATGCACCCGCACGAGGAGCACACTCAGTAAGAGGATCAAAGCCGTCGCGATCAGCATCCGGATCGGCTTGCGCCGAAACCATTGATTCGCATCGTAGGTAGTGACGTTATCGAAGAACGGAGAAAAAGGAATGAAAAACAGGCCGCTCACGATGAGCGTCGGAAGAATGATTCCCGCCACAAAAGGTGGGAAGTAGTGCAGTAACTCCTGCAGGCCCGTGAAGTACCAGGGCGCTCTCGCAGGATTGGGGGTGTGCAGAGGGTTCGCGAGTTCATCCAGCGGCGCCTTCCACAACAATCCCATCACAAACAGAACCACGGTCAGCGCTTCGATGCCAATGAGTTCGCGAAACAGTAATTCGCGGTAGGAAAGAGTTTTTTCCTCTTCCAGCCGTATCGGCGCGTCGGCCATCGCCAGCGCACTGTGCTCGGGCACGATCGGATTTCCGTTCTTGTCGAGGTCGTACATTCCACCGTCTTCATGCAGCCGCCAGAGATGCACGGCAATCAGCACGATGGCTAAGAGCGGAAACATCATCGTGTGTAACACGTAGAACCGCAGTAACGCGTTCGCATTTACGGTGTGACCGCCGAGCAGGTAGAAGCGCAGGTTGGCGCCCACGATTGGAATCGAAGAAATAATGTTCGCTCCCACCGTAGTGCCCCAGTAAGACAACTGATCCCAGGGCAGCAGATAGCCCGTATAACTCAACAGCAGTGTGGCCAGTAGCAGAAATACGCCGATGATCCAGTTCAATTCGCGCGGTGGTTTGTAGCCCTTGCGATAAAACACCTTGGCCATATGCATGAAGACGAGGAGAACCATGGCATGCGCCGACCAGCGGTGCAGGCTGCGCAACATGTACCCGGAGGAGACCACAAACTCCAGGTCCTTCATGTCGGCATAGCCCTGGGGAATGGAAGGATGGTAGTACAGCATCAGCAGCAGGCCGGTGGTGACTTGAATGGTGAAACAGCCCAGGGTCAGAGCGCCGAGATACCAGGTCACGCGGAAACCGAGCTGAGATTCAAGCACCCGGGCCGACATCATGCGCTGAAAGTCTTCGCGCCAGCGCACAATCGCGTGCAGGGGGTTGTGGAGGGCGGCGCCCTCTGCGATGCCCAGTGGTCTAGCCATGCGTTTCCGCCTGGACATACTCGGAACGTGCGGGCAAGGTCGTCGATCGGTCGACAATGAGAAACCCATCGTCGCCGAGCCACATTTTCAGCCACGGTAAAGGAGCGGGAGCGGGACCGGCAATGGTGGTTCCGTCGCGCCGGAACGTGCTGCCATGGCAGGGACAGGCGATAACACCCGCATCCGCCTTCCAGGTCGTGAGGCACCCCAGGTGGGTGCACACCGCACTCAACGCATAGAAACCTTCCTGGGCTCTCACCACGAAAATGCCGAAGCGGGGATCGAGCGTGACGGAGCCGACCGTGTAACGCTCGGGCCGGCCTACGCTGACGATCGGCGAGGGCTCGTAGAGCACGTTCGGTGAGAGATAACGGAATCCGAACACGCACGCTCCCAGTCCGGCCACGCCCAGCGAGGTTGCACCGACTTTGACGAACTGGCGGCGATCGAGAGCGGCGCCGTCGTGATTGCCGGAGTTTTTGCGGTCGTCTTCTGGCATGGGGCCTCAGAGTTGAACGTCAAATCATCGGTGAGATTCGAACAGTCACGCCGTGACAGGAATCACAGACGTGCGTGATGTGCGCGGCCGGCGGTACGTCGTTTATCATTATTATTAATCACGATCCATACCAATCACGATCAATCACGGGATTACGTCCGTCGCGTGAATGCCGGCCACAAGTTCAAAACCATAGCGCGGTGTGAACGTCCAATCGCGCTTATTCTCCTCTCGCGCCAGACTTGAAGGTCTGTGACCTGAGTCACGGCGGATGAGGCCATGTCGTAAGAAAATTGCAGGTTGTCTCGTGCTGGGCCTGGGTTCGTGCAACCTGTTCCTTCGAATGCGAATTAGCCTGGTTGGCCCAGAACGCTGGAGGATGCAAATGGAGCCGTTTCGCCACCACATATTTGTCTGCACACAGGAGAAACCGGACGGGGTTACCTCGTGCCCCAATAACGGATCGCTGCGGGTTTTGCAGGCCCTGGAGCACGAACTAGGCTCCCAAGGGCTGGACAACGAAGTTCAGTTGACGACCTGCGGTTGCCTCGGCTTGTGTGATGACGGACCAATCATGATCACCTATCCCGAGGGTGTCTGGTATCACAAGATCAAGGAGGAGGATGTTCCGGAGATCGTGGGTTCCCTACGGTCCGGCAAGGTAGTATCGCGCCTGGCTTGGAGCGATTCGGAGGCGATGAAAGCGGAAGCGACAGAGCATCGCGACCACTATCGGGCCATGGTGAAGGCCAGAGATGAGGCCGGCGTTCTTCCGGACGATCTCAACGAGATGATTCGAGCTTTCATGCCCAGCCGGGCTGTACTCACAGCGCTCGAACTGGATGTATTCACAGCCGTTGGCAGTGGTGCGTCCACCGCGCAGGTAGCGCAGAGCATTCATGCCGATTCGCGAGCTACAGAGATGCTGCTGAATGCGCTGGTCAGTCTGAAGCTGCTCGACAAGAGAGACGAAACTTTTTTCAACACCCTTGCCAGTGCCCGCTTCTTCTCGGAGAGCTCGCGCGACCATGCCCGTGGTGGCCTTATGCACACCGCTCACCTGTGGCATCGTTGGTCGGCGTTGACGGAGTGCGTGCGCGCCGGGACGTCGGTCGAGACCCGCAGCCGCGAAGACAATTGGGTGAAAGATTTCATTGCAGCCATGGACCGCAATGCCAAGGAGCGGGCCGGCGCGGTGTTAAAGGCGATGGCAAAGGCGATAGGGACGGACGGAATCCAACGTATGTTGGATCTGGGCGGCGGATCGGGAGCGTATTCCATTGCTTTCGCGCGCGCCATACCTGGGCTGGAGTCGGAAATTCTGGACTTGGGCGAGGTCGTTCTTCTCGCTCAAGAAAACATCCGGAAGGCTGGGCTTGCGGACCGCATCGCCACGCGGGTGGGCAACATGTTGCGCGATCCGCTGGGACAGAACTACGACCTGATTCTGGCCTCCGCTATCTGTCATATGTTCTCTCCCGAAGAGAACCGCGAGCTATTACAACGGGCCTACAACGCACTTGCTCCCAAGGGGAAGGTGGTCGTGCAGGATTTTATTCTGGAACCAAGCAAGACCGCTCCCCGTGCTGCCGCCTTGTTCTCGCTGAATATGTTGGTGGGGACGCAAGCGGGCAGCAGCTATAGTGAGCCGGAATACGCGAGTTGGCTGCGGGATGCGGGCTTCTCCGATGTGCGCCGCGAGCGCTTGCCTGGCCCCAGTGGGCTGATGATCGGAGTCCGTGCTTAGATACTGGGGAAGGCCATCCTCGCGCACAAGCGTGAGGAGCACAATGATCGCTGAGCCAGAGACAGCATTGCGTCACAAGAACAGGTGACGGGACGTATGCCGAATATCCCTGCCGCCCCACATCGAACACCGCTCCAGGATTCGACTCAGCTAAGGTGCCGCCAAGACAGATGCTGGGCGTCTCCGCGCTAACGCCCGCTTGGAACGGGAAGTGTTCAATTTTGAACAGACAGGGTGTCTGTAGTTGCTTAAGTCTTGTAATGATGGCTGCGCTCTGGCAGAGCGCTGTTTCAACTCGGATGGGTCGTGGTGGGCTTGTAGTGTCTTGCGAGTTATGCGCATCGAGCAACGGCGAGCCAATTACAGCATCTAACTATTTGGAGGAGACTGGCAATGGACTCCCCCACTGTGGTGTGCATCGACGACCGTCCACAAGTGTTGGAGCTTCGCAAAGCGACTCTGGAATCTTAATGGTTATTGCGTCAAGATCGCGTCGAGCGGCTACGCCGCGATGAAGATGTTGGAGGAAACGCCGGTGGCCGCGGTTCTACTGGAGTACAAACTGGAAGGTATGGACGCGGAAGCCGTAGCCTGCCATATCAAGCAACGGTTTTCCAACCTGCCGATCATCCTGCTTTCAGCGCACTCCGAGATGCCAGAGCGTATCATGTGGTTAGTGGATGAATACATGATGAAGAGCGAACTGCCGGAACGGCTGGTGCGGATCATCGAACGAGCGTACAGGCTCGCACCACGTTCTAACGAACGGCGCCAGCGTAGCGGGGCGGCAGCGTAGGGACTCTGCCTCTTGCTGGTCATGGCGCCGGGTTCCGTAGGATTTTGCAGAGGAGGTTCAAGAACATGAACATTTTCGGACGTGTCGCAGGGTTCGCAAGGCCTCGATGGGGCAAGCAGCATTTGGTTTCCCTGTTGTCGTTGGTTCTGTTGTTCGCGGCCTGGCCTCAGAAGCTGTTGGCCTATCAAGACGCGCCAGCCCCGGACGCGCAAGCTCCGGCGCAAGACGCGGAGGCGCCGCCCTACGCGCAACAGACTCCCGAGCAGTTGCAGCAGTTGGTGGCGCCGATTGCGCTGTATCCGGATTCGCTGGTGGCGCAGATTCTCGCGGCATCCACGTTTCCCGAGCAAGTCGTCGAAGCCGACAGATGGGCGCAAGCGCATCCCGATTTGAAGGGTGACGCTTTGGGCCAAGCTGTGGACCAGCAACCCTGGGACCCGAGCGTCAAGGCGCTCGCTGCCTTTCCATCCGTCCTTGGAAATATGGACAAAAACCTGTCCTGGACGTCATCTCTGGGCGACGCCTACTACAACCAGCAACCGGATGTGATGGATGCCGTACAGGTGATGCGCCGGCGAGCGCAAGCATCCGGCAATCTTAAGACCACGCCGCAACAAACTGTTACGGGGCAGGGTTCGGCGATTGATATTGAGCCCGCTAATCCCGACCTGGTTTACGTCCCGGCGTATGATCCGTGGTTGGTTTACGGAGGTCCCATCATGGCGTGGCCGGGATGGTACCCGTATCCCGGAATCTGGTTTGGCGGCCCGTACCTGCAGTTCGGAGGCGGCTTCGGAATCGGCTTCTTCGGAGGTTATGGATGGGGCTGGGGTCATTGGGGATTCAATTGGGGTGGCCGATACGCAATGTACAACCATGGCAGGTACTACTCCGGGAGCAGAACGTTTTATAACCGGAGCAAT
>OBLW0100002116.1_pt1 | contig 16152 bp, 11 predicted proteins | sample 1520161 | NCBI WGS metagenome assembly OBLW01 (sample SAMEA3539309, study PRJEB22396) | soil metagenome | biome: tundra; feature: field; material: soil | place: USA | collected 2010-05 | depth 0.15 m | reverse complement strand
CCCTACACGACGCTCTTCCGATCTAGTACCTCTGTCCCGGGGACAGAGGTACTACGGCGAGACTCCGGCGAGACTCCGGCGAGGCTACGGCGGTGTCAGCGCGCCGTAAAGGACCCTGCCCCCATGCCGAATACGGCGAAGAGCCCGTTCTTGATCGGTAAGTCGCTGTGGTCTTTGCAGATACCCACCGGATGCTCTCCGGATGCCCAACGGACCAATACGCTGGCTCTCCTAGCTATCTCCAGCGAAGCGCTCGCCCAAGGAGTTGGGCGGCTTCTCGAAGCAGCCGGGAAGGCCGTGATCATCAGCCGGCAGGTCCCGCACGAGGGGCCGGCGACCATGTTATGATTTAGTCCACTAGACGATTTTGTACGCGCCGACGAGGCAAGTCGTTTACTATCATCGGGAAGCATGGCTTTAAACCAACCAGTCGGTGCTGCCGGGCCGGGTTTGAAACGGGTCCTGGGGCTGCCAGCTCTGATTCTCTACGGGATTATCCTCATTCAGCCAACGGCACCGATGCCGCTGTTCGGCGCAGCGGCGGTGGAGGCAAAGGGGCATGTTGTCACGATCATCCTTATCGGGATGGTGGCGATGCTGTTCACCGCGGTTGGCTACGGGCGCATGGCCAACGCCTATCCCAGCGCGGGCTCAGCCTACGCTTACGTCAGCCGTGAAATTCATCCCGCCCCGGGTTATCTGGTGGGCTGGGGCATGATCTTCGATTACGTGATGAACCCGGTCATTTGCGTCATCTGGTGCAGCGAGGCGGCGCGGAATATTCTGCCGCTGCCCTTCTGGGTTTACGCGGTTTTCTTTGCGCTGCTGTTTACGGGGCTGAACCTTCGGGGCATCGAGGCCAGCACCCGGACCAACGCCATTATCGCGGCCGGGCTAGGGGTCGTCATTGTTCTGTTTCTGGGTGCGGCGGCGCGCTACCTCTGGCTGCACCCGCCAGACGGGTTGGCGGGGTGGGGCCAACCTTTTTATGATCCGAAAACCTTCTCCTTTCGCACCGTGTCGGGAGGCGCGGCTTTGGCGGTGCTGACTTATATCGGCTTCGACGGCATCTCGACCCTATCGGAAGAGGTGCACAATCCACGGCGGAACATCCTGTTGGCGACGGTGCTGGTCTGCCTCGTGACGGGCGTGCTGGCCTCCATCCAGGTTTATGCCGCGCAACTGGTCTGGCCAAGTATCACCTTTCCCAAGCTCGAGACGGCCTTCGCCGACGTGGCGGGGAAGGCAGGCGGCCTCTGGCTGTTCCACACGGTCAACCTGTCGCTGCTGATCGCCAGCATCGGGTCGGGGGCCGGAGCGCAGCTCGGGGCAGGCCGGCTGCTTTACGGCATGGGCCGCGACAATGCCATCCCGCGCAAGTTCTTCGCCGCGGTGAATCCCCGCACCCGCGTCCCAAGCAACAACATCATCCTGGTGGGTGTCGCGACGTTGATCGGCGCCTTCGTGCTCACCTATGACTTGGGCGCGGAGATGCTGAACTTCGGGGCGCTAATTGCCTTTATGGGCGTGAACGTTTCGTCTTTCGTCCGCTATTTCCTGCGGGCTGAACACAAACAAGCTGGCAGTCTGCTCGTCCCGTTGCTGGGCTTCGTGATCTGCCTTTATCTCTGGCTGAGCCTCGGCACCACGGCGAAATGGGCCGGATTTATCTGGCTGACGATCGGGTTGCTCTACGGCGCCTGGCGCACATCGTGGTTCCGCAAACCTATGGATTTCGCGCGGATTACCTCCGACGAGGACACCGCTTCAACCGTTACGACACCTGAACCTCTAAACCGATAACCAATATTATGTCCAAACTAGCCATCCTTGGGGGAGAACCCCTGCGCAAGAAACCCTTCACGCCCTGGCCCCAGTTCACGCCCTCGGACGTCGCGCGCATCGTGGGTGTGGTCGAAAGCCGTCACTGGGGCGGCTTCCCGGTGCCCAGCAAATACGCCGACGAATTCGCCACCCGCTTTGCGGAGCTGCATGGCGCCAAATACGCCATCTGCCTCGCCAATGGCACGGTCGCGCTCTTCGCCGCCGTCCAGGCGCTCGGCCTCAAGTTCGGCGATGAAGTCATCGTCCCGGCCTATACCTGGGACGGCACGGCCGTGGCCGTGCTCCAGGCTGGTGCGGTCCCGGTGTTCGCCGATGTGGATCCAGACACCTACTGCCTGGACCCGAAGGCGGTGGAGGCGGCCATCACGCCGCGGACGCGGGCCATCATGCCGGTCCACATGGCCATGCGGTTTGCCGATATGGATGCGCTGCTGGCCATCGCCCGCCAGCACAAGCTGGTGGTCATCGAGGACTGCGCCCACGCGCACGGCGGGCAGTTCCAGGGACGCGGTGCGGGCGCCGCCGGTCAGGCCGGATGTTTCAGCTTTCAAGAAAGCAAGCTCATGACCGCGGGCGAAGGTGGCATGGTGATTACCAACGAACTCAGTTGCTATGAAGCGCTCCAGTCAATCATCAATTGCGGCCGCCCCAGCCTCACCGACCAGTTCGAAATCAAAGTGCTCGGGGCGAACTACCGCATGACCGAGTTGCAGGCGGCTTTGCTCATCGGCCAGCTTGAGATGTGGCCGGAGTTCTGCGAGCAGCGCACCCGCAATGCGGCGCTGCTCAGCAAAGCTCTCGCCGCGCTGCCGCAGGTGCGCTCGCTGCCCCCGCAAACAGGTCTGACGCGCGAGACGATCTACAACTACGTCTTTCAATATCGCCCGACCGAACCTGCGCCCAACCGCGACCTGTTCGTTGCGGCCCTCGACGCGGAAGGCATCCCCTGCGACGGTCGCTTCTACGAACCGGTGTATCGCAGCGACCTGTTCTACGCCAAGCCTGAGAACTGCCCGCAGTTGGTGCTTAAGCGCGAGGAGCCGATGGACTACGGCAAATGCTTCTGCCCGGTGTCCGAGCGCGCCTCCTATCAGGAGGCTGTGTGGCTGCCCCAGTTCCTGCTGCTCGGGGATGGTTCAGATGTGCAGGATGTCATCCGCGCCATCGAGAAGGTGACTGCGGCCTCCGCTGAACTCGCCAAAGCCGACCCGAAGCTCGCCGGTCTCAAGGCCTGCAGCCGCGCCCTGCGCGCCAAGATGGAGCGGGCCAAGAACTATTAGCGGATGCTGCAAAAGCTGTGGCGCCATTCATGCCCTTGAAGCTAACGCAATCGGTTGCTCGTTTTCAGCGGGTGAGCGCGTGGCGGAGCAAATGCGAAACCCGAAATCCGAAACCCGAAGGAAGCCCGAAATCCGAAATCCGAACAGTCCAAGCGCCGGCCTTGGAGTGGGGCCATTGCGGAGGCTCTCGCTTCCGAGCCACGGTGCCATGGGTGAGTCTGTTTGGATGGCCACGAGGAGATGGGTGGTTTCGAGCTTCGGGCTTCGGATTTCCTTCGGGTTTCGGTTTTCGGGCTTCGGATTTGCCAGCCCCATCGGGCTGGAAACGTCCAGGAACCACTCTTCCATTCTGGCTCGCCGGGCTTTGCTGCTTGCTCGCGCTGCGGTCGCTCTTCGGGGCCGAGGCCTGGACGGTCCGCGTCGAAGAGCCAACTGGCCTGTATCCGCGGACCAATGAGATTGTCGAAGTGCCCTATGAGAAGCTGGGCGGAAAACGTGGCCTATGGGTGGTTACGGACCCGCAGGGTGGGGAATTGCCGTGGCAGGCCACGGAGCGCGGCCTGCTCTTTCCCGCCACGCTCATTCCCGGCGAACTGCCTGAATACAGGGTTGCCACAACAGACACGGCTAGCACGAACTTCATCAACCAGATTCGCCTCCGCGTTTTGGGCCTCAACCGCGTGGAGTTGGGCAATCGCTTCTTCCGGGTTCTCATTGACAAGCAGGCCGGAGCAATCGTAGAGGCATTCAACCTCAGCGCCGAATCTCATCGCACGCTGAACCTGGTCGAGACGACACCCGAGGACCTCGCGACTTGGAAGAAGGAAGGCCGCACTCCCGAACAAATGGGTTACCAGCCGGTGCCCGGCGTGCCCGAAGGCAATACAGGCTGGACCAGCCTCGGCGGCAGCGGCCCGATTACCCGCGTTGATGTAGTCGAAGCGGGCCCTCTACGCGGGAGGGTGCGGCTCGTGCGCGACGGCGAAACCTGGGAACTAAGCTGGACCGCGGAGAGCCGTGCGTTGCATTGGCGAGCCTCCCGGGGCTTCCGCCTTACCGCCATCTCGGCCTTTCCTTTTCTGCCGTTCGACCGCTTTGTGGGTGGCTCGGAGTACGAGTGGCCTACTGGTCCCGACGAAGACGAACCACCGGATCACGACATCGGCGTGAGGAAATGGACCAAGCTGCCCGGCGGGCATGCCGTCTATTACCGCAACGCGGAGAATTACGGGGCGCTAGGCGTAGTCGCGCTGGACACAGACTTGAACTGGACGGGTATTGGTTCACGACGCTTTGTTGCCCAGAAGCCTGAAGGTGCCACGCAAATCGCGATCACCTTCCCGCAGTGGAGCGGCTCCAACACGGTCCTGCAGGCGCGGCGCGAATATCGCGTGCTGCGTCAGCCGCTGCTGATCGAGGTAGGCCCGGCAACAGGACACGGCGCCTCCATCACGCGCCCCGCCGAACGAAGCGTGGAACCGGTGCGGGAATCGGCCAGTCAGGCTCCCGAGCCCTTTCGGCCGGATGCCATCTCCCTGGATGGCGATTGGGAGCTGGCCTTCTGCGAGAAGGGCGCCGGGCCGCCCACGAACGGCTGGCGCACAGTCAAGGTGCCCGGAAGCGCTCATACTCAATGGCTGAACCCGTCGCAAATCTACAATCGGGATGCCGAGTGGGTCAGCTCCAAGGAATGGTGGTATCGCCGAGCCTTCAGCGTGCCCGAACGGTTCGCCGGCAAACGGCTTCGGCTGCAATTCGAGGCTACCGATTACTATGCCGACGTCTGGCTCAACGAGGTCCGGCTTGGCCGGCACGAAGGCTACATGGACCCGTATGAATTCAACGTGACGGCCGAGGCGCATGCCGGCGCCACTAATCAACTGCTGGTCCGAACGTGGGCGCCGATCAATTACTACTGGAAGCACCGCTCCTACACGATCAAGGGTGCGTATGGCGCCGTGGACCAGAAGCCGGATGATATCACACCGCTGGGAATCACTCGCCCTGTCCGGCTAGTCGCCTGCGATGGGGTCGAGATACAGGACGTGGCTGTTGACACCCGCCTTACGGAAGGCGACAACGCCGAAGTGGAGGTAGAGGTTGAACTCGATGGCGAGCCGGAGTCATCACAGACGATCGAGCTGACCCTCTCGCCTCGCAACTTCCCTTCGAGTGAGCACCTTCGCCTGCGCGCCGAGGTTACGGGCCGCACTGCGCGTCTGGTGCTTCCGGTCAAGAACCCCCAACTGTGGTGGACTTGGGACCATGGCAAGCCGAACCTCTACACTCTGGACATAAAGCTGCGCAACCAGGCCGGCGTGGTGGTGGACGGGCGCAGCCTGGCGGTGGGCATCCGGGAGATCGAGCGTATCGGTTGGACGTTTTACTTGAACCGGCGGCGACTGTTCATCCGCGGCACCAATTACTACTATCACCTCTACCTTTCCGAGATGAACCGCGCCGCTTACGAGCGCGACTTGGGGCTTATGCGCCAAATGAACGTTGACCTTATCAGGCTGCACTGCCACTTCGACAACCCCGCGTTTTACGACGTGGCCGACGAACTTGGCCTGCTGGTCTGGCAGGATTACCTGGAGGCCTGGTACCCCGAAGACCGGGCGTTCTCGCTCCGGGCCGCCTCTCTTTACGACCCGCTCATCAAATACGTGCGGAATCATGCCTGCATCGCGTCCTGGACCACCTCGGACGAAGAGAGCCTGGAGAACTATCGCGACCTGACCAAGCACCTCGCCCCCCGCCCGGCTCTGCTAGACCCACAGCGGCGCGCTATCGTCCGCTCCACGGGCCGGTTCGGGGACGCCCATGTCTATCACGGCTGGTACGACGGCAGCATCTGGGAATACACCCAAATGACAGAGCCATTCGTGTCGGAGTTGGGGGCGACCTGCTTTCCCAATTACGAGACCATTATCAAGTACATCCCGGACGCCTGGCCCATCCGTGAGCATCCCGACGAATGGTTCTTTCGCCGCTTGCAGATCCCCGAGGCAATGCGTGCTTGGGGCGATCCGGGCGACATGAGCCTCAAGGAGTACATCCCCCGCACGCAGGCCTACGTCGCGCGCTTGTTCCAAATCGCGCTGGAGCGCAGCCGCCGCCTCAAGTACAACCCCGCCGGTGGTATCTGCCATTTCCATGCCATTGACATCTGGCCCTCTGTGACCATGGCCGCCATTGACTTCGACCGCAAACCCACCAAGGTCTTCGATACCGTTCAGAGGAGCTTCGCCCCCGTTTGCGCCAGCCTCGCCTACGACCGCGACAATTGGAAGACCGGCGAACCTTTCCGCTGCGGAGTCTGGGCCATCAACGACCGCTGGGATCCGGTGCCCGATGCCAGGATTCATTGGCGCATATTGGATGCGCAGGGCGCTGAGCAGGCAAAGGGCGAGTTTCCCGCGGGCATGGCCGCTGATTCTGCGCGCGAGGTCGGGACAGCGGAATGGACCGCGGCTGGCACGGGCCGTCACGAACTCCGGGCCGAGGTTCGGGATAATGCAGGCAAGCCAATCTCCGAGAACATCTTCGAGTTCGAGGTGGCACCCTGATCTGGTGCCTGCTTGCGATGACAAACTCGTCACGGACGTTCGTGCAGGCCCTGAGGCGATCTTGAAGTCGCAACAACTCTTGGCTATGCAACGCTGCTCATGCGTCCTCTTGAGGACCGGCGGCATAAGCCTCTCGCACCGACGGGGTGGGGCGGCGCCGTCGGTCCGCCTTACGTACCTGGTGCCGCGTACACGTAGTTGAATCGTCCGTTCGGCGCGGCATCGCCATTGATCGCGAACTCTTCTATTTGCCCGGCTTGCTGCATATTGTCTGCCCACTTGAACTCAATGCTTAAGGCTTTGGAGGCACTGCTCAGGCCCAGGTCCGACCGGCGGATAGCCAACTCCATCTCGCAGCCCTTGATCTTGTACCGCACGGTCCCGGCACGGCGCCAACTCCATCCACCTGTGCACCGTTCCAGGACTCCCGCGGTGGTGCGGTTCACCATGTAGTCGTAGCCTTGCCATTTAGTTCCCACGACGCCCTTGATGTTCAGCAGCAGCCACATCCAATTCGTCCCGGCGTCGGACGTAATCGGGTCTTTGGTGCGCACGTAGAAGTACAGATACCGGGCGTCTCGCGCCACCTTCGCTGCCACAAAGTCATTCCGGCCGGTATCGTTCATGTAACGTGTGGTCTTGTCCCAGGCTGGATGGTCGCGGTGCGCGGCGTCTCCCACGTCGTCCCGGTATTCCGGCAGGACCGTCGCCCAATCAGCAAAATCACCATCTATCGCTATTGTCACGGGACGGCTGGGAGGGGCGAGGGTGCGGACGCCTTTATAGCGCCGGATGAAAGACGCCATCTGATAATAATAATTGTCGAAGTGGCCACCTTTCATGGGCTCAATATCCCGGCTCCGCTCCTGGTTAAACTCGTCCACGAACATGACCGGCTCGCGGATCCCCGCGAATTGGTCGAAGCGGGAAGCGATCCATTCGTTCCAGCCAGTAATGAATATCACCTTCGGGTCTTCCTTCAGGGCGCGCTCGAATTGTTCGCTGAAATTGAGCCCCTCATTGACGGCGCCGGGCCGGGTATTATTGGCTCCATCGTGCCAGTTGCGGCCACGGGCTCGCGCTTCGCTGAGTGAGCCAAGCCGGCCGTCCACGGCGTTTTGCGCGACGCCGACAGACATTTGCTCCATTTCACCTCGTGAATTGCGGAACACGTGCTGCGGAAACACCTCCAGCCAGCTCCACATGTCCGGACGGGTCGGGCCGAGAAAATAGTCGGGCTGCGGCTTGCGAAAGGTGAAGAAGTCACGCAATCGCGCACGGTCCTCGTCGAACACCTCGACATGCAACGTCCGGCTGCCGCTGGTTGCGACGCCATCGGCGAAGGAACGGCCGCCAGGCCAGACCTTCTCCGAGTGGCTCCACCAACCGGGCGTGCCACGCGGGTTGGAGATCTCCAGATAGTAAGTCCCCGGAGCTAGCGGCGAGGGCGGCCGAAGCGTAACCCAGGCATTGTCCGTGAGGCTGTCGAAGGCCTGCACGGCCAGCCGTTCGCCCTGGGGTCCGTCGCGGTACAAGGCCAGCGTCAGGTCGGAGTTGGTGGTCACGAACGTGGGGCAACGAGCGGCGACTGCCTCGAACGACCGCGTCACCGTAAACGACTGGCCCAGAGTATGGCCGGCTTGAAGCGGCGCCGCCTCGTTCTGCGCCTCGGTCCCCTCCGTTTCGCCGATCAGAAACGGGTCTGCCAATATCAGAGGCTTGCCCTCCCAGCGAAACCAGAGGTCGCTGTACAGCCCTGGTCTGTAAAGATCCGCATAAAGCTGCGCGACGACGCGCCGCGAATCCCAGAATGGCGTGAGAAAAGCAACCTGAGGTGTCCGACCGCCCGCCGCGCGGACTTCGGCGAACACCTTCAGCAACGCCATGTAATACGACTTGTAGGTCTCCTGGTTGGTGACGTCAAAGACGATGAAATCAACTCCCGCATCAGCCAGCATCTGCGCATGGCGTCGCAGAACGTAGGTATCATCGGCGCGATAGTACCCGAACTCCGACTCGCCCCAGTGATGCATCGCGCCCATTGGGCCCCACGGAGGGCTGCCGGGGTTGCGCATCGCGTCGAGGTTCCGCAGCAGGATCTCGGAGATGTTGTAAGGTCCACCGTTCACATGCGGCCCATGCCAGAGGAAATAAAACACACCCACCCATCGATCCGGTCGCGGTGGACCGGCCTGGGTGGCGTTCGGCAACACCCTGCCCAGGGCATCCGTAGCGGCCCAGGTGTCGCTCATCGTATCCCAGGCCGGAGGGCTGGTTTGGCCGGTGTTCCCCTCCGCCTTGAGAATGCCCTCTACCCGCCACAGGCAACTTAGCACCGTCAAACATGTGACCAATGCGGCAAGCGACCGTATTCTGTCCCGGTAGTGGCTGATCATTGTCGGCACTCTCTAAACGATCAGCCTCAGCGCGGAATGACCGGCAGCACCAGATGCGACGCGTGCTCCCGGTCATGGAAAACGGTCTGACGGGCGGAAAGCAGCTCAGTGTCGGTGCCGAAGGGCTTGCCGCTGTTCGGGTTGCGGTCAAAGCGCGGGAAATTGCTGCTGGAAACTTCCAGGCGAATGCGGTGTCCGTGCCGGAATAAGTTGCTCGTGACCCATAGATCAATTTCAAATTGCGTGGCCTTGCCTGGTTCGAGGAGAGCGGGTTTATCCATTCCGCCGCGGTATTGGGCGCGGAGGATGCCGTCGCACAGGTTGTAAGCTTTACCATCCGTGTGCACATCCACCAGTTTGCCCGTGAAGTCCGTGTCGCGTGCGCTGGAGGCCGTCCAAAGAATCAACTTCACCGGCCCCGTCACTTCGATGTCCTGCTCCAATGGTGGCGTGGAATAGACGAGCACGTCCTCGCGCTCCTCCACTCGGGTTTGGTCTTGCGGACCCGCAGTTGCGCCGATGAGATTGTTACCGCCTACCGAGGGAACAGGATTGTTGCCGTCATATGTAAACTGTTCGGGCGGTTCGTCGCCGGGCTCGATGGTGTTAATCAAGCCGTCGCCTTTCAGCGAAACCGCATGGCCGGCGCTATGGATAAAGTAGGAGGTGAAGCGCGTGCGCTTGAGCGGCCATTCATCCTCGCCGCGCCAGCGGTTCTCGCCCATGACGAAAAGGTAATACGCCGGCCAATCCTGGACACCGGTCTCGCGGCCTTTCAACCAATACTCGAACCACTGATACTGTAGGTCGCCTAACTTGAGGGCCGCCTCCGCGCCGAAGTCGAGCTCGCCGACTTTGCTCGGGCCAATGCCGTGTGTCCAGGGCCCGATGATAGCAAACTCATTGTGGCGGACCTTTCGGTCGCGCGAAGCGGCGCGCAACTGCGTCACCAAGTCGAGGGTGACTTTGGAAAAGATGTCATACCAGCCGCCGATGTTGAGCACCGGGACGGTGACTTCGGCGTAACGGTAGTCAATGCCGCGCTGTTTCCAGTAATCATCGTAGGTGGAGTGTTTGACCCACTCATCGAGATAAGGGACTTTCTTTTCGAACTGCTCACCGAAGGTGCGCAGCGGCATATGGCGAAAGGCTTCCTGGAGTTTCTCAGGCGCGAGCGAGACGCCCCCAACCGCCGAGCCCCAACCCATCAGCAAGGCGAGCTGAAAAGCTCCACCGGTATAGGCGAGGTCGTACGCGTTGCCGAACGGCACGGTGGGCACCATGGCCTTTAAATAGCGGCTTCCCTTCGGCGCCGGAGCCCATTGGGTCCAGCCCACATAGGAACCGCCAGAGGTGCCGATGCTGCCGTTGCACCAGGCCTGCTGCCCGACCCATTCCTGTGTGTCGAAGCCGTCCTCGGCGTCATAACGAAACGGGTCCCATGCCCCTTCGGATTTGCCACGCCCGCGGCAATCCTGCACGACCAACACATAGCCGCCAGCGATGTAGGGCTTCGCATCGCCGGACTTCTCATCCGGCTTGCCGTAAGGTGTGCGCATCAGGATGGTCGGAAAGCGGCCTTCACCCCTGAGGCGGAAAATGTTGGCCGCGAGCTTGGTGCCATCGCGCATGGGGATCATGACGTCGGTCTCGACTATAGCTAGCGGCTGCGCTTCCTGCGCCAGCGAGGAGATGGCAATGAACATCAAAAGCAACACACCCCGAAGACTCAGCCTGAAACAGTTCGTGTTCATGGCTGCATTTAACCAACATCTGCTCGAAACCGAAGCAATTATTCCCTCTGAATGACCTGGGACCTGCCACCCGGGCGCATCAACGCTCATCTCCCGCAGGACATTCTCGCCCAACTCAAAGCCGTCGGGGACCCATTAGCTCGGGAGTGGTTAACCTCATGCAAGAGTCACTCTTCCGGCGGCCCGGGCTCGAAATGAGTTTGCGCTTGGCTGGTTGCGTTACTACGGTCGGTTATGCAAACCGCAAGAACACTACCCGCCATACTCGTATGCCTGTCCGCGGCAATGCTCCTGCCTGCTGCTTGCTTGGAGGCTGCCCAACCGGCCTCGCTGGCCGAGCGCCTTGGACACAAAGCAACCGACAAGCTGCTAATCATTAATGGCGACGACGCCGGGATGTGCCATACGGCCAACCTCGCCACCACCGAATGCCTGGAAAAGGGGTTCATGCGCTGCGCCACGATCATGGTCCCGTGCCCGTGGTTCCCGGAGATCGCGGCCTACGCCAAAGGTCATCCGGATAAGGATTTCGGGGTTCACCTCTGCCACACGTCGGAGTGGGGTAAATACCGTTGGGGCCCCGTCGCGCCGCGCGATCAGGTTCCCGGCCTCGTTGATCCAGAGGGCTACCTGTGGCGTGAAGTCCCGGACGTTTACGCCCATGCCACGCCCGAGCAGGCGCTCATCGAAGGGCGAGCGCAAATCCGGCGCTCACTGGCAGCCGGCATTGATGTCACCCACCTCGATTCGCACATGGGCACCCTGCAATTGCACCCGGATTATGTGAAGACTTATCTTCAGCTCGCCGTCGAATTCGATCTCCCGGTGCGTATGGCCTCTCAGGAAACCCTTGCCCGCTTGGGCCATCCCGAATTGCGCGATGCCTTCGCCGTTAAAGGAATCCTCTTCCCCGACTACTTTGTATATGATGAGCTAAAAGACGAAAAGAACGAGGTAAGAACCTTCTGGCTCGGCATCGTGCGGAACCTCAAGCCCGGCGTCACCGAGCTGTATATCCATGCTGGACTTGCCAATGACGAGCTGAAAGCGATCACGGGCTCCTGGCCAACGCGCTCCCAGGAATTCGAGGTCTTTACTCACGACGAGGAGATGAAGCGCCTCATCGCGGAGCAGAAGATCACGCTGATCGGCTATCGGCCCTTGCGGGAGCTCCAACGCAAAGAACGGCAAACCAAAGGACGCTGAACAACGAGGATCCAACACCCAGGATGCGCAGTTAATCAGTATAGGCAGATTTTCAGGCGGACTTTACTACTACCTCAAAAGCTGTCCATTCCGATATTGCCTCTGCGCGCGGGGTTGGGGTTTATTCTCACCATGAAATCATTTCGACAAACCGATCCTGGGGACAGGGGCTCCGAAGCCGGCCCGGTCAACATCAACGCGGCGCTGCTCGGCGCCACGATGGTGGGAGCGTTAGGCGGTCTGCTCTTTGGATTCGACACCGCGGTGATTTCCGGCTGCCAGGAAGCCCTCGTGAAGCTGTTCTCTCTCACCCGGGGCGAGCAGGGTTTCATGACCGCTTCCGCCATGATTGGCGCGACGGTCGGCTCGCTGGCCGCGGCAAAACCGGGCGACCTCTTTGGCCGGCGGGATTGTCTGAAGATCGTTGCTGCGTTCTATTTGCTCTGCGCCATCGGCTGTGCCTCAGCCTCGTCGCTCTGGATGATTGTCACCGCGCGCATGCTCGGCGGCCTCGCCGTCGGGGCGAGTTCGGTCCTGGGACCGATGTATCTCGCCGAAATCGCGCCGACGTCCTGGCGCGGCCGCCTGGTTGCCTGCTTCCAAGTCAACATTGTAATCGGCGTGTTGGTCGCCTATGGCTCAAATTATGTCCTCGGATCGATGAACCTCGGAGCGGGCGAATGGCGGTGGAAGCTGGGGGTCCAGGCGGTGCCGGCCTTTGCTTTCCTCGTCCTGTTGTTCTTTATCCCCCGCAGTCCGCGCTGGCTCATGATGAAGGGTAAGAGCGAGGAGGCGGCTGCGGTCCTCGAAAGAATCGGCGTAGCCAATGTGGCCGGTCAAATCGCCGTGATCCAGGAGTCGTTGCGCGAAGAGGAAACCGCCGGGGCTGAGGCGCTCTTCGTCAAGTCTCACGCGCGGCCGGTATTTCTGGCCATCGCCGTGGCGATGTTCAACCAACTCGGCGGCATCAACGCTCTCTGGTATTACGCCGATCAGATCTTCGCGATGGCTGGATTCGACAAGAACGCGAGCGCCGTGCAGTCCGTCATCCTGGGCACAGTCAATCTGGTGGCGACCTTGTTCGGCATGGCCATCATCGATAAAGTCGGTCGCAAGCCGCTGCTGATCTGGGGCACGATCGGCGGCGGACTCAGCCTGGCGATGGTGACCTGGATCTTTAATTCCAACGCCCACGCCAACTGGCTCGTCTGGCTGCTCGCCGGCATGGTGATTTGCCACGCGTTCGGCCAGGGCGCCGTCATCTGGGTATTCATTAGCGAGATTTTCCCCACCTCCGTCCGCAGCAAGGGGCAGACATTAGGCAGCTTCACCCATTGGTTTATGGCCATGCTCATTTCCTGGAGCTTCCCGCTCGTAGCCGGGAAACTGGGGCAGCCCAATGCCGGGCTGCCGTTTGCCTTCTTTGCCGCCATGATGGTCGTGCAGGTGGTGGTAGTTGGAGTGTTCTTCCCGGAAACCAAACAAGTGGCGTTGGAAGACATGAGCCGGAGACTCAAAACCAAATGAAACTCAGGACTTCCTGGCAAACGGTAGCTGCCCGCATAGTGCCGGGCCATCAAGTCGCTTCGGGATTGAATAGGAACCCGCGCTTTCCCGGCGGCACTTTGCGCATGCAGGCGCCGTTCTTTCTGGCCGTGGGATTCGACCTGGGGGCGTATCACGGCGGTACGCTCAACGTGAGCATTGCGCCGCATCGCTATCGCGTGGTGAAGGCGCCGACCACCTTCCGCCAAGTGAAATGGCATCCCACTGAACCAGCGGAAGACTTTTCCTTCTTCGATGTCCAGCTCCTCCGCCAGAACAGGCCGCCCATCGCTGGCAAAATCTACTTTCCGCATCCTGACACCAAGCCGGCGCATTTCCAGATGCCTGACGTCCTGGAATTGCTTCTGCCGTTCGTGGAAGGTCTGAAATACGGCGATGAAATCGAACTCAGTGTCCCGGCGGAGCAAATGATCATCGAGGATGCGAATACCTGAGCTACCTATGAAGTTTTCCCGAGGCAACTACGCGAAGTTTTCCGCCGTCTTGGCAACCGTCCTTTTGGCGATGACGCCTGGGTCGGCTCCCTGCCAATCGACGGCTGACCTTTTTCGGGTCACCGATGGCGTGACGCGGAATCAAATGAACTTCCATCAAGTGTCCGTGCCTATCGGAGGCGAGCACGTGTTGGCGGACCTGACTGGACTAGGCAAGGTAACCTACTTTTACATCACGGATGACAGCACGGGAAAATGGTATCCCGGGCTCGTGTTGAAGGTATTCTGGGACGAGGCGCCAGATCCCAGCATCTGCGTGCCGCTCGCGGACTTCTTCGGCGCGGTCGGAGGCCGGACGGTCGATTATCAATCGGTCGTGATGCAGGTCAATCATGCGTGCTTCATGTGCTATCTCCCGATGCCCTTCGCCAAAAGAGCTCGCTTCGTTTTGGCCAACGATGGGGATCGGGATTACTCACGGAAGGTAGCCTATGGGGTCGATTACGAGCTTAGCACCGCCTACGCCACGGAGAAAAGCCGGCTGCACTGCGAGTGGCGGCGCAGCAATCCCGTGGCGAATGGCCTCCACACAATCCTGGAAACGCGAGGCCGTGGGCACTATGTGGGCAGCATTTTGCAGGTGGTTTCCAAATCCCAGAAAGTCTGGTTCGGCGAAGGCGACACGATCTTTCATCTGGATAGGAAAACCGCCGGCCACACACCCGGAACGGAAGACGAGTATGGCTCGTGCTGGGAAGACGCGAACTGGAGGACCTTCTCGTCGCTCTATTGCGGCCATCCCCTGAATGAAAATGGCGTGAATCGGATGTATCGCTGGTATGTAGCCAACCCGGTTCGCTTCCAAGAGGCGCTGAAAGTTGAGATCCAGAATCAGCACGACAATGGCACCCCGACCACGAGTGACGCGGATGACTATACGAGTCTGGCCTTTTGGTACCAAGAAGGACCGCGCAAGGTGGCTGCCCTGCCCACCTTCAAGGAACGAACCGCGACCAGTTTTGCCGACCGGAAGTAGTCATTAGCGATTGGGAAGTATCGAAAGTGAGGACCGACACCGGCATGAGCGAATCTACGGCTTGACACCTTGTACCGGCTTGATCCGTCTCTCTCCAAAGCCGCGAGAGTTGACTAGATGCGGATGTTTACACGAATATCCCAAATTGGTAGACTTGCTGCCCGTCGAACTGCGTTTTCAGATATGGCAAAACAAAGGCAACCCAGCAAAGAGGAGTTGGAGCTTCTGGAGCGGCGAAATAGCCAGCTTGGGGAACTCGTTCAGGTGGTTGAGACATTGACCAAGAAGCTCAATGACTTGCGCCAGAAGAAGCAGAAGGCCGACTTGCTTCAGAGCGTTTCGCTCGGCTTGTACGACGAACTGGACAAGCTGGCGAAGAGGGCGGGCGCAGATGAGGTGACCGACCTGGCTCTTGAGCAGGCGAACGATTTCATTCGGGATGCCAGGATGCTAATGGCCGAGGACCCTTATGTTCAGCGGTACAAGGAGTTTGTACCGGCAGGGAACAATCCCCAACACCGGGATGTGGTAGTGGTAATGAGGCAACTGCGACAGGGGTTGGAACGCTTTGATACCAATGTGACCTCGCTCCAAACACGGTGGAAGGAATCATTGGAAGATGCGAAGGGCGTCCGGATGGCCGTAGAATTGTTTCTGGGGGACTATGAGCCCGTATCAAAAGCGGAGCTGAAGGAGCAGGAAGTTGCCGTCAAAGACAGGTGGTTGATCGGTGAGAGGTACGATGACGATGAAACTCTCTTCTCATTCGAAGTGCTGGATCGCACCGACATCCCCACTTACTTCACGGCTGAGCAATGAGCCGTCAGCAAGATCCTGCATTGCGGCCTTTGCTGCCAGGCGTCTCCCAATACGAAGTGGATTTCGTAATCCCGCGACTCGGTGTGGACGTGCCCGTCGGGATTGATCCGTTCCTCCTTTTCAAGAGCCGCGATCCAGATTTGCGGGGCCTCCACGAACAGATTATGGACGTGTTTCGCTCCGGGGTGGACCAGATCAAATCCAGATCGGAAGAGCACACGTCTGAACTCCAGTCACTTAGGCATCT
>OBLW0100002115.1_pt1 | contig 16152 bp, 15 predicted proteins | sample 1520161 | NCBI WGS metagenome assembly OBLW01 (sample SAMEA3539309, study PRJEB22396) | soil metagenome | biome: tundra; feature: field; material: soil | place: USA | collected 2010-05 | depth 0.15 m | reverse complement strand
AGGTGCGTGGTGGAGTGTCCCGGAATGTGCCACGAGGTACCTCGGGCTGCGCCAGCAACTCTGGGCCCTTCTGTCACAGAGCGCAGTAGAGTATTGACTATGAGTAGTTTCCGGTTAATCATGCGATTACCGGCCAGTAGCCTGCTCGAAGGAGCCCGACCATGCCGTCCTCCGTAGCAGCGCATCGAAAGTGCATTGGCGCTCAATCCCGCCGCCGCCGCGCGGCTGCCGCCGTTCGCGTCCCAGGGCGTGTCCAAGCGGTCCGCGCTCCGTGGGCCCTCGCGGGCCGTGGCCGTCATTGCCTCCCAGGCCGTGACCGCCGGGGCGTCCTGACCATCCGCCGGGGCATCCTGATCCGTGGCCGCCGTCTCGCGGTGGTGGGCGCGGCCATGGCTGGCGGCCTATTGCTCGCCGCGCTCTTGCCCGCCGCGGCGAGCGCCGGCGGTCCGGTCTACGTCTCGCTGGGCGACTCTTTCACGTCCGGGCCGCTCATTCCGAACCAGCACGGAACGCCAGCCGACTGCCTGCGATCCAGCCACAACTACCCGTCGCTCGTCGCCGCCGCGATCGGCGCATCCTCGTTCACCGACGTCAGCTGTTCCGGTGCCACCACGGCGGACATGATCGCGCCCCAGTCGGTCATTCTCGGCACGAATCCGCCCGAGCTGAACGCGCTGAGCCCAGCCACCACCGTGGTGACGCTGGGCATCGGCGGCAACGACCTCGACTTCGCCAACGTGGTCATCAGGTGCAGCGCGTTGAGCTTCATCAACCCATTCGGTTCGCCGTGTAAGAAGCACTACACCTCGGGCGGTACCGACCGGCTGGCCCTCACTGTCACGCAGACCGCGCCCAAGGTGGCAGCGGTCCTGCGGGACATCCACCAGCGCGCGCCGGCCGCGCGGGTCCTCGTAGTCGGCTACCCCGTCGTGCTCCCCAACACGGGCCACGGCTGCTGGCCGCTGGTGCCTGTCGCCTTTGGCGACGTGTCCTACCTACGCGGCATCGAACTGAAGCTGAACAGCATGCTCGCCAGCGAGGCGGCAGCGCACGGGGCGACCTACGTGAACACCTACACCGACAGCATTGGCCATGACGTCTGCAAGGCGCCGGGCACCAAGTGGGTGGAAGGAATCGTGCCCACCTCGTTCGCGGCACCCGTGCACCCGAACGCCCTGGGGGAGAAGGCCATGGCCCGCGAGGTCCTCGCCGCGCTGGGCTGACCGGGCCGGGCCGGGCAGTAAGCGACGTGCTGGGGTTCAGGGATTCCTGCGGGTGCGGCGGGGCGGGCGCACCCGGGGTCCCTCCGGCTGCCGGGCAAGCTCTTCCGGGATGCGCAGCAACGGGTTCGTTGTGCTCGCCACGACCTCGCCGGCGGTCTGGCTGACGCGTGCGCCACGGGCCCGCGATGCCGACCTGAGCAGCTCGAACGCCTGCCGTGGGCGCAGCCTGTGCCGCTCGGCGAGGACGCCGATCGCCTGCTCGACCCGGACCCGGACCGTCAGCGCGCGCTCGAGCTGCGCCACGGTCTCCTTGAGTTGCTCGGCGTCCGCGGCCGGTATCTCGGCCCGGTGTGTCCCGGGGCCCGGCGTGCCGAGGCCATGCTCGCTGACACGGCGTTTTCCGGCCGCCTTGGCGGCGCGGGCAGAGGCGGCACGTGGCGCATCGGCGTTTCGTGGTCGTGTGCCCTGAGTCCCGGCACCTAGCGCGGCGCTGCTTTCGGCTTCCGGGCGGCGCTCGGAAGCCACCGCCTGGTTGGGCGTGGTGTCAGGAACGGTCGGCGCGCCTCCCGGGATCTGCCATTGGTCCTCGCTGGGCAGTTCGGCGGCGAGCAGGTCCGCGAGCACCATGGCGCTGGTCAGGTCGGGCACCTCTTCGTCGCCGACTTTCCAGCCCGTGGGAGTCCGCCGGGCCACGGCGTCCCCGGGAACGTCCGTGGTGTGCTCGCCCGTGGTGTGCTCGCCTGTCGTGTGCTTGCCCGGAGTGTGCTTGCCCGGAGTGTGCTCGCCCGTGGCGGAGCCGGAGCGGCCCGGTGCCGGGGACTGGTCCTCCTGGGAACCGTGCCCGGGCATGGGCGCACCGCTGCGACGGGAGTTCGTCCCAGCGGTGGTTGGATTACTCTTAGTATTCATCCATTTACGGCGGGTTCGTTCAGCCGTTCCTTCACTTGAGCGGCGGACGGGTTGGTCATCGCTGTCCCGTCCGGGAATACGACGGTGGGGACGGTCATGTTCCCCCCGTTGACGCTGAGCACGTAGCGCGCGGCCTCTTCGTCACGCTCGATGTCAACCTCAACGACCTCGATTCCGTCTCTTGCGAGCTGGCTCTTCAGCCGTCGGCAGAAGGCACACCACTGTGTGCAGTACATCGTTACAGGCTGCGACACGCGCTGTCTCCTCGTCTCAGGATACGTCTCAGGGGGTCAACACCCGGACTGCCCGCCGACTTCCCTGTGGCTGCGGCCGTGCGCGGCTTGTCGGTCCTGTGCGGGAGGATGGCCCGCACAGGAGGTGAGCGGTGGACGCTGAGTCTGGGCTAGCTGGGTCTGGGCCGGGTGGGCCTGAGCTGACTGGGTCTGAGCCGGGTGGGCGTGCCCGCCGCGATCGCGGCGAGGCGTCCGCAGCCAGGCCGGCGCCGGCGGAGGAGCAGCCAGACGGTCCCGAATCCATCCTTTCCGCACTCGATCCCGAGCAGCGCGAGGTCGCCGTGGCGGCCAGGGGCCCGGTCTGCGTGCTGGCGGGCGCGGGCACGGGCAAGACGCGGGCCGTCGCCCATCGCATCGCCTACGCGGTGTGGACCGGCGTGGTAGACCCGGGCCACGTGCTCGCGCTGACGTTCACCACCCGCGCCGCGGGTGAGCTGCGCGGGCGGCTGCGCCAGCTCGGGGCCGCGGACATCGGGATGGAGCGCGTGCAGGCCCGGACCTTCCACGCGGCCGCGCTCCGCCAGCTCAAACACTTCTGGCCGCGCACAGTGGGCGGCCGCCCGCCCGCCGTGCTGGATTCCAAGATCAGCCTCCTGTCCGAGGCCGCGCGCAGGCTGAGGCTGACGGCTGGCCTGCCGGACATCCGCGATATCGCCTCCGAGATCGAATGGTCCAAGGTCACCCAGGTCCGGCCCGATGACTACCCCGCAGCCGCGGCCAGGGCGGGCCGGATGCCGCCGCTCGGGGCGGAAAAGACGGCGCGGATGTACGCCGCCTACGAGGAACTGCGCCGGGAGCGGCATCTGGTCGACTTCGAGTCCGTGCTCGAGCTGACTGCGGCCATTATCGCCGAGCATCGCCCGGCGGCCGCTGCCGTCAGGGACAGGTACCGGTATTTCGTAGTGGACGAGTACCAGGACGTCAATCCTCTCCAGAAGCTGCTGCTCGAGAGCTGGGCGGGGGACCGGGACGACATATGCGTCGTCGGGGACCCGCGGCAGACGATCTATTCATTCACGGGGGCGACGCCGGCCTACCTCACCGGATTCACCGCCGAGTTCCCGGACGCCACCGTTGTCCGGCTGGTGCGCAATTACCGGTCTACCCCTCAGGTCGTCGCCCTTGCGAACCAACTGACGGGAGCCGGCGCCGCCCGGCCGCTGGCGGCGCAGCTCAAGAGTCACCGCCTGGCGGTGCCCGGCACCGGGGGTGCCCCGCTGGTGGCCCAGCAGCCGGCGGGCGATCCGCCCGGATTCGCCGAGTACCGGGACGACCAGAGTGAGGCCTCATCAGTCGCCGCCCAGGCCGCCGAACTGATCAGCGGGGGAGTGCCGCCCCGTCAGATCGCCGTGCTGGTGCGCACTAACGCGCAAACGCCGCTTTTCGAGCAGGCGTTGACCGAAGTGGGGGTGCCCTGCCAGGTCAGGGGCGCGGAGCGGTTCTTCGACCGCGCCGAGGTGCGCCAGGCAGTCGGGCTGCTCCGGGCGGCGGTCAAGTCCGCGCGCCGCGACGCGGAGCCGCCGGGCGGGGTCAGCGGGCTCGCGGATGACCCCGGCGGCCACGCCGACTCTGCTGCTGCGGCGGCGGCTGCTGCGCTGTCGGCGGCGGCCTCGGCTGAGGTACGGCACATACTGGCCGGGGTGGGCCTCACCCGGACCGCGCCTCCCGGCCGGGGCGCGGCCCGGGAACGATGGGAGTCACTGGAAGCGCTGGCCCAGCTCGCGCAGGACTTCTTCACGGCCACCCCGGGGGCATCGCTCACCGATTTTGCCGCTGAGCTGGCGCATCGCACGGCCATCGAGCATGCGCCCGCGATGGAGGGCGTGACGCTGGCCTCGTTGCATGCCGCCAAGGGCCTCGAATGGGACGTGGTTTTCCTGCCCGGCCTATCGGACGGCAACCTGCCGATCGTGCACGCGCAGACCGACGAAGCAGTCGAGGAGGAGCGGCGGCTGCTGTACGTCGGGGTGACCCGCGCCCGCCAGCGCGTGTACCTGTCCTGGTCGCTGGCGCGATCCGGCGGCGGCCGCCGGTCGAGGAAGCCGTCGCGGTTCCTCGACGACGTGCGGCCTGGCCGCCGCGCCGGCCACGGGGACCGCGCCGCCGGGGACCGCACCGCCGGGGACAGCACCGCCCGGGAGGGCGCCGCCCGGGGCCGGCGGGACCAGGCCGGCGCCGACGCGCCGGCGGCCGGACAGATACGGTTCCGCGGTACTGGCGTTGTGCGCAGACGTGGGCGGTGAGGCGCGGACATGGGCAAGGCACTTGATGGCCTGGTCGACCTGCTGAACCTGGAGCAGATCGAGGCCGATATCTTCCGTGGCCGCAGCCCCGATGACCGGCGGCAACGGGTCTTCGGAGGCCAGGTGGCGGGACAGGCGCTGGTGGCGGCCGGGCGGACCGTGCCCGCTGACCGGCCGGTGCACTCGCTGCAGGCGTACTTCATCAGGCCCGGCGACCCCGCGGTGCCGCTCGTCTACATCGTGGACCGGCTGCGGGACGGCCGGTCCTTCACCACCCGGCGGGTCTCCGCGATCCAGCACGGCAAGACGATTTTTGCCCTGTCCGCGTCGTTTCACCACTTCGAGCCCGGACCAGCGCATGCCGCGCCTATGCCGGCGGTCCCCCCGCCTGACTCGCTCACCCCTTTGCCTCAACGGATCGAGCACTTGCTCGGTCCGGACGCCCGCGAGCTGTTTTCACGTAATCCCATCGACCTGCGCATCGCCGGACCGCTCACCTACGAGGCGGAGCGGGATCCCGCGCTGCGCACCGATCACAACATGGTCTGGCTGCGGGCCGATGGCGAACTGCCGGACGACCCGCTGCTGCATGTCTGCCTCATGACGTACGCCTCCGACATGACGCTGCTGGACTCGGTGCTGCTTCAGCACGGCCTGTCCTGGACGGATGGGCGGACCACTGGGGCGAGCCTGGATCACGCGATGTGGTTTCACCGGCCGTTCCGGGCCGACCGGTGGCTGCTGTACGCCCAGGAGTCGCGCGCGGCCTGGGGTGCCCGGGGGCTCGCCCGCGGCGAAGTTTTCACCCAGGAAGGGGAACTGGTGGTGTCCGTGGTGCAGGAAGGCCTCATCCGGACGCAGCTGTGAGACGGGTTAGGAAAGCCCTGCTCAAAAAGTAGTTGCCCCCGGGCGGGCGTGCTGCCTAGGCTGCTGGCATGTCTCCGGTGGACCCACGACAGCGCACGGAAGGAGGTGTCCAGGGTGCTGAGCAATCTCATTGACGTTCGGGCGGCCGCCGATTGGCGTGCCGAAAGCTCTCTTGCCGCACTGGATGCCGGCCTGCCGGGCGGTGTCCGGGCCACCTTGCTTCGCGCCGCAGATGTTTGCGGCACAGATGTTCGCCGCACAGGCGCTCTTGCGATACCGCGCCCACGCGCTGCTCAGGGCACCCTTGTGCCCGGAATGCGCCAGGCGCCCAGCGAGACGTCCGTGTTCGCGCAGCAGGACAGCCGCAAGAAGTACCAGCACGCCACCCGCGTCGCCGCCAATGGCGGTAACGCGACGGGTTCGCATCCGGCCTCCTGGGATCCGGTCTAGAAAGACCGGCCTGGATCCCCTGGAGGCCGCGGACCCGAAATCGGGTCCGCGGCCTTTGTCATGTGGGCCCACCGTTCGGCAACGAGCGAGAGACCGCAGTTGAGGATGACGAGAGGGGATGGACCGATGTACTGGCCCGGCACCACCGCCGCATCAGCGGGCACGGCGGGGTTCGAGGCAGAGTCCGCACCAGAACCAGGAAGATGCGGGGTGACCGCGGCGGCATCCGCGGTCCCCGTGACCAGCCAGGCGGCCGTCAGGGCGGCTCCGAGCCCGGCAGCGATCCCGGTGGCACGCAGCAACGAGGAGCTTCCGTGCATGGAGGACCCGGAACTGTTCTTCGCCGAGTCTCCCGATGACGTGGAGGACGCCAAGGCGCTCTGCCGCGGCTGCCCGGCGAGGATGACGTGCCTCTCCGGGGCGCTGGAGCGCGGGGAGCCCTGGGGTGTCTGGGGCGGGGAGCTTTTCCTGCGGGGCGAAGTCGTGCCGCGCAAGAGGCCACGCGGCCGTCCCCGCAAGACCGAGGTCGCGGCCTGAACGATCGGTTGTCAGTCAATGTGGACGGGCGGTAGTGCGATGTACCCATCAGTCGAAGACGCGACGCAACGACAGAGAGACCGGCTGGCGCGGGCGCGGCAGGAGCGCCAGCGGGCGCGGCTCCGCGCGCTGCGCCGGGCGGCCCGGCGGGCGAAACGGGCCACCGAGCGCCTGGATCGGGCCCAGGCGGAGGCCATGCAGCTCCGCGGCGAACTGGACGTGATGTCCTGACATCACCCGCCGGCGGGGGCTGGCAGGAGGCCCGCGGCGCACCGCCGTCGCGGGCCTCCTGCGCCGCGGCCCCAGGCCCTGCGCCGAGGCCGTGCCGCAGCCCCAGGCCACCGTGCGGTCGATGTGACATCGAGCTGCCCCTAGCAAGCTCGATGTCACATGACTGGTTGAGTGACCGGGCGATATGGGCCATTTGATGGGTTTGTACCAGCTGTGCGAGGAGCGCCGCTATCGGCTGGGCGTAACCGCACCTGTGCTGTCGCCGTCGCGTGGCCCGGTACCTGCGCCGTCACCGTCCCGCGGTCCGGCATCTTCGCCGTCACCGTCCCGCGGTCCGGCATCTTCGCCGTCCCGGGATCCCGCCTCTTCGTCGTCGGCGTAGCCGGGCATCCGGCCGATGATCTCGGCCCGGAACGGCCCCTCGCTTTCCAGCTGGCAGAGCACGCCGATGCCCGCCGTGGACACTCGGTGGATAAGCACGTAGGAGGGCGGCAAATTGAGTTGCCGGCCCAGGTTGGAACTGCGCGGGTCGGTCACCCGGGCGGCCTCGCCACGCAGCCATTCGCGGCTGAATTTGAACGACTCTCCTCTGGACGGCTCCGCCAGCGGTGCCAGGAAGGCGCGGAGGGCCTCCTGGTCCACGTCAGCACCTTCCCTGAGGAATCCCTCTTCGCGGAGCACTTGCTCGGCCGCCCCGATGTCGCTGTCATCGTGCATGATCCGAAGCAGCCGGCCGATGGACCGGGGAAACCCGTCGGGCAGCCGGTCCACCGCGCCGAAGTCCAGCACACCGAGCCGGCCGTCGTCCAGCAGCCGGAAGTTACCCGGGTGCGGGTCTGCGTGCAGTAGCCCGGCCCGTTGCGGCCCGGAGAAGAGGAATCGGACAAACAAGATCCCGGCCCGGTTCCTGTCCTCCTGGGAACCGCCGTTGATGATCTTCGAGAGCGGCGTGCCGTCCATCCATTCAGTGACCAGCACATGGCCGGAGGCCTCGACCACTGGCGGGACGTAGATGTCCGGGTCGCCCGCGTAAGCGTCCCCGAACGCCCGCTGGGAGGTCGCTTCGAGGTTGTAGTCGAGCTCCTCGGAGATTCTGTCGCGTAGTTCGTCGATCACAGGCTTGACATCGAGACCGGGCATGACCAGCCCGAAGAGCCGCGCCGCCCGGCTGAGCTGGTTGAAGTCACTGAGCAGGGCACGTCCGGCACCCGGGTACTGGATCTTGACGGCGACCTTCTGGCCGTCGTGCCAGACGGCCCGGTGGACCTGGCCGATCGACGCGGCGGCCGCCGGAGTGTCATCGAACTCGAGGAAATCGTCGCGCCAGGCCTGGCCGAGATCGGCCGCCAGCACCTGATGCACGGAACGAGCCGGCAGCGGCGGCGCGGACTCCTGGAGTCTGGTCAGTGTGGCCCGGTAGGGCCCGGCGATTTCCGGCGGCAGCGCGGCCTCGAAGATCGACAGGGCCTGGCCGAGCTTCATCGCCCCGCCCTTGAGCTCACCGAGTACCCGGAAGATCTGCTCGGCGGTGCGCTGCTGAATCTCAGCGGCGACGATTTCCGCGGGCCGGCCACCGATCCTTTTCCCCAGTCCCAGGGCCGTCCGGCCGACCAGCCCGGCAGGCAGGCTGGCGAGCTTGGCCGTCCGGGTCAGGGCACGGCGAGGTAGGTCGTCCACGATTCACATTCTCCGCCCGGATGTGGCGTGCCTGCTACATGAGCATTTGCGGCCCGGCCGATGAAAGCGAGTGCCTGGCCGGCCGCCTGCGCCGCGACCGACGAACGCGCTGGCGATTGCCCTCAAGGTCAAGGCGTCGGGTAACCGGGGGGTCCTGCAGGATGAGGCGGTTATGGTCCGGCGATTGCCGTACGGCTCTTCATTGGGGACCTGGGGTTATGATCGCGGGCTGTTCGCGCTCGGCGCTCGGCGCCCGGCCTGCGCCGGCCCGGATGGGGTTGTGGCCGGTGCGGTGATCTGGTTGGCGGCGGGTGGCAGGTGGCGGTCCAGGCCGGCCATCAGCGCCCGGCGTGGCGTCCACCTGTCGGCCACCGCACCCCCCAGCGGGTTGCCGACGAGCGATGCCAGGGCGATCGTGGCGACGACCAGGCCGGCCGTGCCGTAGCTGAGATCCCGGACCCGGTGCGCGTAGATGAACAGAAACGGCAGCGTCAAGCCGCTTCCGATGGCGGACACGAAGTCACCGCCCAGCACGACCCACGCCGGGCGCGGCAGCGCTGGGATGAGCCCCGCTCGCCGGCGTCCTTCGGTGTCCGGTTCGCCTGTCATGGCGGCGGGCCGAAGTGTTCCAGCGCCTGGCCTGCTGCCACCACGTGTGGGTGATCGGGGGGAAGCCGGGCGGTCAGGACGGCCGCGGCCCGGGTCGTCAGTGCTGCTGCCTCGGCCCGCCTGCCCTGGTTTGCGACGGCCGCCGCCAAGTTCAGCAAGGTCAGGCCGACCTCGGCGTCCTGTGGCCCGAGGACGGCTTCGAGGATCGCCAGCGACCGGCGGCCGAGTGACTCCGCCTCCCGGCTGTCCCCCTGGTCACCGGCCAGGACCGCGAGATTGGCACATGTCATCGCGACCTCGAAATGACCGGGCCCATATCGCTCCTCGAACACCGCCAGCGCCTGGCGGTAAGCCTGCGCGGCGTCGCCGTAACGCCCGGCCAGGTGGTACAGCGCGCCCAGCGCGTTCAGGTCGGCCGCAACATCGGGATGACCGGCGCCGAGCCCGTCGATCCGCAGCGCGAGGCCCCGCTCGGCGAGGGGGATACCAGCGGTGAAGTCGTCCCGCGAATGAGCCAGGCCACCCAGGTTGTGCAGCAGCCCAGCCATTATCAGCGGATCAGCGCCGGGCACGCTGTACAGGACAGCCATCGCCCGCCGGTAAGCCGCCTCCGCCGCGTCGAAGTCCGAAAAATACTTGTACACCACCCCCAGCGCGTTGGCCGCCGACACCACGGCCAGCGACGCCTCACCGAACGCCTCCGACGCCCGGATCAGCAGGGCGCCCAGCCGGGCGGCCGCGGCGTCGAATTCCCCCGCCAGCCGCTCCAGACCGGCCAGCCGCTCCTGGGCCTGGCACCACAGCAGCAGGCTGTCGTCGTCCCCGCCCTCCGCCACGACGTCGTCCAGGATGGTGATCGCCGCCGCGATCGTGACCGCGGCGTCGCCGAAGCGGTCCGCCGACTCCTCGATCTCCGCGCGTGCGACGAGCAGAGCGGCCGCGTCGGGCCCGTCCCCCAGGCCCGCCACCTCGAGTATCTCCACGCCCTGGCCGACGATGGCCAGCGCCGCCTGGGGATCTCCCCCGTCCAGCGCGGCCAGCGCCTCGTCCCGCAAGGCCAGCGCCTCCTCGGCGGCGCCGTGGATGGCCGCGGCAGCCGGTTCAGTGTTCATCGCTGTGACACGGGCAGCGGCCCCGGCCCAGCCGGGGCTTCCCCCGGGCCGGCACAAGCCGGCCTCGACAGCAGAACCGCCACCTCACACACCCGGTCAGCCGCGACCCGAGGCCGCCACGGCCCGGGAATGGTTCAAGGACACCCACCGGGCCACGGCCCGGGAGTGGTTGAAGGAGAGGGCCCGGGAGTGGTTGGAGGTCAGGGCCCGGGTCACGGCCCGGGACTGGTGCTGTGGCTGCATGATCATGAGTCCCCGCTTCTTCGTGCTGGCGGACCGGAGGTCGGCCCACTCCCCTCAGTTATGGTTACGCGTCCCGGGGGATCTGGGTTCACGCGCCCGGGAAACGCCTGGGTAGCGGCTACTCATCCGGCGCCGGGCCGGGCGCGTACCGGCCGCCACAGTCGCAGTCGCGATGGGGCGGCCATGTCCGGCGGCGCCACTGCCAGGCCGGCAGCACGAGTTCGAGCGTGCCATTCAGCGCCGCACCTGCTTCTGCGGGACGGTCGATGAAGGCGAGGGCCTGGGCGGAAGCCTGGGCGGCGACCGCCGCGGCCAGCAGCGCATCGCAGGCGAGCGGATCTGGCTGCTGCCCGGCCAGCTGGGCGAGGATGAGCGGCCAGGCCGGGTCCCGGTCGGTGCGGGCCAGGTCAAGGCAGCGCAGGCAGGCCGACTGCCCGGGAACGACCAAGGGCCCGACGACGCCGATCGCCTCGCCCGCCGAGGCCGCAAGGTGCGGGACACGTTGCCGGACAAGCGCGGCGGCGACTTCCTGGCCATGGTGGCCGGCCAGTACCGCTAAATCGGGTAATTTCCCGGCCCGGCTCAGGGCCATCGGGGGCGCCCCGGCCGGGCTGGCCATGGCTGGCGGCCAGTCCCCCGGCTCCGGGGCACGTGGTGGCGGGCACTCCGCTGCCGGGCCCACGGACACCACGCGGCCGATACCCGACGCGGTCAGCAGGCTGGCGATGCACGACCCGACCTGGCCAGTGCTGTGCACCCGGATGATGGCTCCCTGCCTGCGGACCAGGACGCGGGCACCGCCATCTCCGTCGCCGTGCGCCAGCGCTGCCGTGGCCAGCTCCGAAGCCAGCCGGGCCCGGGCGTCATACGGCAGGGTGGCCATCGTGCTGGCGGGAAAATCGCACAGGGTCCCGGCCGCCGCCAGCAGCGTGATGACGCGGTCCGCGGCTTCCGCCTGGATGCCGAGGTCGGCCGCGGCCGCGATTACCTGCCCACGGTCCCGGCTCCCGTCCAGCAGGCTGATCATCGCCGCCGCGGAACGCATCCCGGTCAGTGCGACCGCCCGCCGGGAGTCAATGCCGATCTGGAGCGTATCCCGGTCACGCCAGACCCACCGGAGGCCCGGCTTTAAGGCTGGTCTCATGCGCGAGAGGGTGTCACGGCCGGCCGACATTTCTGGTGCTGCCACTGAGCCCCCCGGGTGCGGGAACCAGCCAGACAACGCCGACGGCTCCTGCGGGTCGGTTACCCCCTTCCCCGGAAGTAACGGCGGCCCGCCACCCGGGGGACCCGTGGCTGGCCACATTAGGACCGGCCGTCTGCAAGGGTCAATACGCGCCTGTGGATAACGCTGTGGATTATCTGGGGAGAGTGCGGAGAGTCGCTGTGGACACTGGGGGAGAGGGCTGTGAATTCCCCGTGTCCTGGCCTGGCACACCCCCGGCCACGCTGGCGATTCCGGATCCACTCCCTGTGGACAACAGACGCCCGCTGATAGGCGTTTCTGGTCGCCGGAGCCAGCGGCAGCCGACCCGATTGGTTAGAAGGCCGGCGATGCTGGCCATTGCCTCCTGACGGTCGCTCCGCTCGCCGCGGGTCAGCAAGCGGTAGGCCTGCGCCACGTTAATGGGTGATCCAGGGCTGCTGACGGGCCAGAGGCTGGCCAAAGTCTATATTCAGAGTATTCAAGCGATTACGCAGAGCAATGAAGGCAGGTTGCTGCGGTGTAGTGCCCGGGTGGGCCCATGCGCGGGTACGAGCAACGCGCGCCACACGGGGCGCGAGCCGCCAGCCGTCGCTGCTGGAGGGGCCGATATGACCATCACGGGGTGCCGCCCGCCGGTAGTGGGGCCCGGGCGGCCGTGAGGGCACGCCGTTCCATAGTGTTCTACGCCTGGATCGGTCTTATCGGCCAGGTGGTGTTCCTGGTGGGCGCGGTCGTGTTCGTGCTGGTCGGGGCGAGCGATCAGCGCTCGGCGATCGGGGCCAACTCCCGGGCGCAGAGCGTCCAGCTGGCCAATCTCGCCCTCCAGGGGTCGTTCCTCGACGCGCTCCGCTCCACCCGCGGCTACCTGCTGACCGGCCAGAACCGGTTCCTGCAGTCCTACTACACCGACCGCATGGACTTCGTGACCGGGCTGAGCCAGGCGCGTGGGCTCGCCTGGCCCGACGCGGTGAGCGGCCTGGACCAGGAGGGAAGCGCTGCCCTGGCCGCGTTCCAGTTGGCCGACCAGGCGCTGACTTCCCCCCGCGGCAGTCCGCGATCCCAGGCGCTGTTCAGCCAGGCCTCGAATGCATCGAACCGGTTCGTGGACGCAAACGCGCGGCTGCAAACGCTCCTGGCGCGAGTTGGGGGTGCTCTCGCCGCGGCTAGTCAGCGGTCGCTGGGGATCGGCCTGGTAGGAACCAGCATCGTGCTGACCGTAGGGCTGACAATCCCGCTGCTGGCGGCCGCCTACATCCTCCGCTGGATGATTGTCCCGTTGCTCGGCGCCACGAACACCGTGCGGAGGCTCGCGGCGGGGGACCACGCCGCGCGCGCTGTCCCGGGCGGTCCTGTCGAGGTGCACGACCTGTCGCTGTCGATCGATGTCCTCGCTGACGAAAGCGACCGGCTGCGGGCGGAGCAGGAGCAGGTCTCCCACCTGAGTGCCTTGGTCAGGGAGACCGCCATGAGGGTGCGTGAGCACCTCGATGCTGAAGACGTCATCCGCGAGGCGGTAGCGGCCCTTGAGCAGAATCTGGAATGTGACTACGTCTGGGTCGGGCTGGTCAGCGACGGCAAACTGACCCTGCCGGTCGGCAACCCGGGAGACTTGGGCCTGCGGCTCGCTCTGGCCGAAAGCCTGACGCCTGAATACGTCGAGCGGATGGATTCTGTCTACCAGCGGCGGTCGAGCCTGCGGCTGGAGGACCTGCGTTCCGACGAGACCGGGATCCTTCCCCCGCGGATCCGGAAAGTGCTGCTCAAACTCGGCGGCGGGGCGCTCCTTGTCACCCCGTTCGGGATCGGGCGCGAACTGCTCGGTGGGCTGGTCATGCTGCGTACCGGGGGCGGGCGGCCGTGGACGCCCGCGGAGGTCAGCGCGGTCGAATCGCTGGCGGCAGACGTGGGGCGCGGCCTCGACCACGCGCGCCTGTATGCGCGGGAAAAGGACTTCGTCGAGCAACTGAAGGACGTCGACCGCGCGAAATCAGACTTCCTCGCCGCCGTCTCACATGATCTGAAGGCGCCGCTGACCAGCATTGTCGGCTACACGGAGATGCTCGGTGAAGGCGACGGGAACCCGCTGGACGCCACCCAGCAGCAGATGCTCGGCGCGATCGAGCGGAACGCGACCCGGCTGCGGGCCCTCATCGATGATGTGCTGACCATGTCCAAGATCGAACTGGGCAACTTCGAGACGGTCCTGCGTCCCGTCGACCTGGCGGAGGTGGTGTCGGCGTCGGTCGAGGACATCGGTTCCACAGCCGCGGAGCAGCACGTTGATCTCGAACTGTGCGCTCTCGAGAGAGGTCTGATCGTGCAGGGGGACCCGGAACAGCTTGATCGAGTATTGACCAACCTGCTCAGCAACGCCGTGAAATACACCCCTCATGGCGGGAGTGTCCACATCTGCGCTGGCCGGGACGCCGATCAAGCCGTCCTCACCATCCGCGACACCGGAATCGGCATCCCGGAGCAGGACCAGCAGTCCCTGTTCACCCGGTTCTACCGCGCGTCGAACGCCGTCACCAGCTCGATTACCGGAACCGGACTCGGGCTGGCCATCGTCCGCACCATCGTCGACAACCACCGCGGAGAGATCGTGCTCAGCTCGCAGGAAGGCGTGGGCACCACGGTGACCATCAGGCTGCCGCTGCAGGCTGACAGCCCGCAGGCGAACGGGAAACCGTCGGCGCCGGAGGTGCCTGTGGTGCAGCCCGTGGTCCCGGCGCGCTGATTCCTCGGCCAATAGAAGGAGGTGTCCCATATGAGCGTCACCGGACGACCGTCGCGCCGGCGGTTCCTGCGCGGTATCGGGTTCGGCGGACTTGGGCTCGCGGCGGGGGCCTTCGGAGCAGGGGCACTCGCCGCTTGCGGCGGTACCGACCTCGCGCCCGTGCCGCTCCGGACCGGGGTGGCTGACCTGTCCCGGGCCGAGCGAGTCGTCCGCTTCGCCAACTGGCCCGACTACGCCGACTCACTGCCCGGCAATCACCAGGTTCACCCGACTCTCGTCGAGTTCACCCGCCGCACCGGAATCGTTGTGGAATATTCCGAGCCGGTCCAGGCCAATGATCAGTTCGTCGGCCAGATGGGCGTTCAGCTCGCGCTCGGCCGCAGCCCCGGCTACGACCTCGTAGTGGTCTCCGACTGGATGGTCGCGCAGCTCATTGACCTGGGCTGGATCCAGCCGCTCTCCCCGGCGGCGATTCCCAATGCGGCCAGGCTGGTGCCCGAGTTCCGCAACAGCCCGCTGCCCGGCGTGCGCCGCTATGCGCTGCCCTGGCAAGGAGGCTTCACCGGCATCGCGTGGAACCTGTCCGCCACCCATCGCCCCGTGACCAGCATGTCAGACCTTCTCACGTCGGCTGACCTGCGTGGCCGGGTCGGGCTGGTGGCCGAGATGGGGGACGTCATGGGGCTCATCATGCTGGGGATGGGCGTGAACCCGGCCGCGTTCACCGATGCCGAGTTCGACGCCGCGCTGCGCCAGCTGGACCAGGCCGCCGGGGCGGGGCAGATCCGCACGGTGACCAACGATTACACGGCCATGCTCGCCAGCGGTGAGATCGCCGCCTGCACCGCCTGGGCTGGGGACATCATCGACAGCCAGCAGACCTGCCCCCAGCTCCGGTTCGCTCTGCCGGAAGCGGGCGGCCTGCTGTGGACAGACAACATGGTGATCCCGGCCTTCACCTCCCACAAGGAGAACGCTGAGCGCCTCATGAACTTCTACTACGAGCCTGCGGCGGCCGCGCAGCTGTCCGCGTATGAGCAGTTCATCTGCCCCGTCCTGGGCGCTCAGGCTGTCATGCGCTCTATCGATCCGGCCCTGGCCGGTGCGCAGTACGTCTTCCCCCCTGCTGAGCTGCTGGCCAGAGGGCACTACTTCAAGCTCTTGTCCCCTTCTCTCAACAAGAGCTACAACAGCCGCTACGCGACCGCAGTCGGCTTCTGAGCGGCTCCGCGCCGAAATCTTGCTCAGGCGGGGGCCGGCGCCGGCGGGAAGGTCACCGATCCGGCCGGGGTGCGCCAGGTCATGCCGTCGACGTGGGACTAACGCTCAGTGGCCGGGACGTGGGACTAATGGGGGTCAGGGGGCGGGCGCCCGCTCAGCCGGGGACCCGCGACCGCGAACGCACCCGGGCCCGCGCCGTGCGCGAGACTGCCAGCCGCCAGCCGAGTTGGAACAGCCCGAGGAACGCCAGCGCGACCAGGATGAACGCGAACGCGGTGCCCTGGCCAGATACCACCCGCAAGACCATGCCTATGGCCACCGTGCACAGCCAGACTCCGACCCCAACTGGTACGAGCGCGGTGGGCCGCCGCCAGGAACGGGTCGCGAGCAAGCCGATCACCGTGCCGGCGGCGAAGGGCCAGGTGGTGTCCCACAGCCCGGCGAGGCCACCCCCGGCGTGATGGTTCGCGCGGCCGATCACGACGAAAAGCAGCACGCAGCCGAGATCGGCAAGCACGGCACCCGCAAAACGCATGGCCCCAGGCTAGTGCCGGCCGCGCCGCCGCGGGCCGCGCCGCGTCGCCAGCCGCGGC
>OBLW0100002114.1_pt1 | contig 16161 bp, 13 predicted proteins | sample 1520161 | NCBI WGS metagenome assembly OBLW01 (sample SAMEA3539309, study PRJEB22396) | soil metagenome | biome: tundra; feature: field; material: soil | place: USA | collected 2010-05 | depth 0.15 m | reverse complement strand
GCTAGAGGTTCCTCATCCCCACCCTAGGCGCAAAAACAGAGACGCGCCGAGGATGGGGCACCCGGTTTTCTTCTGGGTACTCAAATTCACTTCGTGATTTCCGACCCTTTCGATTTGCCCCTTAGCGGGTATTCTTAATGCTGCATGACGTACGTTCTGTTTGGTCTTGCTTGCTTCGGCGTGGTGACGTCTTCCGTGTTTGCGGGGATGGTGCTGTGGGCTGTGCCGCGTTTCTTGCGCGAGCGGCGCGCAGCGCTGGCTGCGCTTGCTGCGAGGCCGGGGTTTACGCCGCCGTTGACGCTGCTGAAGCCGGTGCACGGGGCGGAGCCGGGGCTTGAAGCGCATCTTGCTACGTTTTTTGAGCAGGATTATCCGGAGTACGAAATTCTGTTTTGCGCGCGGACTGCGAACGATGCGGGCCTGGAGACGGCGCGACGGGTGGCGACGCGATATCCGAACATTGCGGCGAAGTTTCTTTCTACCGGCGGAGAGCCGGATTACATCAATGCAAAAGTCGCCTCGCTGGAATTAATGGAAGCCTCAGCGGCTTACGACATTCTCGTAATCAGCGACAGCGATGTGCGGGTGTCGCCCGATTATCTGCGCGCGGTGGCGCTGCCGTTTGCCGATGAAAAGGTTGGCGCGATGTGCTGCCCTTATCGCGGCGTGGCCGCGGAAGGCGGCTTGTGGGCGCGGCTTGAGGCCGTAGGCATGTCTGTGGAGATGACCTCGGGCGTGCTTGTGGCGCGGATGATGGAGGGCATGCAATTTGTGCTGGGGCCGACGATGGCCTTCAGGTGCGATGCGATCCGGCGGATGGGCGGCTTCGCGGTGACAGCCGATTATTGCGCGGACGATTTTGTGCTGGGCAACGAGACTTTCAAACTTGGGCAGACGGTGGTGCTGAGCACTCACGCCATCGATCACATGGTGATCAATTCGAGCTTCCGGTCTTCGATGAAGCACCAGGTGCGGTGGATGAAGTCGACGCGATTCTCGCGGCCCAAGGGACACTTCGGCACGGCGCTCACTTTCAGCGTTCCGTTCGGAATGCTGGCGTGGGCTGCGGCGGCGTGGATGGGGCATCCGTTGTGGGGATTGGCGGCGTTTGCGTGGAGCGTGGCTTCGCGGCTGGCGCTGGCGATTGCGGTGGGTGGCATGGCGGTTGAAGACCGCAGCTGGTTTGGGTTGCTGGTGCTTTACCCGGTGCGGGATCTGATGGGGTTCGGATTCTGGGCGGCTAGTTATTGGGGTCGAAAGATTTTGTGGCGGGGGCGGGTGTTTGAGCTGCTACCCGGGGGGAAGATGCGGGCGGCGGGCTAGTGGAGTTCGTGGTATCCCACCCTTGCCGCAAAAGCGCGTCAAGGATGGGGCACGGAGTCTTTGTTGCGGGAACGGACAGAAGGCTAGTTTGCGGCGGTGGATTCCCAGGTCTCAAAGGCGAGACCTGGGGCACCCGATCTTTCTCAAATAAAAACTAATTCGCAAAAAATCCTACGGCAGCGGCCGGTCAGTCCACATGGTTTTGTCGGCTAAGGATTGGACCGGGTAGAGCCGGCCGGCTAACAACTGCTCGACCTTGGACTGATTGACGTCTTCGGCGAAGATCCACTTGCGGTCGCCCGATCCCCACATTTTGGAGAGCTGGTCTTCGCTGATGTCGATTCTGGCGGCGTCGGGATAGCACGAACCCCACAGCAAGGTTGAGCCCTCGCCATGCTGCCCGCATTGTTGAGCCACGATCAGAGACAGATTTGTGAGAAAGCCATGCGTGTAGAAGATCACTGAGGAGCCGTCGGACTCGTCGCCGTAGATGATGAAGGTGTCGGCGGGTGAGCCTTTGGCGATGATGGTGTCGGCCATCTTCTTTGAGCTGAGCATGGGCTCGAAGCGCGCCAGGGCGATGTGCGCGGCAACCAGGAAAACGCTGAAGGTGAGTGCGACGCTGATGGTGGCGGCCATGTGTTTCTTGTTGAGGCGCAGCACCCAGCCTGCAAGAGGCCCGATGAGCAGCGCGATGCCGGCGAGAATGGCGGGCAGGCGCAGAGCGGCGAAGGATGGGCCGGTGAGGTCGAACAAGTGCGACATGGAGAGCGTGTAGTCTCCCACGCCGCGGTGCGCGAGAAGAGTGCCGATGTCGGGCACATAAGGCAGATTGCGCGAAGTCCAGAGTCCCCAGCCGAGGGCGATTGCCGAAATAACGCCGACGACCGCGAAGGCGGCCTGTGCGCCGGTAAGCCAGGCAGTGGAGAGCAGCGGTTTGCCGCCTTCAGGAGCGCCGCTGGGTGCGCGGTTCTCTTCAATGCCGGCTACTACGCAGGCAATGAGGATGAACAGCGGCGGCCAGACCGGGAACGTGTAGTACTCCTGGTTGGTGGAGAGGGAGAAGAAGAGCAGCGTCCATGCGGAGAAGAGCGAAAGAAGCCAGATGCTGCGCACGCGGAACTTGAGGCGGCCAACAAAGGTGGCCACATCCTCGCGGATGGCGTTGTCAAGGTAGAAGTCGACGGTCTGGCCTGCATCGCGCTGAAGGTGATGGAGCCAGTTGCGGCGGGTCTTCCACGCCGCGGCAATGGCAGCGGGCAGGAACAGGCTCCAGGGGAAGAGCCAGACCAGGTGCGCCAGCCAATAAACGGAGCCGGGCATTTTGTTGTAGTCGTGCGGATAGCGCTGGCCAAAGAAGCGGAGCACGTGTTCGTTGATGAAGTAGAAGTAGAAGAAGCCGTGGACGTTGCCCATGGTGGGGTGATTGCCGATGGGGTTGCCCTGGTCGTGATTGTAGATGCCGCAGAGAATGTGCCACGGAGCGGCGATGAGCAGAAAGAGGAGCGTGCCGGTGATGGGCTTGAGTGCGCGCCAGCGTCGCCATTGACCGGTGAGAAGCAGGTAGGGAACGGCTGCTCCGATAAAGAAGACGGGAGCAATGAGACCCTTGGTGAGCGTGGCCAGGGCGACGCAGGCATAGATCCAATAGAAGCGCGCGGGGCGATCGAATTCAAGCCCGGTGATGAGCGCGTAGAGGGCGATGAGCAGGAAGAGGCTCAGCTCCGCCTCGGGAATGATGAAGCGCGTAAAAAGAAACGGTCCGACGGAGGTGAGTACGCCGAGGCCTGCATAAAGACCGGCGCGCGGACCCCAGGCGCGGCGTGCCCAGAGCCACGCGAGCCATGTGAGTCCGAGCATGGAAAGGGTGTTGGGTAGATGAGTGGCGAAGGTATTTTCGCCGAAGACCTTGTAACTTGCGGCCACCACCCAATAGGGCAGCGGCGGCTTTTCGATGTAGCGGATGCCGTTGATCTTCGAGGTGATCAAGTCGCCGGTATCGACCATGTGCTGGGCGGCCTGGGCATGGGCGGAGTCAACATCGTCGAGCAGAGGAGGCGAAAAGAGGGATGCAAACTGCACGGCGGCAAAGATGGCTGCCAGAAGCAGCCAGACAGCGACCGTGGAGGGCGCTTGGCTGGGGCGATCGATAGTCTTCGTGTCGAGCCTCGATTCGGGGGGCATCGCTGAATAGGCCATTCTGTAAAGGATAGCAGCCGGATTTCCACACTCTGAGACGAATTGCGGCCTCCTGTGGAACTCTTGGAATCCAAGGGTTTTTGGATTGCTTCGAGTTGCGGTATTGGCGCCGAGCAATCTGTTCAGCGAACGTGCGGCGCGGTCGTGTATCTTGACCCGAGAGACTGATTTATTCCTCCGGAGGCTGTTCGACAAGTATGCCTACCTTTGCTGCCATCGATATTGGATCGAACTCGTGCAGATTGAAGATTGCTAAAGTTGTTGCGCACCAGTTGAAGACGCTCGCCGAGGATCGCGAGGTGACGCGCATTGGTGCAAGCGTGTTCGAGTCGGGGCTGGTTTCTCCTGAGGCGATGGCGCTGACGCTGCGAGCGCTGAAGCGGTTTCAGCGTGCGGTGCAGACGCACGGCGTGGACCAGATTCGCGTGGTGGCTACGTCTGCCATGCGCGACGCGCGTAATGGAGCGGCGTTCCAGGCCTGGGTGAAGGCGGAGACGGGCTGGAACATGGAGATCATTTCTGGTCTCGAAGAAGGGCGGCTGATTCACCTCGGCGTTTCCGGCGCGGAACAGGGAATGGGCGGGAAGGTTCTGCTTATCGACCTGGGCGGTGGCAGTTGCGAGATCACGCTCTCAGAACACAAGCGGATCAAAGAGACGATCAGCGTGCCGCTGGGCGCGGTGCGGCTTACGCAGGATTTTCTTCCTGCCGATCCGGCCCCGGCTGATGGGCTGGCGCGAATGCGGCAGTGGATTGCGAAGGAACTGCGGCGGGCGCACCGCAAGGTTCAGCCGGGAAAAGTGCCGCTGGTGATTGCCACGTCTGGCACGGCGGCGGCGCTGAGCGATGCTTATGCTGCCGGTGTAAAGCTGAACAACAAATCCGCGGGTGGGCGTACGCGCAAACGAGCAGGCAGCGTAACAGCCGAAATTGTGCCGGCTGGTGCGGTGCGAAAACTGGCCAAGCTGCTGGCGAAGATGACGTTGCCGGAACGCGAAGCGGTGCCGGGGATTGGGCCGCGGCGAGCGGAGATTATCGTGGCCGGAGCAGCGGTGTACGCGGAACTGCTGGAGAGCTTTGGACTGGCTGGATTCCGCTATTCGCCGCTGGGATTGCGCGACGGCATATTGGCACAGATGCTGGCCGAGCAGGATGCGCGGGCCACGGCGCACATTGAGTTTGAAAAAGAGCGGTGGGAGAGCGTGCTGGCGACGGCGCGGCGTTACGGAGTGGATCCGAAGCAGGCCGAGCCGGTGCGCGCGCACGCCGTGCAACTGTTTCGCGAACTGAAGCCGCTGCACAATTTGCCGGCGGAGTATGAGAGCTGGTTGTCGGCGGCGGCCATGTTGCGCGACACCGGCAAGTTCATCAACCACCAGGGACACCACCGGCATACGCAGTACATTGTTTCGAGCTCGGAGTTATACGGGTACACGCAGCTGCACCGTACGCTGGTTTCGGCGATTGCGCGCTACCTGGGCAAGAGCCGTCCGCAGCCGGGTGACCGCGCGCTGCGCAACATTCCAGCTTTGGAACACAAGAATGTGCAGTTTGCGGTGGTACTGCTTCGGCTGGCCGTGGCGCTGAACCAGGACCGGGTGAGCGATGTGCTGCGCCTGGCGGTGAAAGTCTACCCGAAGCGCGTTTACCTTGAAGTGGAGCCGGGGCGAACGGGCGCGGAGCTGGAGCTTTGGTCACTGCGCAAAGAAGCTGACTATTTCCGCGAGGTCTTCGGGCGCGAACTTTTTCCAACACTGGCATAGATGTTGCGGGCCGTGCGCGGATCGATGAGCCACTGCAGGCGGGGCGGGTGGTGGTCAAGATCGACGCGGGCGATAGAGCCCTTGCGCATGCGGATGGCGGCGCCGCCGTTGCCGGTGATGAGGCGGCCGAGGAACTGGAAGAGGATGGGATTGTGGCCCACAGCCAGCAGGCCCTCACCGCCGGAGTATTTGACCAGCATGTCCTGGAAAGCGGTGAAGGTCGCGTTGGGCAGAAGTGCGTTGCTGACTTCAACCTTGCCGTCGTAGCCCAGTTCGGTGCCGACAAACTGTGCGGTTTGCAGGGCGCGCTTGAGCGGGCTGCTGGCGATAACGTCCACCTGAACTTTGAGGGCACTTAGCATGCGCGCCATCAGCATGCACTGCTCCTTGCCTTCCTTGACGAGGCCCCGCTTGGCGTCGAGGGTAGGGTTCTCCCGGAACACTCCGGCACTGGCGTGGCGCATGAGATAGAGGATCATTGCGAAAGTTCCGGCGGGGCTGATTAGCGTTCCCGGTGGCTCCAGAGACACGATATTAACACGGCTGTAACAAATCAATCGAAGTTAAAGGCGCCCTGAGGTCAGGCTTACGGTTCAATCTGGGCTGACTTTGAAGCAGCGTTCACCGACCAGAGTTCGCTGACCAGCAGGCCGCCGAGCCGGGTGCGGTGCTTTTGGAGCGCGAAGCCAGACTGGCGCAGGGCGGTGCGGTGGTCGGGCAATTCGCGGAGGGTGAGTCCGGTGAGATGGCCGAAGGCCCAGTAGAGGCACCAAACCAGCGGACGGGCTACGAGGCGGCCAAACCAGCCGGCGGGGATCGCGAATTCCGAGACCAGCCAAAGGGCTTGAGGGGAAGCGGCCTTGTGGAGGGTCGCGGCGAGGAGGTCGATTTCTTCCGTGGTCAGGCAGTCGAGGAAGAAGTGGGCCACGATGAGGTCGTACGGCGGGTTTGCCGGTTGCCATTGGCGGGCGTCAGCGCAGAATGTGCGGACACGGTAGGTGTCGGAGCCGGCGCGGTGAAGCAGCAACCGGAGCATTGCGGCGCTCGCGTCCACTGCGTCGATTTGAACGGCGGGGTTTGTGCGGAGCAGGCGGGCGGTAAATTGGCCATCGCCGTCGCCAATGACGAGGGCGCGTCGGCCCTCTGTGAGCGAGTCGAGAAACGTGCAGCGGCACCACCAGAGCCAGGGACCGAAGCTGGCCAGTTCCATCCAGCGATAAATGCGGGCGAGGCGGTTGAAGTTGGGGGGTGCGCTCATCTGAAGAACGGCGTGAGAAGCAGAGGAGTGAGCAGGACAAGGTCGGCGGCGGCGCGCAAGGCGACGGGGGTGAGGCGACTGCGCAGGCTATCAAGCAGGGCTAGCAGAAGTGCAGCGGCGGCTCCGCAGAGCAGAAGTGCGGCGGAACGGGGCTGAGCGGCTGAGAGGATCGCGGCGAGAAGCAGGCCCACAATGGCGATGAGACTTGCCTGGGAAAAGATCGGCAGGCTGGATGCGGACTCCGGAGACGCCTCCCAGCGGTCGATGGCGTGACAGTTGAGCCAGGCGAGCAGAACGAAGAAGATCACCGGGATGAGCAGGGACCAGACCAGTGCGTGGTGCGGCAAGGCGGCGCGGGACCAGGCGGGGAGCGCGCATCCGGCGGTGAAGAGCAGGCCGACGAGGAACTCCTTGGAGAGAATTCGCGACAGCAGCGGAGAGCCTTTCCCGCCCGTGTGAACGCGGGTGAAGTAGACGATCGCGCCGGCGGCGAGCACAGAGTTGCGCTCTCGCGCGCCAAGCGGCATGAGGGTGAAGATAATCCAGACAGCGCCTAAACCGGTGGCAATGGCCAGAGGCAGCAGGACGCGGCGATGGCGCCAGTGAAAGAAATGGCGCTCGCGAAGACGGTGGAGATTGGCTGAGCGCAGGCCCGCGCGGGCGTCGAGCAAGCGGTCTGCAACATAGACGGACCACACAGCCAGCGCAAGCAGTGCGGGAACCCACAAGGGAAGGCGCACGCGAGCCACCCATGCGAATGCCAACGACCAGGCCAACGCGACGGTAGGTGCGTCGAGGCTGGCGAGATGCCAGAAGCAGAGGGGGCCGGGCGCGTCGATGGCACTCACGCGGGTGGGCGTCACGGAATCCGTGCGCGAGTTGGGGAGGACTTGCAGCACTTCCTCAATTGTAGGAGACAACGGGAATTGCAGCAGGAGCACGAGAAGTTATTGGGATTGATCGAGTTAAGGTCTGGAGACCATTTTCGTGGAAGGGCATCTAACGTGCTGTGGGGCGAAGTGTACTTCATCGAAGCGTGGGCCGTGGCTGACTGGCCGTGATGATGCCAACCCTCGAAGGGAGCAATTCGCATGAAGTATGTGGGAATGGCAGTTTTGCTGTCTGCGGCGGCGCTGTTGCTGACGGAAGTACCGATTTCAGCGCAGAGTATGGGGCACGGTCAAGCTGTGGTGACGGTTTTGCCGAAGTCGGAAGGACAACCGGTGCCTTCAAGCGTGATGCAGCAGGATCTGTCGGTGAAGGTGAACGGAAAGAATGCCAAGGTAACCCATTGGGCGCCGTTCCAGACGCCGAATAATCAAATCGAACTGGTGCTGTTGATCGACAGCGCCTCGCGCAGCAGCCTCGGCCGGCAGATGAACGACATTGCGCAGTTTGTGAGCACCTTGCCGCCGAACGTCAAGGCTGGAATTGCATACATGGTCAACGGGCAGGCGGACTTTGTGGCTCCATTGACCAACGATCACGAACTGATTCTCAAGAATCTTCATCTTCCCGGTGGTTCGGCCGGCGGCGAGGCGAGCCCTTACTTCTGTCTTTCGGATCTGGCGAAGCGCTGGCCTGGGCAGGATCCGGCAGCGCGGCGAGAAGTGGTGATGGTGACCGATGGCGTGGACGACTACGAGAGGCGGTTCGATCCCGAGGACCCTTATGTCCATGCGGCTATCAACGATGCAACGCGCGCGAGGCTGGTCGTGTATTCCATCTACTGGATGAGCGAGGGGCGCATGAGCGGGACCGAGTACGCGAACAATACCGGCCAGAATTTGCTGGAACAAGTTGCACAGGCAACAGGCGGAAAAAGCTTTTGGCAGGGAATGGGCAATCCGGTTTCGTTCCAGCCGTATTTCGAGGAGCTGAGCCGCCGCTTGCGTAACCAGTACGAGCTTGCCTTTACGGGTCCACTGAATGGCAAGCCCGATGTGGACGAGATGAAACTCCAGTTGCACGCTCCGGGGACGGAGATCAATGCGCCACAGAAGGTGTTTATGGTTCCTGCGGGACAGAACTAGAGCGAAACCAGAGTTGGTGTGCCCTGTTGAGCCTGGTGTAGGGTCGCCGCTCCCTGGTGGTCGCGTCGACTTGAGAGCTGTGGCTTCGGGGTACAGTAACTCTGGTTTCGCTATAGGCAGGGAGTTTGAGATTTGTGAATTCCCCGTGTCGAGGTCATCAAAGAAATGTGCGTAATACGAGGTCGGAAGTATGCCCGCAGTGCAGAAGGAAAAGCACAAGGTAGATCGCATTGGCTGGCTGCGCGCAGCGGTATTGGGCGCGAACGACGGCATTCTTTCGACGGCCAGCCTGGTGCTGGGCGTTGCCACTTCGCATGCGGCTCACAGCAGCGTTTTGGTGGCTGGCGTTGCCGGTCTGGTGGCGGGGGCCATGTCGATGGCGGCTGGGGAATACGTGTCTGTTCACTCACAGGCAGACACCGAACGGGCCGATCTAGAGCTTGAGCGCAAGGAACTGAAGACAGACAACAAGGGCGAGCACCGGGAACTGGCTGCGATTTATGAGGCTCGCGGGCTTGATGCCAAACTTGCGAAACAGGTGGCCGAGCAACTCATGGCCAAGGATGCGCTGGGCGCGCATGCTCGCGATGAACTCGGTCTCTCAAAGTCCATGAAAGCTCGGCCACTTCAGGCTGCATTGTCGTCGGCTGCGAGCTTCGCGGTGGGAGCATCCCTGCCCCTGCTGGTTACAGTGTTTGCCCCTGTTTCGATTCTGATCCCGCTTATTTTTGGAACTGCATTGGTATTTCTTGCTCTTCTGGGCGCGCTGGCGGCACGCACGGGCGGGGCAGGAGTCATGATGGGTGCTTTGCGCGTCACGTTCTGGGGTGCGCTGGCCATGGGGGTCACAGCAGCGGTCGGAGCGTTGTTCGGAACGGTGGCTTAGCAGAGATCGATGCGCCGGAGAGGGTTGTTAAGGTTCCGGCTGGGGCGGTGCGGGGTAGTGGGATGATTGTGTTTTGTGGTATCCCACCCTTGCCGCAAAGAACGCGTCAAGGATGGGGCACCCGGCATTTTTGGAGGATATCGCAGAAATAAATGCAGGTCCCCTTCGACTACGCTCAGGGCAGGCTTTCGGCTCCGCTCCACCCCATCGAGCAAGAATCGCTCGCCGGGGACCCCGGTCCGCTGAAAAGCGCTTCGCTCCTGATGAACGGGCTGATTGAGTGACTTGGTATCCCACCCTTCGCCAGTAACCACCCCACGGATGAAGACCTATCCGTGGGGACCCCGGGCAGGCGAAAGGATGGGGCACGGAGCTTCTTGCGAGAGGGGCGATCCGGGACGGGTTCATCCGTGGACATAACTTGCTGCGGCGAGTCAGGGTGCTCAGGATGACCGCCTCTTTAGCTGAGTGTTGTGAATTCGCTAGTCGGCGGCGGTGGCTTTCCTGGCGGCGGGTTTTGCATGGGGCTTGGCTTGCTGTGGCTTGGGGATGGCGTCCAGGTCGGCTTTGCCTTCGGCCAGCTGCATTAAAAAGTCCTGGCTGGAGAAGGGCGAGGCGTCCTTGAGGATCTTGCTGGCGCGAATGTAGCTGCCATCGGCCTGCTGCAGGCGGGCTTTCACGGTGTCGGCCAGATAGGCGGGCAGAATCTCCTCGTGGATGCGGGCGCGGGCGGCGGGGTCGCGCACCGGGAACACGACCTCGCAGCGTTCGAAGAGATTGCGGGGCATCCAGTCCGCGGAGCCGAGATAGATTTCGTCGTTGCCGCCGTTGTTGAAGTGGAAGATGCGGGAGTGCTCGAGAAAACGCCCGACAACGGAGCGGACACGGATTCGTTCCGAGAGTCCCTTGACTCCGGGGCGGAGGATGGAAAGGCCGCGAATGATGAGGTCGATTTCGACGCCGGCTTGGGATGCCTGGTAGAGTGCCTCGATGACGGAGGGCTCGAGCAACGCGTTCATCTTGGCGATGATATGAGCGGAGCGGCCGGCCTGCGCGTGTTCCTGCTCGCGGCGAATGAGGCGGAGAAAGCTCTCGGCCATGGTGAGAGGCGCAACCAGCAGCGGCGAGTAGTCGTCGATCTCGGCATGGGCGGTGAGGTAGTTAAAGACCATATGCACCCGTTCCGTGATCTGCGGGTCGCTGGTCAACAGGCTCAGGTCGGTATAGAAGCGTGCGGTAACCGGGTTGTAATTCCCAGTGCCGAGGTGGCAGTAGCGGCGGGTCTGTCCGTCCTCGTCGCGGCGAACCAGCAGAGCGAGCTTGCAATGGGTCTTGAGTCCAACAACGCCGTGAAAGACCTGTACACCGGCATCTTCCATGCTGCGCGCCCAGCGAATGTTGGAGGCCTCGTCGAAGCGGGCCATGAGCTCGACTACGAGCGTGGCTTCTTTGGTGGCCGCGGCCTCGATAAGCGCCGCGAAGACAGGTGAATCCTGGCTGGTGCGGTAAAGGGTCTGCTTCATGGTGACGACAGCAGGGTCTTCGGCGCCTTGCTGGATGAAGTCAACCACCGGGTCGTACGCGTCGTAGGGATGGTGGAGCAGGACGTCGTGCTGGCGAAGCTCGTCAAAGATGCTTGTGGACTTGCGGCCAAGGACGAAAGGCCGGGGCGTGAAGGCAGGAAATTTTAGGTCGGGGCGGCGAACGTCTTCGTAGAAGAAGTGAAGGCGGGAGAGGTTGACTGGGCCCTCCCCGCGAAAAACCCGGTCCTCGTCCAATTCAAAATTCACGCGCAGCCGCTCGACGATCTCGGGATGGGCGTCGGTTTCAATTTCGAGGCGGACGGCGTCGCCCTTGCGGCGGTTGTGAAGCTCGACGCGAATGGTCTCAAGCAGCGAACGCGCTTCTTCTTCCTCGAAGTAGAGGTTGGAGTTGCGGGTGACGCGGAAGGACGCGTGGGCCAGGACCTCGTAACCGCGATACATGCCGCCCAGGTGCTGCGCGATCAGATCCTGAAGGAGCATGTAGTCGTGTTTGCCCTCATCGGCGGGCAGGCGGACAAATCGCGGCAGGGCGCGGGGCACAGTCACCACCCCGAGCACCTGCGGGCCAGAGCTGCGGCGCTTGGCGCGGAGCAGCAGAGCAAGGCACAGAGCCTTGTTGAGGACGCGCGGAAACGGATGGGCAGGGTCGATGGAGATGGGAGTGAGGAGCGGATCGACTTCGCGTTGGAAGTAGTCCTTGGCGAAGGCCTGGGCATCGTCGCTGAGTTCGTCCCAGTCGAGAAGGCGGACCCCTTGCTTGCGCAGTTCGGGGAGCAGGTGCTGGTTCCAGCACTGGTACTGGGCGGCGACAAAGGCGTGAATCTCGGCGGTGAGGGTAGCGAGGGATTCGTCGGGGCGGAGGCCGTCGTAGCCTTGTTCGCGGTAGCCGTCCTCAATGCGCTGCATGAGGCCGGCCTGGCGGATTTCAACGTACTCGTCGAGATTGGAGGCGGTGATGGCGAGGAATTTGACGCGCTCGAGCAGGGGGTTGGAGGGGTCTTCTGCTTCTTCGAGGACACGGCGATTGAACTGCATCCAGGAGTGGTCGCGTCCGTTGAAGAGCTTTTGTTTCTGTGTAGTTCTAGGCATGATTTGGTATAAGCGCCGTGTTGGAAAGTCTATCGCGTTTTAGCGGGATTGGCACCTTAAGCTGCCAGTTTCCAGGAGAAAGTGCCATTAGGGAACTTTTGCAGGTCGATGGCGGAGATTATTGTCAAAGGCCGGCAAAGAGCCTGGCCTGGGAATGGGGCGCTCAATCTGTAGTGCGCCTTCTGAGTTGCCGGGATCACGGGTAACCAAGTGACCGCCCTGGGTATTGCGCGGGGTCCACATTGACGCTCGGAGCCGGCGGGTTGAGGATAAAGATCTGGTCGACTTGCAGCCAGTCTCCAGAGAGGAGACCTTTCCATGTCCCAAAATTTAGATTCTTCCCAAGTCAGCTTGATTCCGCAGCCGCCAATTCCGGAGGGGGCGCAGGATTTTTCAAAACGGGTACACGGGCTGCTGGACGGGCAGGCGAAAGACGCCGCGACGGTTGCCCAGGCACTGCAGGGCATGGAGGCAATGCTGGACGCAATTGCCGCCGGCCTTTACAGCATGGCCTCGATGCTGGTGGGCGAAGGCGAAGACGGGGTGCGGCTGGTGGAGACGACGGTGGCTACGGCGGAGGTTTCCGCGTGCCAGGATGCGGCCGAGGCGCGAAAGAGCAGCCGCAGAGCGCTGGTCAAGGCGGCTCTGGAGTTGCTGCAGCAGCGCGAGCCGGGCAGCCTGGCCGCCCCGGAGGGAATTGAGCCGACCGGAAGCTGCATCGAGGACGATGACCTGGAGTCGGCGGGCGTTTCTCGGGATGAGTTGGAGCGCATGATCGCCGGGCCGGACCGGGATCGGGTGCGGGCGTGGCTGGGAAAGCTGCCGACGGACCTGCGGACGGTGTTTGTGCTGAGAGCGGTAGCAGGGTTTACGGCGACTGAGACGGCTGGGTTGCTGGCTGAGCACGGTGGGCCGCAGGCGGCTGGATGGAACGCGGATGGGGTGCGAGCGGTGTTTCGCCAGGGGCTCTGTTCGTTGGCTTCGCAACTCATTCAGGCTTCGGCGGCGCGCGGGTAGGGACCCCAGGGATCAGGGGTCAAGGATCAAAGGCTCCTCGGTTGAGGTTCGTGGTATCCCACCCTAGCGACAAAAACAAAGACGTCGCGAGGATGGGGCACCCGACATTTGTGCTTAGGACGGGGTACCCGGCATCACGGCGAGTTCGACGGCGGTTCGATACAATCCAAATTAGAACCTCGCCGCCCCTCTTGCGCATCTATTATGGGCAGCAATCTTTTGGGGCCTAAGCGTTTCGCTGTGAGTTGAATAACCTTGATTTCGTCAAAATCTTCGCTGAGGAATACGGTCTTTCCCTGTGCCTTCGCGGGCCTGCTGTGCCTTGCGGTTCCCGCTGTCGGTGCTCAGACGCCGCAAGCTCCCAATCAAACGGCGCCGACGGCGGCCAGCTTTCAGGGCAGCGTGCCGTCGGGTGAGGTATCCGCGCAGCCAATCGGGCTGTCGCTCGACGATGCCATACAGAGGGGCCTGAGAGCTAACCTGGGCGTGATTTTGAGCGGGACCCAGACAACGGCGGCGCGCGGCCAGCGGCTCAGCGAGCTGCAGGCGCTGTTGCCCGAGGTGGACTTTAAAGCGCAGGAAAGCCTGTTGCAGGTGGACCTGGCCGCGCAGGGGTTGCGGATACCGGGTTTTCCTACGATTATCGGGCCGTTTGGCTATACGGATTTGCGGGCAACCCTAAGCTGGTCGCTGGTGGACGTGGCTTCGCTGCGCAACTACGTGGCCGCGAAGCACAACTTTGCTGCGGCGCAATTATCCGCGCAAGACGCCCAGGACCTGGTGGTGTTGACCGTGGGTAACGCCTACCTGCTTGCAGTGGCCGATGAGACGCAGGTGAGCAGCGTGGAAGCGCAGGTGGCGACAGCGAAGGTTTCGCTGGACCAGGCATCTGCCAATCACAGTGCGGGGACGGCGCCGCTGCTGGATGAGTTGCGCGCCCGGGTGGATTATCAGACGCTGCAACAGCAGCTGATTGTCGCGCAGAATGCTTTGGAGAAGGACAAGCTGGCGCTGGCACGGACAATCGGATTGCCGCTGGCGCAGAGCTTTTCGCTGACCGACAAGGTTCCTTACGCGGCCTTCGATCAGATCGATGTGGATGCGGCCATACGCGAGGCGCACGCCAACCGGAAGGATCTTGCCGCCATGCTGGAACAGACCAAGGCAGCCGAGGAGCAGCGCAAGGCAGCCACCGCAGACCGGCTGCCCACGTTCAAGTTCAGCGGCGACTACGGCGATATCGGGGTGAACGTGGCCCACTCACATGGCACCGGGGATGCAACGGGCACCTTGAGTGTCCCGTTGTTCAAGGAATTTGGTCTGCGCGGTGAGGCGCAGACGGCGCAGGCGCAACTGGACACGGCGCGAGCGCAGGCGAGCGATAAAAGCGCGCAGGTGGATGCGGATGTGCGCGATGCATTGCTGGACATTGCTGCTGCGCAGAAGCAGGTGGAAGTAGCGCGATCGAGCGTGGAGCTGGCCAGTGAAGCGCTGAAAGAGGCGCAGGAACGGTACGCCAACGGGGTCAGCGATAACCTGGGAGTAAGCCAGGCGCAACAATCGGTGGCGCAGGCCAACGATCAATATGTGGCCAGCCTTTACCGGCATAATATGGCCAAGCTCAGCCTGGCGCGGGCGCTTGGCGCGGGTGCGAGTTACAAGACCTATCTGGGAGGGAAGTGAACGTGGCGGACTCTAATCCAACACCAGCTCCGAACGAATCGATCACAGAGACTGAGATCGTGCAGCCGCAGTCACGGCGCAGGGGCATTCTAATTGTCGTGGTGGTGATAGTTGCGCTGGTTGCAGCCGGCATCTGGTGGCGCTCGACTTACAGTGAGGACACAGACGACGCGCAGGTGAACGGCCACTTGATTCAGGTAAGCTCGCGGATCGCCGGCCAGGTGCTCAAGGTGGATGTGCAGGAGAACCAGGTGGTGAAGGCGGGTGACACGATCGCCGAACTGGACCCCAGCGACTTCCAGGTTGCGGTGGAGAACGCTGAGGCGGCTCTGGCCAGCGCGGAAGCGAATGCTGCCGCGGCCGATGTGGCGGTGCCTATTGCCACGGCGAATACGGGGAGCAATCTGACCTCGGCAGGCGCGGATGTGAGCGGGACGCAGGCCGGAGTGGCGCAGGCGGAAAAGCAACTAGAATCGGCCAAGGCTCGCGTGGCGCAGGCCCAGGCTAACAGCACTAAGGCCCAGGCCGATCTGGAGCGCTATAAGCCGCTGGTGGAGAAGGACGTCATCAGCAAGCAGCAGTGGGATGCGGCTGTGGCCGCAGCGGACGCTGCCAAGGCCGCACTGGCTGACGCAAGCGCCGGCCAGCAGGCTGCAGCGGACGGCATACGAGTAGCGCACGAGCGGGAAGCGCAGGCGCAGGCAGGGCTGAAGTATGCGCAGACCGGGCCGCAGCAAGTGGCCGCGCAGAGCGCGCGGGCAAAGCAGGCTCTGGCCCAGGTAAAGCAGGCGCAGGCGCAACTGGACCAGGCGAAACTGAACTTGAGTTATACCAGGATTGTGGCCCCGGCGGCGGGAATCATCACCCGCAAGAGCATGGAGATTAACCAGAATGTTTCGACGGGACAGAACCTGCTGACGCTGGTTTCGCTCGAAGACCTTTGGGTGACGGCAAACTTCAAGGAGACGCAACTGCGGCACATGAGCGCCGGGCAGGCGGTGGAAATTGCCGTGGACGCGACGGGCAAGACCTATCACGGCAAGGTGACTCAGGTCGGTGGTGCGACTGGGTCGGTGCTGAGCCTGTTTCCGCCGGAGAACGCGACCGGCAACTACGTGAAGGTAGTGCAGCGGGTTCCGGTGCGCGTGGACTTTACCGATCTGGCGAAAGAAGACCCGGATCACCAACTGCGGCCGGGCTTGTCGGTTGAGCCAAAGGTGAGAGTAAAGGATTAAGTGGCAGCTTCCGACTGCTAGCTTCCAGAGCATTTTCGGAATATACGTAGACTTTTTAAGAGCATTGAAAGGTGGCTTTTTCTTGAGGAAAAAGCCACTTAGCAGAGTGCCGTCGGTCTACACCAATTCCG
>OBLW0100002112.1_pt1 | contig 16169 bp, 12 predicted proteins | sample 1520161 | NCBI WGS metagenome assembly OBLW01 (sample SAMEA3539309, study PRJEB22396) | soil metagenome | biome: tundra; feature: field; material: soil | place: USA | collected 2010-05 | depth 0.15 m | reverse complement strand
GTCGCTCCCTTGAAGCTCACCCTTCGCTCGAGTGATGAACGCCCGTCACTCCCTTGAAGCTCACCCTTCGCTCGAGTGATGAACGCTCGTCACTCCCTTCAAGCTCACCCTTCGCTCGAGTGATGAACGCTCATCGCTCCCTTCAAGCTCACCCTTCGCTCGAGTGATGAACGCTCGTCGCTCTCTTCAAGCTCACTCATCGCTCGAGTGATGAACGCTCGTCGCTCTCTTCAAGCTCACTCATCGCTCGAGTGATGAACGCTCGTCGCTCTCTTCAAGCTCACTCATCGCTCGAGTGATGACGGTAAAGCGCGCACATACCCGCGGGATCCGTTCGTAGCGGTTGCGAGCGACCGGGCTCTTCCCAAATGAGCGACCGCCCCTCGCGAGCCTAGAACGTGAAGCCGCGCGGCGTGAACGCGATCCGGCTGCCGCCGGCCGGAGAGACCCCGGTCGCCGTGAGGACCGCGAGGGGGATGCCAATCGCCATGACCACCAGGCCGGCGCCCCCGGTGATGAACCCGGCGTCTCGCGCCTTGGTCTCGTCGGTGAAGACGCTCTGGCCCGCGATGAGCGCAGTGCCGACGACCACGGCCGCCAGCCCCACGGCCGACATCGCGGCGCCCGCGCGGTGCATGAGCAGGTGACCGGCGTCGATCTTGAGCTGAAGGGAATCTGCGCTCTGGGGGAGCGTGAACGAGCGCGAGGGCGAGATGCCGTTACGCGCGCTCACCCGGTACGTCGAGAACCGGTCGAGATCGACCTGGCAGGGGGTGACGCAGACCTGCTCCCAGATGGACGACGACGAGCGGAACGGCACGAAGAAATAGGCGCCGTCGCTCTCGGTGACCGAGACGCGCCGCTCGACCACGGCCCCGGGGCGGGTCGCGTCGATGTCGACGGGGACCCGGCGGTGCCGCATCTCTTCGGGCGAGGGAGCCGGGACGGGGCTGGTGGCCGGCCCGGCCTGGGGCGAGGTCACCGCCGTCGCGGCGGGCGCCGGAAGAGAAGGAGGAGGAGGAGGAGCGGCAGGCGGCGGCGGGGGCAACGGCGCGGCTTGCGCCGGCCCCTCCGCGAACGCGCGCTGGGGCGAACCGGCCCAGACGAGAGCAACAATCATGGAAAAAGCAGTGGTTCGAACGTTCAAAGGCGCACCTCGTTTGTGGACGCCTGTGCATATCCCATGCGCAGGCTGAGCGAGCCTTATTGACCATTTTTTTTCGAAGGCGTCCGTGAGCTTGGCAACGGCGCCACACTCCGCGCACCAGCGCGCGGCCTGCCTCTGCTTGCTCTGCGTCCTCTGCGCCTCGGCGGCCAATCTCCCCTCCGAGCGCACCGGCGCGCGGTGCTCTCAGGAGGCCGTCGCGCATAGCGCGACCGCCTCCGTCGTGACTTCCCAGGACGCGGACGGCTGCGCCGCCGCTAGCCGCCCGCCCCGGCCAGCGCGTCTTCGATGACCTTCTCGAGGGCGGCGCGGGGCTGGGCGCCCACGAGCTCTTGCCCGTCGATCCAGATCGTCGGGAGCGCGTAGCCGCCCGCGGCCTTGAAGACCGTGCGATCGGACTCGATGCGCTCGTCGGTCTTCGGATCGGCGACGCACGCGCGGTACGGACCCAGCGAGAGCCCCACGATCTCGGCGAGCTTCTCGCAGCCTTCACGGGTGAGCTGCTCGACGGGCGCAGTGAAGAGCGCGTTCGCCATGGCCTCCCCCTTGCCAAGGCGCTCGCCGCAGCAGGCCGCGCGCGCGGCGTCGAGGGCGTGCGGATGCATGCGCAAGGGCACCTGCCGGCGCACGACGCGCAGCCGGGCGCGGTGAGACTCGAGGATCGGCTCGAGCTCGGCGTGGGTCATCCGGCAGAAAGGGCACTCGAAGTCGACGAAGTCGACGACGGTGACTTCACCCGACGGCGTCCCCTTGATCTCGGCGCGGATCACCTCGGGCGCGCGCGCGCCCAGCCAGCGACCGAGGCCCACCGGAGCCAGCGCCGCAAGGAGCAGCCCGACGACCCCCGCGTACCTCAGACCGGGTGGAGCGGCGGCGCCCTCGCGCGCGGCGGCGAACCGCCACGCGGCCACGAACGCGCTCGCGATCGCGCTCGCGTCGGCGACGCAGCAGTACGGGCAGAAATGGCCGAGGGCCCACTGCGCCGCGAGCAGGACCACGCCGGCGAGCGAGGCGACGACGGCGAGCACGAGCTGCGCGAGGCGCGCGCGCCGGCCCGCGACGAGCGACGCGACGCCCAGCGCGAGAAACCCCACGAGGCCCACGAGGGGCGTCGGGACGCCGAGCACGGCAGCGAAGGCCGTTTGCCGGACGGCCTCACAGCCGCCGCCCTCCGAGCAGAAGACCGGCGTCGGCCGCAAGTAGTCGACCGCGAGCACGGCGCTCGTAGCGACCCCAGCCAGCACGGGAACCAGGGACGCGACCGTCGCGAAGGTCGCGCCGGTCGCACGAGAGCCGACGTTCGCGCTGGCCGCCTGGGATTCCATGGCTCCTCGAGAGCCTATAGCACCCGGACCGGCCCGAACCTTCCCCTCGCGCCCTGGCCGGAGCGCTCGGGAGACCGCGAGGCTCGCGCGGGCGTCCATGCTACTGCATCGGCCCGAATGACTACGCGCCTCCCGAGCCGCAACGAGATTCTCGACCTCCTCGGCGCCGACCCCCGCCCGATGCACATTCGTGACATCGCCTCGCGGCTTCGCGTGTCGGACGTCGACCATCTGGGGCTCGAGCGGCTCCTCGACAACCTGAGTCTCGAAGGCGTGCTGAGCGCGCGACCGGGGCCCCGCTTCGAGCTGAGCGAGGGCATTGGGTACACCGTCGGCGGGGAGACCGCGGGCGCGAGCGCCGGCGGCAGCAGCGCTCCCCTGCCTGTGCCTCGCAGCGTGCCCGCCGACCGCGGCGACGGCGGCCGCGAGCGACGCCCGAGCAACGCGGAGCGCGAAGGGGTGCTCACCGTGCACCCGAGGGGCTTCGGCTTCGTGGCCAGCCTCGGGCCGGGCAACCAGGGCGACGACGTCTTCATTCCGCCCGACGCGCTGGGCGGAGCCCTGCACGGCGACAAGGTGCGCGTGCGGGTGCGAGCGCGGAGCGCCCGCGGCGCCGAGGGCGAGATCGTCTCCATCATCGAGCGCGGCATCAAGCGCGTGGCGGGCACCTTGCACCGCAAGGGGCGCAGCGCCTGGCTCGAGCCCGACGACACGCGCGTCCGCGGCCCCATCGTCCTGCCCCGCGCGATCGACGTCGAGGGCTCCGGAGGCAACAGCGGCAACGACGGCGACGCCGTCGTGGTCGCGATCACGCGGTGGCCCGAGACCCGCGACGAGAACCCCGAAGGGCGGATCGAGCAGGTCCTGGGGCGCCCGGGCGAGCTGTCGGTCGAGGCGGCGAAGATCCTCGTGCTCGAGGGCGTCGGCGAGCCCCACTCGGACCTCGCCGTCGCCGAGGCCGAGGCGTTCGGCGAAGAAGTGCCCGACGCGATGAAGGCCGGCCGCACGGACCTTCGTCACCTCCCGCTGCCGACGATCGACCCCGAAGACGCGCGCGACCACGACGACGCGGTGTGGGTCGAGCGTATCGAGAGGGGCGGCTACCGCGCATGGATCGCCATCGCCGACGTGAGCACGTACGTCACCCCGCGAACGGCCATCGACGACGAGGCCAAGGCCCGCGGCTGCAGCATCTACCTTCCCGACCGCGCCATCCCCATGTTGCCGCGCGCCCTGTCGTCGAACCTGTGCTCGCTCTTGCCCGGGGTCGATCGCCTGTGCCTCTGCGTCGAGGCCGAGCTCGACGCCGGGGGGCACGTCATCGAGAGCCGCATCCTCCGCGGGATCATGCGATCGCGCGCGAAGCTCACGTACGGCGGCGTCGCCCGGGCCCTCGGGCTCTCGTCCGAAGCGCGCCTCGAGCCCGCCGCCGAGGAGATGGTCGAGGGCCTGCGGGTCGCGAACGACCTCTCCCGCGCGCTCCGCGTGCAGCGCATGAACCGTGGGGCGCTCGACTTCGAGCTACCCGAGGCCAAGGTCGTTCTCCACGAGGAGTCGCGCGAGCCCATCGACGTCGTGCGGCGCGCGGAAGACCCGGGCGTTCGCAAGGCGTACCAGCTCATCGAGGAGCTGATGCTCCTCGCCAACGAGATCGTGGCGCGCTGGTGCATGGAGCGCGACGTGCCGACGATCTTCCGCGTGCACGCGGCGCCCGACGAGAAGAAGCTCGGTCGCTTCGCGGCGATGTGCGAGTCGCTCTCGATCAACTTCGACCTCGAAGACACGCGGGACCCGAAGAAGCTCGGCGACCTGCTCAAGTCGTTCAAGGACCACCCGCTCGCGCCGGTGCTCAACTCGCTGTTGCTCCGGTCGATGAAGCAGGCGACGTACGACACCGCCAACATCGGGCACTTCGGCCTCGCGTCGAAGGCGTACCTGCACTTCACGTCGCCCATCCGCCGCTATCCGGATCTCATCGTTCATCGCGTCATCCACCAGGTGCTCACCGAGGGGCAGCCGCGGCGCGACGACAAGACCCGCGAGCGCCTCGCCGAAGCCGCCCTGGCGTCGAGCATCGCCGAGCGCCGCGCGATGGAGGTCGAGCGCGCGATCGTCGATCTCTACCGCGCGTTCCTGATGAAGAGCCACATCGGCGAGCAGTTCGAGGGGACGGTCACGGCGGTCGTCGGGTCGGGCGTGTTCGTCCAGCTCGATTCGCCGTTCGTCGACGTCCTCATCCGGCTGGAGGACCTGGGCCACGACCACTGGGAAATCGACGACGACGCCCTTCGCGTCATCGCGGTGCGCTCGGGCGACGTCGTGGCCCTGGGCGATCGGCTCCTCGTCGAGGTCATCGACGCCGCGATCCTGCGACGCACGGTCTACGCGCGGCGCGTGGGCGGCTCCGAGGCGAAGAACGGCGCCGACGGGGCCCGGCCGATGCCGAAGCGCGACGGCCGCGGCAAGCCCGACGGCCGCGGCAAGTCCGACGGCCGCGGAAAGCCCGACGGCCGCGGAAAGCCCGACGGCCGGGGCAAGCCGGAGAGCCGGGGCACGCGCGACGGTCGCGGCGGACCGCCGCCCGCCTCGAACGAACGCGGGCCGCAGCGCCGGGGCGACGGGCGCAAGCCGGCGCCCGCGGGACGCCCGGATCGCGCTGGGCGTGGCAAAGGCCCCACCGCCGGCCCGCCGACACCGGGAAAGAAGGGCAAGGCCGCCGGCAAGAACAAGCCGAGCAAGGGCGGCCCGAACAAGCAGAAGCGCCGCGGACGGTAGCCTTTCCCGTTGCCGTGAGCGCGTAGTTTTACGGCGACTTCGGATTCGACCCCGTCGTCGTCACGATTTGGGGGATCGATCGGCCTCCTTCGCGCATGGACCGTCGAGGGTCGGAATGCGTCGTTCATCGGTCGTACGAGTCGCCACCGGGCTGGCCATCACGCTGGCGGCGGCCGGCTGCGGTGGCGGAGGCTCCGCCAGCAGCGGCGTCGATCCCGGCGAATCCTCGAGCAGCGGCGCAAGCGACGGCGGCGCGAGCGGCAGCGGCAACGCCAGCGACAGCGGCGATGGAAGCGGCGGCGGCGGCGCGAGCGGAAGCAGCGGGGGCGGCAGCAGCGGCGGGAGCGGCGGCAGCGCCAGCGGGAGCAGCGGAGCGGGGAGCAGCGTAGGGGCCGCGGCCGACGGCGGAGGCAGCGGCGGGACCGACGGCGGCGGGGGCCCGTCGAGCGGTTGCGGCGCGGGCGACGCGAACCTGCCGCCCGAACCCAGCATTCCCCCGGCGTGCGCCACGCTCCAGGCGACGCAGAGGGTGCTCGCGGGCGGCGTACCGAGCGAGACCACGCTCGACACGTCCGCGATCCAGTCGGCGCTCACCGCCTGCGCCGCGGGCAAGGCCGTGAAGCTCACGGCGAGCAGCACGAACGACGCGTTCGTCACCGGGCCGCTCACCATCCCGTCGGGCGTCACGCTCTGGGTCGACACGGGCGCGACGCTCTACGGGACGCGCAGCAAGACCGTCTACGGGACCGCGGCCGCGCTCATCACCGCGAAGGGCGCGAACTCGGGCATCGTCGGCGACGGGACCATCGACGGTCAGGGCGGCGAGCCGATCCTCGGCGGCTCCGGCTCGTTCTGGGATCAGAACGGGAGCGGTGGCGGGAGCCCGGCGTTGATCGCCGTCAGCGGGGCCACGAACTTCACGCTCTACCGGATCACGCTGCACAACGCGCCCATGTTCCACGTCAAGATGGGCGCCGCCGGGTTCGTCGTGTGGGGGGTCACGATCAAGACGCCGTCGAAGGCGACCAACAGCGCCGGCACGGCCCTCTCGTATTCGAGCGCGCACAACACCGACGGGATCGATCCCGGAGAGGCCGCGAGCAACGGCTTCATCGTGTGCAGCCAGATCAGCGACGGGGACGATCACATCGCGATCAAGGGCTCGAGCCCGACGGGCGTCACGAACCTGGTCATCGCGCACAACCACTTCGAGGCCGGCCACGGCATGTCGATCGGGAGCGAGTTCACGGGCGGCGTGTCGAACATCAAGGTCTACGACCTGTCGATCGACGGAACGAACACGGGCACGAGCGGAGGCAGCTCCAACGGCATCCGCATCAAGTCCGACTCGAGCCGCGGAGGGCTCGTGAACGACGTCACCTACAGCGACGTCTGCATTCGCGACGTGTCGAATCCGATCTTCCTGACGCCGACGTACTCGACGATGACCGGCTCGAGCATTCCTCAGTACACGAACATCACGTTTCAGGACGTCCACGTGGTGAGCGGCGGGTCGAACACGCCGACCGTGACGCTCGATGGCTACGACGCGGCGCACCTGAACAGCGTCACCCTCGACAACGTCGTTGTCGACGGCGTCTCGTCGTCGCACGTGACCGCCGCGTACACGAACGTCACCCTCGGGCCGGGCAACGTGAACTTCATGCCCTCCGGAACGGGCGTGACCGTGACCAGCGCGATCTCGGGAACGAGCACGCCGAATCCGTGCACGAACAAGTGGGTCACCTTCTGACATGGAGCGGGGCCGAACATGACGACATGTCTGCCTCCCTCGTCACCGAAGATCGAGCGCGCGCCCCGCAAACTGGATGACGCCGCGGCCGCCTTCGATACGCCACTTCGGATCGCTCGCGTCGAGGCGCGCGGCCAGGTCTTCGGGCACGCCGGCGAGCGCGTCGCTCTTCATCGTGCGCACCGCGACGAGCGGCGCTCCGAGGGGCGCGCACGCTTCGGCGAACGAGGCCGACGCGGGCCACACGGCATCGCCGACTGCGCGGCGGTAGTTCGCGTCTCCCTTGCACACGACGATCGTCGCCGAGCGCAGGGCCTCGAGGACGTGCGCCGGCGCGTCCCGGAGAAAGCGCGGGCCGGACCAGAACGGGTCGGGCGCGAGGACGAACCTCCCCTGGCCGAACGCCTCGACGACGCGATTCGCCAGCCCCGCGGCCGCACCGCCCCGTTCGAGCATCCGCGCCACGAGGCGCCACACGTCGCGCGGCATCGCGTCGCTCACGAACACCGGCTCGAGCTTCAAGTGCACGGTCACGCATGCGGCCGCGTCTTCGAGCAGGGCGCCGACCAGCGCGAGGTCGAGCGCGAACTCGGTGCCCGTGTTGTCGGCGACGAGGTGCACGCTCGCCCCGGGCTTCGCGAGCCGCTCCACGGCCGCGGCGCGATCGTCGACCAGGAGATCGCCGTCGACGCGCTCGCGCGCCGCGGCGATCGAGTAACTGAGGTCGACGCGGTTGGCCCAGAGGACCTCGTCGAGCAGCGCGAAGAGGCGCCGGGCTCGCGGGCCGGGCAACGCGAGCGCGACCTCGAGACGCTCCCACGGCCGCGCCCCCGCGAGCTCTTCTTCCTTGGCGGGCTCGAACGGGTCTCGGCCGTCTTCCCAGAAGCGGCACCGAAGGGCGAGCTCCCTGTAGAACGCGAGCTCGGCGTAGAGCCACTCGGCGCCGAGCCACGTCTCGCTCGCGTGCTCGGCGTGCGCGAGCCGCCACCCGGCGACGTCGGCCCCCGGGCCGCGCGGCGCGGGCACCGGGCAGTCTCCCTCGAGGTCGGTCGCGAGGCGCTCGATCGCGTCCTTCACGAGCGCGGGGTAGTCGCGATTGCGCTCGATCACCTCGCGCGCAATCCGCGGCACCCGCACCTGCATGCTGTAGCGGGCGAACGCGTTCGAGCCGTCGGTCCGGAGCGGGCGGGGGCGAGAGCGGGGGCGAGAGCGGGAGCGAGAACCTGAGCCGGCGCCGGACGGTGAGTCCACGCCCCGTCCCTTAGCATTCCTGGTCTCCAGCCGGGCTTTCGTGGTACGTCGGTCGGCGCATGCACGTGCTCGTCGCCGGCGGGGCCGGTTATATCGGCTCCGTCTTCGTGCCGCTGCTGCTCGAGCGGGGCCACCGCGTCACGGTCGTCGACCGCCTCTACTTCGGCGACACGCTCGGCCGCGCCCGCGAGCGTCACGGCGAGAAGCTGCAGATCGCCCGGGCCGACGTGCGCAGCTTCGACCGCGCGCTGCTGAAGTCCGTCGACGCCGTGGTCGATCTGTCGGGCATCTCGAACGACCCGTCGTGCGAGCTCGAACCCGACCTCACGAACAGCGTCAACGTCGAGGGCGCAAAGCGCCTCGCGGTCGCTGCGCTCGAGCACGGCGTCAAGTGCTACCTCTTCTCGTCGTCGTGCTCCGTGTACGGGCACGGCGAGGGGCTCGGCCTCACCGAGGCGAGCGTCCGGCACCCGGTGTCGCTCTACGCGCGCGCCAAGGCCGAGGTCGAGGACTTCCTCTTCGATCTCGGCAAGTCGCGCGGCGAGCGGCGCGCGATGACGGTCACGTGCCTTCGCCTCGCCACCGTCTTCGGGCTGAGCCCGCGCATGCGCTTCGACCTCGCCATCAACGTCATGACGAAGAACGCCTACGTGCATCGCCGCATCATGGTCGACGGAGGCGGGCGCCAGTGGCGGCCCTTCGTTCACGTGGGCGACGTGGCCCGCGCCTTCGAGCTCGCGATGACGAGCGAGGCGAGCAAGGTCGCCGGCGAAGTGTTCAACGTCGGGTCCGACGCGAGCAACGTCCAGATCCTGAACCTCGCCTTCCGCGTGCGCGACGCGGTCCCCGGCACCGAGGTCGTTCACGCGCCCACCGATCCCGATCTACGCGACTACAACGTGGCGTTCGACAAGGTGCAGCGCGTCCTCGGCTTCAAGGCCGAAAAGAGCATCGACGACGGCATCCGCGAGGTGCTGGGCGCCCTGCGCGACGGCCTGGTCGATCCCGAGGAGCGCCGGCACTACACGCTGCGCCAGTACATGTTCCTGCGCGAGGCCGAGCGCGCGCATCGCGAGCTGTCGATCGAGGGCACGCTCCTCACGCATGCCTCGCATGCCTCGCACGCGCCGCGCGCGAGCGGCCGCCAGGGAAGCCGAGAGGCGTGAGGGGCCCGCGCGCGCGATGACCGGCAAAGTCGAGTTCTACCGGCACCAGCTCGGCGAAGACGAGGCATCGTCGTGGCGGCGGGTGCTCGATACCCTCTTTCTCACGCTGGGACCGCAGGTCGCGGCGTTCGAGCAGGAGCTCGGGCGCTATCTGGTCCGCGGGCGCGAGGGCCCGAGCGGCGGCCAGAACGACGGCAAGCGCGCGGACGAGGCCCTGCGCTCGACCGCTCCCCACATCGTTGGAACGAACGCGTGCTCGATGGGGCTCCTCATCGCGCTCCGCGCGCTCGATGTGGGCCCGGGTGACGAGGTCATCACGACCCCGATGACGTTCGCCGCCACGGCCAACGCGATCCTGCATCTCGGAGCGACGCCGCGCTTCGTGGACGTCGAAGCGGCGACGGGCCTCATCGACCCGGCGGCCGTTCGCGCGGCAGTGGGGCCGAACACGGTCGGCATCCTGCCCGTGCACCTCTACGGGCAGCTCGCCGACATGAAGGCGCTTCGCGCGATTGCCGACGCGAACAAGCTCTTCATCGTCGAAGACGCGGCGCACGGCGTCGAGATGGAGCGCGACGGGGTTCGGCCGGGCGACCTCTCGGAGGCCGCGGTCTTCTCGTTCTACGCCACCAAGAACCTCACCTGCGGAGACGGCGGCGCCGTGGCCACCCGGGATCCCGCCATTGCCGATCGGCTGCGCCGGCTGCGAAACCACGGCGTCAGCAAGGCCGCGACCGAACGCCACGGCAACGCGTACCAGCACTGGGACCTCACCGAGCTCGGGTACAAGGCGAACCTCACGGACCTCGACGCGGCCCTCCTCCGCCCGCAAATTGCGCACCTCGAAGAGAAGCGGGCGCTCCGCGAGGCGGTGGCCGTGCGCTACGAGTCCCAGCTCCGCGAGCGCATCGCCGACCTGGCGTCGCCCGTCCCGCTGAGTCCCGGCGGGCTCAAGGTCCCCTGGCTCATCGAGCGCCGCGGGCGCAGCACCCACCATCTCTTCACTCTCCACGCGCGGCCCGCCGACCGCGACGCCCTCCTCTCCAAGCTCGGGGCGGCGGGGATCGGCACGGCGGTGAACTACCGCGCCATTCATCTGCTGACCTACCTGAGCGAGCTTCTCCGGCTGCCGCGCGGCTCGCTACCGGTCGCCGAAGAGATGGGCGACCGTACGATCAGCCTCCCGATGTACCCGACCCTGGCACGCGAAGACCAGGATCGCGTCATCGAGGCCGTCGCCAGCTGCTGGTGAGCCGCGGGCGACCCTAAACGGCGGGCGCTCATCGGGCCCTCGAAGACGCGCTCACCGCGATGACCGCGCTCCTCGGCTGAGCGGGCCGGCGCGGCTGGCGCGGAAGCAGGTCCGATCGTGGTCGTCGACGAGACCGCACGCCTGCATGAACGCGTACATGATCGTCGAGCCCACGAAGCGGAATCCCTGCTTGATGAGCGCCTTGCTCAGCGCGTCCGACTCGGGCGTCTTCGCGGGAACGCCCGCGCCCGGCGCGCGCACCCGGGGTGTCCCGCCGACGAACGACCAGACGAACACATCGAGCGACGCGTGCTCGCGCTCGAGAGCGACCAGCGCGCGCGCGTTCGAGACGGTCGACTCGATCTTGAGGCGGTTGCGGACGATGCCTTCGTCGAGCATCAGGCGCTGCACGCGCCGGGCGTCATAGCGGGCGATCTTCACGGGGTCGAAGCCGTCGAAGGCGCGCCGGTAGTTCTCGCGCTTGCGAAGGATCGTCATCCACGACAGCCCCGCCTGGGCGCCCTCGAGGACGATCATCTCGAAGAGCTTTCGCTCGTCGTGAACGGCCACGCCCCACTCTTCGTCGTGGTAACGGATCGACAGCGGGTCGTCGCCGACCCAGCGGCAGCGGACAGGCTCCTTCGGCATCGCGTGGCGAGGTTAGCCGGCCGGGAGTAGCGTGGCGACCGTGACACGCCGCGCCTGGTCTTCGATCGCGCTCGGCGCGGCGCTCGCGGCATGCAACGGGCCGCGGTCGTCGGCCGGCGACGCGCCCGCTCCATCGGCGAGCGTCGTGTCGATCGGGGTGGCGCTCGGGACGTGCAGCGACCGCGCGCAGTGCGAGGCCGAGTGCGACGCGGGGTCGGCCGACCGGTGCCGTCGCCTCGCGGCCTCGTACGCGTTCGGCGAGGGCGTCTCGAAAGACGAGGCGCGCGCGACCGCTCTTTACGAGCGCGCGTGCGACATGAACGACGCGCCGGCGTGCGTCTTCGCGGGGCAGATGCACGAGTACGCCCATGGCGTCCCCAAAGACGACGCGAAGGCGACGGCCCTTTATGCGCGGGCGTGCCAGGCGGGGTGGGCCGCCGGTTGTTACAACCAGGCGATCATGCTCGAGAACGGTCGCGGCGTGGCGCCCGATCGGGAGAAGGCCGCGGCGCTCTACGAGGCGGCGTGTCGTGCCGGCGCGAAGCTCGCCTGCGACAAGGCCAGGGCGCTACGGGATGCGCCGAGCGCTGACGGGCGCTGACGGAGACGAGATTCGTCACTAGACTGTCCGTCACGATGGTGGCCGCACCTGCCAAAGACCTCGGCGCCCAACCGCCGCCTCCCCCGCCGGGCGAGGTGCGAATGGTCATCCACGGCGTCTCGTGGAAGGACTACGTCATCGCGCGCGAGGCGCTCGACGGACCTGGCCTGCGAATGGCGTTCTGCGAAGGCGAGCTCGAACTGATGAGTCCCTTACGACCCCACGAAGAGTGGAAGAAGAAAGTCGCGCGCCTCGTCGAGCTCTGGGCGCTCGAGCGCGACGTCCCCCTCTACGGCTACGGATCGACCACGTTCAAGAACGTGGCACGGGAGCGCGGGGTCGAACCCGACGAGTGCTACTGCGTCGGCGCCGCGATGAGCGAATGGCCACAGATCGTGGTCGAGGTCGTGCACACGCACCCGTTCGCGATCGATCGGCGGCGGCTCTACTCGGCGCTCGGCGCGCCCGAGCTCTGGATCTTCGAGGGCGGCGCGTTCGCCATCTGGCGCCACGACGAGGGCGCTTACCAGAGGGTCGAGCGAAGCGCGCTCTTGCCCGAGCTCGATTTCGAGCGCCTCGCGCCCTTCGTCGTTCGCACGGATCAACACCAGGCGTTGAAGGAGTGGCGAGAGGTCTCTCGCGCGCGGTAGACACCTCCTCGTCATGCGACTCCCTGCCGTCGTCCTCGAAGGCACCTCGGTGCGACTCGAACCTCTCGACCCGCGCCACTTCGACGCCGTGCTCGAGGCGGCGCTCGGCCATCCGGAGATCGGGCTCTACTCGCCGGTCCGCTCGAACAACCAGATCTCTCGCGTGAGGCTGGCGTGGACGTCGACCTGGGGCCAGAAGGTCGACGTCCACCGGGACACGTGGGCGAGCTTGTAGCCGAGCCGCCCCTCGAGGAGGGCGTGGAAGTAGTTCCGCGAGTCGAGGTCGCCTTCGATGCGCGCCTGGCCCGGCGACAGCGTCTGCCCGGTCGATGCGGCCCACGACGGTTCGACGAAGTACCGGAGGCTCCAGATCGCCGGCTGGATGATGAAGCGAGGCCTCCGCGCTTCGACGTTGGAGAAGCGGTCACTCACCTCGGTCACGCCGAGGATCGGGTTGCGGCCCTCGACGCCGTCGACGTCGACGCGCCGGATCCTGGCGTCGGCGGGCAACCGTGGGAGATGGACGTTGCTGCCGTAGATCTCGATCGCGTCGCCGGGCCGCACGCGTTCGCGCATCCAGCGCTCGGCGTCGTATCGAGGGTCGAGGATCATCGCGACGTCGACCGCGACGCACTTGAACAGGGCGTAGAGCAAGACGGGCGCGACCCCGACGGCGAACGCCCAGCGACGCGTCGCCGCGAAGCGCGCGTTGAGCTCGTCGAGAGCGAGGCCCGCGTACACTCCGAAGAGCACCATCTGCGGCAGCGCGAAGCGGTGCTCCGATCGGCGCGCGCTCATGTCGAACGTCACGATGAACGAGACCGCGGCGAAGAGCGGCACGAGGCCCGCGGCGCGCCGGGCTCGATCGGGCGCCCGGCACGCGACCACGACGCCGGCGGCCGCGAGCAGCGCGAAGGCCCAGGGATAGAACTGGTCGAACGATAGAAGCGTGTCGGACGCGACCTTGAGCCGGCCGGCCCAGGTGGGCGGGTAGTAGGCGAAGTCCTGGCTCGCCGGGCCCAGGAGGTACGCGACCCGGTCGCGAAAGCCGGCAGGGTTCGTCACCGCGCCGTCGATGACGAGAAGCAGCGGGAGGCCGATGGCGATCCCGAAGCCGAGCTCCCTGAGGAGCGCCGGCGTCAACCGCCGCGCCTCCGGGTCGAGCACGAGCCAGGCGCCGAGCGAGAGCGGCACGCCGAGGACGAAGAGCGCGTACGCCTGATCTTTCGTCGCGACGCCGAGCGCCGCGAAGACCATCGCCCTCCGGAGCGAGCGCGGCGCGCGACGGGCGACGGCGTGCACGAGCCATCGAAGCGCGAGGACGGACCAGAAGAGGTACGGGACATCGAGGTTGGTGGTCTGCGAGTAGTAGGTCAGAACGGCGTTCAGGCCGCACGTGACGGCCACCCACGCCCCCGCTTGCCCCGCTTGCCCCGCTTGCCCCGCTTGCCCCGCTTGCCCCGCTCGTCCCGCGCGCCCCGTTTGGTCCGTTTGGTCCGTTGGCTCGCCTTCTCGCAGGAGCGTCCCGATCGCGGCGAGGTTCCAGAGGAGACCCAGCGACAGGGCGATCGCGATGGCCCTCGCGATGACGGCCATCGCCGTCATCGTCGGGACGCCGATGAAGGTGTGGACGACGGCGGCGGGCACGAGCGCCGGCGCGCGCGCGATCGCCGACAGCCAGACGGGCGCCTCGGCCAGCGTGAGGAGCAAGAGATGGAAAGGCGGGTACGTGTAGTGGTGCCCAGGCCAGTACGTGTCGAGGACGCCCACGAGGAAGTCGCGCGGCGCGACGCCGTCGTTGTCCCACCCGTCGTACGAGGGCAGGCCCCAGGTGAGCCCGGTCAGCCGCAAGAGCAGCGCGGCGGCGAGTACCTTGCCGAGAGGCGTTCGCCAGAGAGCGAGCCCGCGTTCCTTCAGGGCGTGCAGCTTCACGCCGAGCGCGCCGAGTCTGACGCCATGGTCAAAAGAGCCCGATCGCGAAGTGGAAGGCGCCGAAGTCTTCGAACGGCCGCCGCGTCACGTTGATGCCATAGTCGAACACGAGCGGGCCCACCGGCGTGTCGACCCGGATGCCGGCGCCCACGTCGGCGCGGAGCCGGAAGTCGGTCACCGCGTCGGCGGGGTCGAGGTACAGGTTCCCGAAGTCGGCGAACACCGCGGCGTTGAGCGGCGCGCGGATCGGGAAGCGAAGCTCGAAGCGCGGGTTGACCATGAAGTTGCCGCCGCGAAGGGGGATGAGGCAGTTGGAGCTCGAGCTCACGCACAGACCCTTGTTCTGCGGCTGCGCGATCTGGTTTGCGTACTCCTGCGGCATGAACGTGTCTTGCAGCCACCCGCGCATCGAGTCGAAGCCGCCCATGAAGAAGAGGCGATCGGGGTACGTGCAGTAGCCGCCCGGCGCTTGCTGGCTGTTGGGGCCGGCGTTGTTGAAGTCGCAAGCGGCGACCTTCACGTTCTCGCCGAGGCGGAGCTCGGCGGCGAACGAGATGCTCTTCGTGATCGGGATGTAACCGGCGACCGTCTGCGTCATGCGAACGAAATGCGCCGTCGCCTGGGGCGCGTCCGGAACCGCGGCCCCGCCCGTGGTGGGGCACAGGGAGCCCGTGAGCGTCGCCGTGTTGGGCTTGACCGCCGAGCCTTCGGGGAACGAGTTGACCAGCTCGCCGCCGAGGAACACGTACGTTCCGCTGTGCGCGTTGAACGCGTTGTCGCGCCGGTCCCACGCGACCGAGAGACGCTCGGCGACCACGAAGCTCTCGCCGTCGGGCACCCGAAGGAGCGCCGCGAGCTGCGAGTCGAAGCCGTTCGGGTTGCACGCGAGGTACGCCTGGATCGAGTTGAACTGGAAGAGGCGAACGTCGTTGTCCTCGAGGCTCTGACCGATCGCGACCTGGAACTCGCGGCCCGGCCGGTAAATGAGCGTCCCCGACCCGGAGACCTTGTCGAGCGTGAAGTCGCGCTCGAGGTCGCGGACGTAGATCGCATCGGCCTGCGCCCGAACGAGCGGCCCGAGGCCGATGTCCGGGAACGCGCCGCTCAGCGTGATGCGCCGCGCGAGGCGGTCTTGCACTTGCTGGTAGTTGGCCTCGACCTGGTTATCGAGGATCAGGAAATCCGGGAGGTACGAGAGCTGGACGCGGAACGTCGCCCCGATGGCGTACCCGAGGATGTTTCGCTCGTCGTACTCGAGCGTCCCGCGAACGCCCTCTCCCGTCGAGAACCCGGGGCTGAGCTCGAGGTAGTGGCCGGGCCTCTCGACGAGATCGACGACCACGTCTTTGGTCCCCTGCGGGACGTACGGCTCGGCCAGGCCCACCGTGATGCTCGAGAAGACCCCGAGCGTCGCGATCCGCTCTTGCGTGTGGCGCACGTCGCTCGCCCTGTAGGGCTTGCCGACCTCGAGCGCGATCCGCCGCCGAACCACGCTCTCGCGGGTGCTCGCGAGCCCCCGGAGCACGATCGCGTGCACGATGACCTGGTCGCCCTCGGTCACGTCGAAGCGCACCCGGGCCCGCGTGTTGTCGGCCGAGGGCTCGAGCGTGTACTTGACGTCGACGTAGTAGTACCCGAGCTCCTTGTACCA
>OBLW0100002110.1_pt1 | contig 16181 bp, 9 predicted proteins | sample 1520161 | NCBI WGS metagenome assembly OBLW01 (sample SAMEA3539309, study PRJEB22396) | soil metagenome | biome: tundra; feature: field; material: soil | place: USA | collected 2010-05 | depth 0.15 m | reverse complement strand
CGCGCCCGCAAGATCCAGAAGTTCCTCTCCCAGCCGTTCTACGTGGCCGAGCAGTTCACCGGCTTCAAGGGCAAGTACGTCAAGCTGGCCGATACCATCAAGGGCTTCCGCGAAATTGTCGAAGGCAAGCACGACAGCTTGCCGGAGCAGGCGTTCTGGATGCAGGGAACCATCGAGGAAGTGATCGAGAAAGCGGCGGAATTGCAGAAGGCGTAGCCCCATGGCGGACACACTCTCTCTCGAAGTCGCCACGCCGGAGCGCTCCTTGGTGCGTGAACAGGTGAGCGACCTGCAAGTGCCCGGCAAGGAAGGGTACATGGGGATCCTGCCCGGTCACGCCCCGCTCCTGGGAATGCTCGGTATCGGCGTCCTGACCTATGTCTGGGAGGGCAAGAAGCGGTATCTCTCCATTCACCAGGGTTTCCTGGAGGTGCTCGAAGACCATGTTCGCGTGCTCGCCGATGTGGCCGAGCGCGCCGAGGAAATCGACGTGCAACGCGCCAGGTCGGCACTCCAGCGTGCGCAGCAAGAGGGGTTGAATCCCGCCCTGGGCGTCGATCCCGGTGCTGCCCTACTCGCCATGGCGCGCGCCAAGACGCGGCTTGAGGCGGCCGAGAAGAAGTAGCTCCTGTGGCATAAGGCGGTGCCCTCTGGGCCGCCTTGTGCATCCGGGCGAAGCTCGGACGGACACCACTGAGAGTCGCTGCCATGCAACCTGAACAGCCCGTCCAACACGTCGTCCTGATCCCCGCCTACCGGCCCTCGTCCGGTCTCGTCGATCTGGTGCGCGATCTGTCCGCCCGCGGCGTGCCCGCCATTCTGCTGGTGGACGATGGCAGCGGTCCCGGGTTCCGCGGAATCTTCGACGAAGCGGCGCAACTCCCCCGCGTGCAAGTGCTGCGCCACGCGGTCAATCTGGGCAAGGGCGCGGCCCTCAAGACCGGCATCAACCACGCGCTCTGCGTCTTCCCCGGTTTGGCCGGCATCGTCACCGCCGACGCCGATGGACAGCATCATCCCGAGGATATCGAACGCGTGGCGGCCAACCTGTGCCGGCATCCCGGCGCGCTCGTGCTGGGCAGCCGCACGTTCGATTCCGTAGTCCCGCTGCGTAGCCGCTTCGGCAACATCCTGACGCGCCGCCTGATGCAGACCTTGATCGGCACCAGGCTGCACGACACGCAGACCGGATTGCGCGGCATTCCCGCCGCACTGGCGGAGCGCCTGTTGCGCGTGGAGGCCCGCGGGTACGAATTCGAACTCGAAATGCTGATCGCCGCGCGCCAGTCCGGCGTCCCCCTGGTCGAAGTCCCCATCCGCACCATCTACGAGCCGGGAAACAAGTCGTCGCACTTCAATCCCCTGACCGACTCGATGAAGATTTACTTCGTCCTGCTGCGTTTCAGCTCGGTCTCGCTGATGGCGGCGCTGCTCGACAACCTGATCTTCTATCTGGTCTGGAAACGCACCGGCCACATTCTGGGCGCGCAGGTGGTGGCGCGCCTGGTGTCGGTCACCTTCAACTACTCGATGGTGCGCGCCAGGGTGTTCTCCTCCAGGGAAGCCCATCAGGTGCTGCTGCCCAAGTATCTGCTGCTGGTGCTGGCCAGCGGCGCGTCGTCGTATTTGGGCATTCTAGCTCTCACCATACGCATGGGCGTGTCGGCCATGCCCGCCAAGTTGTTCGTGGAAACCCTGCTGTTCTTCGTCAATTTCGCCGTGCAACGGATGTTCATTTTCCACAGCGGCGAGGGCACTGGCGAGGGCAACGCGCTGCGCCGCGTGCGCGCGCCTTCGGGCCGCTTCTATACCTGGCTGATTCTGGCCGCGCTGGCCGTGCTGGTCGCGCTCGAGCTTTACGGCTTCCGCGCCAGCCACCTGTTTTCCCAGGAGATCTGGGATCACCAGGGGTGGGCGCGCCTGATCCAATTCCTGGCCCTCTACCTGGCCGCGGCCACCGCGCTGCTGATTCTGGCGCCGTGGATTTTTGCCGGCCTGGCGGCGGCCCTGCTGGCAATCCTGACAGCGGTTGCCATCGGCCCGCTTGCCTTCCTCGCCGTAGTCTTCTTCCTGCTTTCCGCCTGGTCGCTGGGGCGGCTGGTGGGGCGGATCCCCCACCTTCTCGCCATCCTGCTCGGCATGGCGATCTACATATTCCTCATGCCGTTCGTGGCCCGCGCTCCGGTGAATTACGCGCGGGTGTACGCGCTCGTCCTGGCGCTCCCCATCGTGGCGAATCGAGCCCGCGTCCGCCGCGAGCTTCCCGCCATCCTGCGCTTGCCCGCGGCGCTCGAACTGCGCTCCTGGGGCGAGCGCCTGGGCTTTGCGGCGTTCCTCTTCGTGCTGGCCACGCATTGGTTCGCCATGCTCAAGCCCGAGGCCAGCGCGGACGGCCTTTCCATGCATTTGGCGGTTCCGGCGAACATCGCGGCCAATCACGCCATGACCTTCGACCCGGGACGCTTTCTCTGGGCAGTCATGCCCATGGGGGCGGATTTCAGCTACTCGATCGTCTATCTTCTGGGCGGCGAGATGGCTGCGCGCCTGCTCAACTTCGCCCTTCTTCTCGTGCTGCTCGGCCTGCTCCACGCGGCCGTTCGCCGCTGGGTTTCGCCCGGCGTGGCATGGCTTCTGGTAACCCTCTTCGCCACCACACCGATGGTGCAACTGGTCACCGGTTCGCTGTTCGTGGAGAATCTGCTGGCCGCGCTCGTGCTGGGCATGATGACGGCGCTTTGGCGCTTCGGCGAGTCCGGCGAGCGTCGTTTTCTTCACCTCGCGGCGGTCCTCGGCGGCACCGCCATGGCCACCAAATTCGGCGCTATCGCCGTCCTCGTGCCCGCGCTCGTCTGCGCCGCCGTGGAAGTCTGGCGCCGCCGCAAGCAGAGCGGCGCCCGCTGGGGGCTTGCCCTCGGGCTCCTCCTTCTGGCGGCGGCTCCGCCCTACGGCATCGCGTGGTTCAAGACCGGCAATCCGATCTTCCCCCACCGCAACGACCGGTTTCACTCGCGCCAACTCGATCCCAAAGCCGATATTGTGGACGGCCGCTTCCGCAAACCTCTTACCTGGAGCACTCCGTACGACCTCACCTTCCGCAGCAATCGCTACTATGAGGGGCAGGACGGCTCGTTCGGTTTTCAGTACCTGGTGCTGGCGCCGCTGGCGCTGCTGGCGCTGCTGCTGTCGCCGCGCCGCCAGGCGGTGGGCGCGTCCGTGGTGGCCGTGACCGGGATTCTGCTGATCCTCAATTCGGAGCCCAACGCACGCTATCTCTACCCCGAGTTGCCGTTGCTGTTCGTGCCGCTGGCGGCGTTGCTCGGGTGGGCGGCGGCCCATCGGCGCGTGCTGGCCCGCGCGCTCCTGGCATTCGCCATTGCGAGCGCCGCCATCAACGCCTACTTTCTTCCCGCCTCCAGCTATTACCACAAGGATCTCTACGGACCGTTCACCCCGGCACAACGCGAAATCTACACGGGCCGGACCGCGCCCATCCGCAACGTCATCGCCTGGTTCAACCGCGCCCATCCACAAGCTGCCGTGCTGCTCACCGAGGGCAGCGACATCGCCGGGCTGAACGGCGACGTCTACGACAACCACTGGCATCAGTACAACACCCTGGACCAGATCCGGCGCGCGCAGGGCGTGGCGGGCATCCGCGCCCTGCTCGACCGATGGAAGGTGCGCTACCTGATCGCCCGCAAGCCCACCGTCACCCGCGACACGCGTCCCCTGGCGTTGCGCCAACTGCTCGACCAGTGCACCTTTGCCGAATATACGTTCGACGATTTCTTTGTCGCCCGCCTGGAGCCTGTCTGCCGCGGCGCCGCTACGCTTTCCCTGGATCCCGCGGTGACCGCCAAACCCGGAGTCTACGACGATCTCGATCCGGCCATCCTGCTGCGCGGCGATTGGGAAAGAAGCGACGGATTCGAGCAGACCTTCGGCCACACCGTCACCTTCACCGATATTCCGGGCGCCGAGATCCGCTTCGCTTTTGAAGGCCGGGAATTGACCTATGTTTTCACCCGGGCGAGCAATCGCGGCATCGCCGCAATCACCATCGACGGCATCAGCCAAGGTACCCTCGACCTCTACTCCGCGGAACCGCAATGGCAGAGTTCCGCGCGGTTCCCCTTCCTGGGCCCCGGCAGGCACCTGCTGGTGATTCGCGTCACCGGAGAGAGCCGCGCGGGCGCCACCGGCAAGTTCGTGGACCTGGACGCGCTCGTGGTGAAGTGACGGCGCCGCCTGCCATACTGAAACTATGAGTTCCCTTCCCGCGGCGCACCTGCTGGCGCCACTCACCCTTCGCGAGATTACCTTGCGCAACCGGATCGCGGTTTCGCCCATGTGCCAGTATTCCTCCGAAGACGGGTTCGCCAACGACTGGCACCTGGTGCATCTCGGCAGCCGCGCGGCGGGCGGCGCCGCGCTGGTCTGCATGGAGGCCGCGGCGGTGGAACCCCGCGGGCGCATCTCGCCGTCCGACCTGGGCATCTGGAAGCCCGAGCACGTCGAGTTTCTGGCCCGCATCACGCGCTTCCTCCACAGCCAGGGCGCGGCGGCGGGCATCCAGCTGGCGCACGCCGGCCGCAAAGGCAGCACCCGGCGGCCGTGGGAAAGCGGTGGCGTACAGCCCGAGTCCGATGGCGGCTGGCAGTGCGTGGCTCCCAGCGCCGTGCCGTTCCGCGCCGGAGACCCAGCGCCGCATGAACTCTCTAAGGCCGAAATTCATTCGCTCATCGACGGCTTCCGCGATGCCGCCGGGCGAGCCCTCCGCGCGGGATTCGACGTCGTCGAGATCCATGGCGCGCACGGCTATCTGATCCATCAGTTTCTCTCGCCGCTGAGTAATCGGCGAACCGACGAATACGGCGGCACGCTGGACAACCGGCTGCGGTTGGCGCTGGAAGTGACGGAGGCGGTGCGCGGCGTGTGGCCGGCGCGCCTGCCGCTGTTCTTTCGGATTTCGGCCACCGACTGGGTCCCGGGCGGTTGGACTGCCGACGACTCCGTCGCCCTGGCGCGCCGCCTCCAGGCATTAGGCGTCGATCTGGTGGACTGCTCCTCGGGCGGCAACGCGGCCGATGCCAGGATCCCGCTCGGTCCCGGATATCAAGTCCCGTTTGCCGAGCGTATCCGGCGGGAGACGGGGATCCTCACCGGCGCTGTCGGCATGATCACTACACCGCACCAGGCGGATGAAATCGTGCGCCAAGGTCAGGCCGACCTGGTCCTGCTGGCGCGCGAATTCCTCCGCGATCCCTACTTCCCGCTGCATGCGGCCAGCGCCCTGGGTGAGAAGCCGGCGCCGCCCTTGCAGTACGCCCGCGCGTTTTGAACGGCTGCAAAAAAGAACGCTCCCTAACGGCCACGGCTCTGATTGGTGGATAACAACTCCGATCAGAGCCGCGACCGTTAGGGAGCGGTTTCTTCGAAATATGAGACTGTACTACGTGGTGGACCGCTTCGCGGTCGCTTCGGTGGTCACCGGGGCGCCATCCTGGCCGGTCCGGGTGATCTTCATCTCATCGCCGTTCACCGCGCTTTTGTACTGTCAGCCCAAAACAACTACGGGCGGCTCCCCTCTTGGGGTAAGCCGCCCGATTGGTGCCGTTGGTGCTTTCGGACTAGGTGGCGGACCGCTTCGCGACCACTTCATTGGTCATGGGCGTGCCATCCTGACCGTTGCGGGTGATCTTCAGCTTCAGTTCGTCGCCGCTCACCACGCCTTCATACTTCGTGATCATCGTGTTGCCATTCATCTCCCGTTTTACGATGAAGGAGATGGTGTTGCCGTCGACCTTGCCGTCGCTAATCGCGATCGGGTCGCCGCCGCCGCCGCGCCCGCCCGCGGGCATGGTGCCGGTCAATGTGCTGCCATCGACCTTCAGGGTGATGGTCACGGGACGGCCGGGGTTGCCGCCGCGGCCGGGTTGTTCAAAGGTCCACTTGCCGGAAACGTCCGCCGCCAACAGCGCGAAGGACGCGACAAGCAGAATCGTCATTACAAAAAGCAGCTTTTTGGTCATAGTACCCGATAGGGCGCATTTCTGCGGCCGGATGTTACCGGTACCGGTGGCGCCAGGGCGTCCCTGGCCTTCCATGAGGTGCGGCAACTTGCCGCCGCAGGGGGAATTCTCAGGTTCATTGCATTGATTTAACAACACTTAACATTGGCCACAGGCGTGCCATTATCAGGTATCGGAAGAGGTACGCTTCCGTCCAAAAATACCGGACTGCGTGCCAGAGTAAGCTGAAAGTTACGGAATGTCGACTACCCGAGCACGAGCCGCGAAGATCGCCTGGAGCCTGGCGATCGTCGTGGCGGCCGCTTCCACCGGCATCCTGGTGGACTGGCAGGCGCCCGGCATCGGCCGCTACACGCGGGACTGGCTGGTGCGCGCCCGCGGCCCGCTGCCGGTTCCCGAAGAGATCGCGGTGGTGGCCATCGACGAGCCCAGCATGGCCCGCTTCGGCCGCTTCCCGTGGTCGCGCCAGGTCATCGCCCGCACCATCGACGCGCTGGCCGCCGCCCGGCCCAAGGTGATCGCGCTCGACGTTCTCTTCACCGACCCCACCACCCAGGAAGACGACGACAACCTGGCGCGCTCCATCGGCCGCGCCGGAAACGTGGTAGTGGCCGCGCAACTCACCGATTCCCCGGTGCACGGCGGACCGTCGCGCTGGCTGCGCCCCTTGCCCGCCATCGAGCGCGCCGCCGCCGGCGTGGGGCATGTCAACGCGCAGACCGAAACCGATGGCATCGTGCGTCAGGTGGCCATCCGCCTGGCCGACGATGACGGCCGCTCTTACCGCGCCATGCCGGTGGAGGCCGTGCGGATTGCCGACGGCACATCCGAGGAAGGCATCACCGACGAGCAAAGCGCGCTGCTGCTGGGCGCCCGTACCATTCGGCTCGATACCGCGACTCCCCCGGTGGCCATCATCCCCTCCGCTTCCACGCAAGTCCTGCACGGCGGCCGCATGACCATCGACTTCATCGGTCCGGCAGGCTCTTTCGGTCCGGTTACTTACAGCCTCTCCGATGTGGTGGCCGGACGCGTGCCGGCCGAAAAACTGCGCGGCAAGTTCGTGCTGATCGGCGCCACTGCCGCATCTCTGGGAGATCGCGTTGCCTCGCCGTTCGTGCGCTACACCGACGCCCGCGCCGATCAACACGGCGCTCTGATGCCGGGCGTCGAGGTGCTGGCTAACGCCATCAACGTCATTCTCAGCGCGCGGTACTACACGGAGGCTTCCGACCTGACGGCGTTTCTGTGGGGCGCTGCGATTGCGATGCTGACCCTGATGCTGCTCGAATGGGCGCAGGGAGGCCGGGAGATTCTGAAACAACTGGGCGTGCTGCTGGGAATGGCGGCCCTGGTGCTTCTGGCAAGCTACCTGGCGTTCCTCAAGCTGCTGTTTTATCCGCCTATGGTGGCGTGTCTCGTGGCTTTCGCCTGCGCCGGACTGCTGGGCCTCTCGCGACGCTCCCTGGTGGCCTCCGCCAGGTTGGACGCCAACATCGCGGAACTGGCGCTCTCCGGCGACCTGCTGGCGCCTGCCGGTCCCGGCATTCCCGGTCCCTACCATTGGGCGCAAGGCGGTCCGGTATCTCTTTCCCGTGGCTGGCTTCCCAAGGGTTTGGAATGGAAGGCGCGGATTCTGAGCGAGCTCAACGCCCGCCTGCTGGATCGCGCCAAGTTCGTCAACTTTGCGTTGCGCTCCGTGGAAGACGGCCTGCTGATCGCCGATCCCGAGGGGCTGATCACCTTTGCCAACCGCAGCGCCGGCGCCATTCTTGGCGTACCCGCGCGCGGCCTGGTGGGGCAGAGCCTGACCCATCGTCTGCCGGGCTCGGTGGACGCGGAAACGCTCGTCCGCCTGGTATCCGAACGCGGCCACGTGGAGCGCGAAATCGCCATCCGCGGCTTGCGTACCCTGCAATACACCCTCCGTCTGGCAGCCGTCTCCGCCGACGAAAAGGGCGAAGGCCCCGTTTTGGGCATTGTCGCCTCGCTTTCCGACGTCACCCGGCAATACGAACTCCAGCAGACCAAGAACGACGTGATTTCCCTGGTCTCCCACGAAATGCGCACCCCGTTGACCGCCATCCAGGGCATGACCGAATTGCTGGCCGCCTACGATGTGGAACCGGTGCGCCGCCGGGAGATGAACCTGGCGATCAACGATGAGGTCAAGCGCCTTACCCGCATGATCAGCGGGTACCTCGACATCACCCGCCTGGAGAGCGGCGCCACCGCCATGCGGCTCTCGCCGCTGCGCGCGGAGAGCCTGCTGGAGCGCATCCTGATCCTGCTCGAACCGGTGGCCGCGCAGCGCCAGATTCGCATGGTGAGCAACTTCCCGGCCGACCTGCCGCCATTTCTCGCCGATGCCGACCTGCTTTCGCGCGCCGTCGAGAATCTGGTCTCTAACGCCATCAAGTACAGCCCCGACGGAACGGCCGTCACCCTCTCCGCGCGCGCCGAGGAGGAGTATGTCGCTATCGAGGTGGCCGACCACGGATACGGCATACCCGCGGCCGATCTGGAGCGCGTATTCGAAAAGTTTTACCGCGTTCCGCGGGTGCAGGACGCCGGCGTGCCCGGCACCGGCCTCGGCCTGGCGCTGGTGCGCGAAATCGCCGAACTTCATCACGGCTCGGTCTCCCTCAGGAGCGAAGTCAACCAGGGTTCCACATTCACCCTGCGGATTCCCCGCAAGGAAGCCCGCCAGGAGTCAACACATGCCTAGTCAGTCTCATATCCTCATCGCCGACGACGAGCGCTCGATACGCCTGATGCTCGAAACCGGCCTCACCCTCAACGGTTTTCGCGTGACCAGCGTGCGCAACGGGCGCGAGGCGCTGGACGCCGCCTCCGCCGGCAAATTCGATGCCGTGCTGAGCGACATCTACATGCCCGATCTGGGCGGTCTGGAACTGGTGGACGCGCTGCGCGCGGTAGACCCGAACCTGCCTATCGTGCTGATGACCGCTCAGGGTTCCCTGCAAGTGGCCGTGGAAGCGGTCACCCGCGGCGCCAGCGATTTCATCGGCAAGCCCTTCGACATCTCCGCCGTGGTGGACCTGCTGCGGCGCCTGCTGGAGGCGCGCCGCGAAGCCGACGCCACTCCCGCCTCCTCACCCGATCTCGAACTCGCGCAGGCCGGACTGGTAGGCCGCAGCGCACCCATGATCGGGGTTTACAAGTTGATCGCGCAGGCTGCGCGGACCGATGCCGCGGTGCTCATCCTGGGAGAATCCGGCACCGGGAAAGAACTGGTGGCGCGCGCCGTCCACGACTTCAGCCCGCGCCGTTCGCGCCCGTTCCTCAGCGTCAACTGCAGTGGCCTCACCGACACCCTGCTGGAAGCCGAACTCTTCGGACACACCCGCGGCGCCTTTACGGGCGCCACCGGGGAACGCGCCGGACTGTTTGAAGCCGCCGACGGCGGCACGCTCTTCCTGGACGAACTGGCCTCCACCAGCCCTGCATTTCAGCAGAGCCTGCTGCGCGTGTTGCAGAGCGGCGAAGTGCGCCGCGTGGGCTCCACGCAATCGCGCCGCATGAACGTGCGCGTCATCGGCGCGAGCAATGCTCCACTGCGAGACCTGGTGGCGTCCGGCAGTTTCCGCGCCGACCTCTATTACCGGTTGAGCGTGCTCAGCATCGATTTGCCGCCCTTGCGCGACCGCACCGGCGACGTGGAACTGCTCACCAGCCACTTCCTGAAAACCTTCCGCGATCCCGCCGGCCCCCCGCTGCATCTCAGCCGGGAAGCCGCCGAGGCGCTGGCCGCCCACACCTTCCCGGGCAATGTGCGCGAGTTGGAAAATGCCCTGCGCCGCGCCGTGGCCCTTTCCTCCGGCGGCCTGGTGACCATCGATTGCCTGCCGCCCGAAATCGGCGCCCGCCGCGCCAAGACCGCCGTGGCGGAACGTCCCGAACTGCGTCTCATCGCCGACCGTCCCAACATGGAGGAACTGCAGCGCCGCTATTTGCAGCTTATCCTGGAAGAGACGGGTTGGAACCGCCGCCGCGCCGCCGCCGTCCTTGATCTTGACCGCCGGACGATCCAGCGGCTGATCGCCCGTTATCAGTTACACGGGGCGGCAGACCCCGAAGGCGAGGCTGAACTGGAGACGGAGGAAGAATCCGCGGAAAGGCACATGGATATCGCGTGAAAGAGCGGAAGTGGGGCGTCCCATACGGATGCCCAGCCCCGATGGCCGCGTTCACCCTCGCGCTTCTCAGCGCTTTCTCTTCGTACGCCCAATGGACGCCGGTGGTGGCCCGTGCCGCCGGGGTGACCGGCCAGGCAGTCCTGTTGTCGCCCGGCCTGGCGCCGCTGGCGCTGACCGCGGGGTACATCCTGAATCCCGGCGACCGCATCGATACGCGGGGCGGCGGGAGGGTGGTGATCGATCTCAGCGACGGCAGCATGGTGGTGGTGGCGCCGGAATCCATCGTGACGCTGAAGGATTACCGGGCGGCGGGATCGCTGCGCGAGCTTTTCGGCATCACGCTGGGGATGGTACGGGTGAAGATCAACCACATCGCCGGCAAGCCGAATCCCTACCGGATGAACAGCCCCACCGCGTCGATCGCGGTGCGCGGCACCGAATTCAGCATCCAGGTGGATGCCGAGGGCACGACACAGGTGATGGTTTTCGAAGGCGCGGTGGAAGTGACGAGCCTGGCCGATCCGGACCGCCGGGTGCTGATCGAGGCCGGCCGCGGCGTGCTGGTACAGGGCGGCCAGGATTTCCACCTGATCGGCGGCAACGGGGCGCAACCCGGCAAGGGCGACGCGGGCGACCGCGCCGGCCAACAGGATCGGGGCAAAGCGGTCCAACAGGCCAGCGTCCGCACGCCGGACGGGCACTCCGACGGCCCGCCGCCGGCAGCGCCGAGCGCTGCGCCGCCAGCGCCCACTTCGCAGGCGCCGATTCCGCAAGCCGCGGCCCCGGCGCCGGCGCACGGCGAAGGGGATCGCGACGATACACCGCGCGCCAGCGCGAGCACCTACGACCGATATCTGGCGGGCCTGATCGATATCGCTCAAGTGCCGTTTCTGTTTCGCTTCAACGCTTTTGGGGAAGCGCACCTGGACAGCCTGGAGAACCCCGCTTACGCCACCGAATTCCACAGCGCCGAGGGGCGCGTGTTCATCCTGCCGACGTTCCGCGGAGCGCGCACGCTTCAGGAATACCAATCCGCCTTCGGTCCGGGCGGCAGCCTGCCCAGCGACTATAGCGTGTCGCCAGAGATTTCCTTCTTCGCGCCCGCCGGCGGCTTCACCTTCGGCGGCAGCGCCTCGCTGTCGCGCGTGGGCGACAACTCTCTGACGACGACGCCGAATTACGAGCCCGGTGAGTTGGAGCACAATGTGAATTCATCGTCCCAGACCAAAGGCAGTTCCAGCGGCACTTTCTATTCCGGCGCGCTGGTGGCGGCGCGGCGCTTTGGCGCCAACAGTTTCGGCGTGGAATTGGCGTCTTTGAAGGGAACCGGGTCCATCTCCAGCGTGACCACCATGACCAGCGCGGACACGGGGCCGGGCCGCCTGGCCGAAGAGCGCAGCCAATCCACCAGCGACATTACGCAGACGCGGCTCACCGCGGGCTTCTCGCGCGACCTTTCGCAGAGTCTGAAACTCGGCCTGTTCTACCGGTACGCTTTCATAGGCGCCGTCGATCAGGACGTGTCTCACACCATTAACGGATTCCCGGCAGGCTTAAACGCCACGCGCACCACCGGCCACTCCTCGGAGCTCGGTCTGCGGCTGCGCGGCCTGGCAACCCCGCGCCTCTCCTATGGTTTTGCCGCGGCATGGCTCGGCATTTCGCTGCTCGACGGCATGAACCGCATCGCCACGGTGGATTCTCACGAGCGCGACCGCGCGCAGCGCGGAACGGTAGCCGCCGGTCTGGGCTATGCCCTCACGCGCTCCACCACGCTCAGCTTCGATCTGGCCGGCGGAAGCGCCCGCACCTGGGCCGCCCGCACCGAAGATGCCACCGGCGCGCTGCTGCAAAACGCCGTGGCCGGCAACCGCTTCGTATCCGCGCACGCCGCCGTCCAAACCGACGTTACGCGCAAGTTGTTTCTCACCGCATCGTTTCTGAACGTCTGGCAAACCCACAACCTGAACGTGAACCTGTTCCCCGACCGGTTCGGCAATACCACCAGCGTCGAAGACGCGTTCTTCCCGATGAGCCCGGCTCCGGCGCAGTACGCCCCGCGCTTCTCCGATTTCGGCGCCGGCTGGCGGTTCACCAGGAATCTCTTCGCGCAATACGTCTATTCGACGGATTACGGCGCCAGTCCGGGCGCTCACACCCTGATGTTGCGCTATACGTTTCACAAAGGCGATTAGGCTTGGGGTCGGGTTCGGGGCCGTACCGGCAGACTGGAGGCGGGAGTTTAGGCCCTACACTCGGCGCTTTCTACCGGTCCGGCCGTTCGTTGGCCGCCGCCGTGGCGGCGGTGATCTTCTCCACCTCGGCAAGCTGCGCCTGCACTTTGGCGGCGTCCTTCGCCTCCGGGGCGAACTTCAGGTACGTCTTGAACCGCTCCGCCGCGCCGGCATAGTCTTTCTTCAGTGCCAGGATCAGGCCCAGCAGGTGACTCACCTTGGGGATCGCATGCCGCGTATCCAGACGCTCCGCCGCCAGAGCGCTTTTCTCCGCCGCGTCCATGTTATGCAGATTGTAGTTGGCCACGGCATTGAAGTAGAACGCCTGCGGATAATCGAACGGATCCAGCTTCACCAGTTTGTCCGTGGCATCCGCCAGACCCCGCCACCTCGACGCCTGCAGCTCCAGAATCGAAATCTGCAGGTACGGCTGGACGAACTTCGGATCGCACTCGATCGCCTTGTCGAAGTAACTGCGGGCCATGTCCATCTTTCCCTGCCCGGCCTGCAGCATCCCCAGCTCGTACCAGGCGTCGGCGTATTTCGGATACGCCTCGACGGCCTTTTCGAAGCTCGTTTGGGCATCGCCGAACTTCTTCTTCTTGTTCGCCTCCAAACCCTTCTGGTAGGCTTTTTTGGCATCGTTGGGCGCCGCCAGCGAAACCGCGCTGATCGTGCTGCCTTCTTCCGCGGGCCCCATGCGATGCATCAGAATCGTGCCTACGTCGGGGTTGTCCATGGCACGCCGTCCCGACAGCGACACCGTCTGCGAGCGATATCCCGCCAGCTTGGCCTGTAATTCGCAGCCCATGTACTTGCGCTCGGGAGACATGGCGCCACCCATCGCTCCCGAGGTGGCGCTTGTGCCCATAATGCCGCCGCCCATCCTGCCGCCCGCGGAGAATTCGCTCGCGTCCTGGATCATCGCGGTGTTGCGCGCGCCAAGCTCGATTGCAAAGTAGCCCTTGCTGTCCGTATAGCCTTCTTTGTGGGTTGAGGCGTTACACACGGTTTCGATAGGTACCGATTCGGGAGGGGGTGTTCCGTCCTCCATCATTACGCGGCCGCTGATAAAGATGGGCTGCTGGATGCTGGCCGTCGAGGGCGTGTTGGTTGGAGTGCTCGAGACCGGCGCCGTCGTGGTGCCGGTTCCCGTGGTCGTTCCACCCCCGGTGCTCCCCGTGGTGGACCCACCGGTCGTTGGCGTGGTCGTTGTCCCGCCTCTACCCTGGCCCATGACCGCCACCGGAATCCATAGACCTACGGCCGCAGCCGTGATTGCCCTCACCCAAACCTTCGAGGCCATACCAACCTCCGTTGACTGCCCACATTATCCCACCAATACCGAATGCCGGATGTTAACAGCGTGCCGCGCCGCACCCTCGCGCCGATTGCTAGAATAGATCCATAAGCACCTATGCTAAAGCCATCCCTGTTCCCCTCCATCGCGCTCCTGGCGATCTTGACCGCCTGTTCGGACACGCCGGCCCCCACTGCGAAGAAGGAGCCGGAAAAACTGGAACCGGTCACCGGGCAGTCCGCCGTCTTCAAGATGTACCAGATGGCCCGCGCGTGGGCGCCCGACTCGCAAATACTCAAGATGCAGAGCATGCACATCTCCGAAGCCAAGGACGGCCCTCCCGGCAGCGCGCCGGCCTGGCAGGCGACATTCGTTTCCGCCGCCAAGAGCCAGTCGCGCAGTTACACCTTCTCGATTACGGAAGGCGAGGCGAACCTCCACAAAGGCGCTTTCGCCGGACCCGAGCAAGCCTGGCGCGGCCCCAGCGATATGGACGCTCCCTCCCTCATGGCCGCCATCAAAATCGACAGCGACGCCGCCTACAAGACCGCCATGACAACCCCGCACAGCCATGCGGCAGAATACGACCAGAAGAACCCCGGCAAGCCGATCACCATCATGCTGGAAAGAACCAGCAAACATCCCGACCCCGCCTGGCGCCTCCTCTGGGGCGAATCCGCCGGTACCTCCAACTTCTCCGTCCTCATCGACGCCTCCACCGGCGAGTACCTGGAAACGCTGCGCTAGACTTTGAAACTTAGTTCGCCCGCGGCCCCCGCGTCTACCGTGACCGCCTGCCCGTCCTTCACCGCGCCCTGGAGCAGCAGTTTCCCCAGCGGCGTCTCGATCTTTTTCTGGATCGCGCGCTTCAGCGGACGCGCCCCGTACCGCGGATCGTAGCCCGTGCGCACCAGCTCTCCTCGCGCCGCGTCCGTCAACGTCAACGTGATGTGCCGGTCCGCCAACCGCGCGCGCACCCGCCCCAGTTGAATCTCCACGATCTGCTTCAGGTGCGCCTCGCTCAACGCGTGGAACACGATTGTTTCGTCCACCCGGTTCAGGAACTCCGGCCGGAAGTGCTCCCGCATTTCCTCCAGCACGGCCTCCTTCATGGCTTCATAGTCCGCGCCCTCAAACCCGCCGCGATGCTCCAGAATCTGCGCGCTGCCCACATTGCTGGTCATCACCACGATGGTGTTCTTGAAGTCCACCGTGCGCCCCTGCCCGTCGGTCAGGCGCCCATCGTCGAGGATCTGCAGCATCACGTTGAACACGTCGTGGTGCGCCTTCTCGATTTCATCGAACAGCACCACCGCATACGGCCGGCGCCGCACCGCCTCCGTCAACTGCCCGCCCTCTTCGTACCCGACATAGCCCGGAGGCGCCCCCACCAGGCGCGCCACCGTGTGCTTCTCCTGGTACTCCGACATATCGATGCGGATCATGGACCGCTCGTCGTCGAACAGAAACGCCGCCAGCGCCCGCGCCAGTTCCGTCTTGCCCACGCCCGTCGGACCGAGGAAGATGAAGCTGCCCACGGGACGGTCGGGATCGTTCAACCCGGAGCGCGCGCGCATCACCGCCTCCGCCACCGCCGTCACCGCTTCGTCCTGCCCGATCACCCGCTTGTGCAGTTCGTCCTCCAGGTGGAGCAGTTTCTGCATCTCGCCTTCCAACAGCTTGGTCACCGGCACGCCGGTCCAGCGGCTCACCACCTCGGCGATGTCTTCCTCGTCCACTTCTTCCTTGATCATTCTGGGGCCGGCCTGCAGCTTGGCGAACTTCTCGTTCTCCTCCGCCAGCTGTTTCTCCAGACCCACCAGCTTGCCGTACTTCAACTCCGCCGCGCGATTGAGATCGTATTGCCGCTCCGCCTGCGCGATCTCCACCTTGGTCTGCTCCACCTGTTCGCGCACCACGCGCAGGCGTTGCACCGCGTCCTTCTCGCCCTGCCACCGCGCCATCAGCGCGTCGGATTCCGCCTTGAGATTCGCCAGCTCCTTTTCGAGCTTGGCAAGCCGCCCTTTCGACGCCTTGTCTTTCTCCTTGCGCAGCGCCTCGCGCTCGATCTCGAGCTGCATGATGCGCCGCCGCGTCTCGTCCAGCTCCGCCGGCATGGAATCGATCTCCGTGCGCAGCCGCGCCCCCGCTTCGTCCACCAGGTCGATCGCCTTGTCCGGCAGGAACCGGTCCGTGATGTAGCGGTTGGAAAACACCGCCGCCGCCACCAGCGCCGCGTCCTTGATGCGCACGCCGTGGTGCAGTTCGTAGCGCTCCTTCAGCCCGCGCAAAATCGAAATCGTATCCTCCACCGATGGCTCGTCCACGCGCACCGGCTGGAAACGCCGCTCCAGCGCCGCGTCCTTCTCGATGTACTTGCGATACTCGTCCAGCGTGGTCGCGCCGATGCAGTGCAACTCGCCGCGCGCCAGCATCGGCTTGAGCAGATTCCCCG
>OBLW0100002107.1_pt1 | contig 16190 bp, 13 predicted proteins | sample 1520161 | NCBI WGS metagenome assembly OBLW01 (sample SAMEA3539309, study PRJEB22396) | soil metagenome | biome: tundra; feature: field; material: soil | place: USA | collected 2010-05 | depth 0.15 m | reverse complement strand
GGTGGCGCAAGCCAAACCGCGTCGATGTCGAGCGGTCGCGAGTATACACCACAACGCAAATTACGTCGTCCAGTTTAGGGGAGGCCGGCGCTGACGCCATCGGCTTCGCCCTGATTCGGACTCATGGCGCCTCTCTGGGCGCTGGCCGAAAGGGAAGTCGCGAGAATGAAAGACAACATAAGGGCTTTTGCCGCCGATATCGAATGTAACGGGCTAGAAGAAAAGCGCAACGATTTCAAGGTCTCCTCCAAACGATTCCACTCCTACATACTATTGAACCCGGAAGGCTACAAAAAGCTGTATCGAAGTTTCTGATCGATCGGGAAGTAATGTCCAGAAGGACACGCCCTGTTTACGAAATGTGACAAACGCTACGGCACGGTGCCTATTGCAGCTTTGCGTATTCGGCTTTGGCTTGCTTCAGGATGGGAATGTCGGGGTCGGCGTCCTTCCAAAGGGTGAGGAAATCTTTGTAGGCGGTGAGTGCGCGGACGCGTGCGGCATCGACATCGGGCCCCTGCGCAGTTGTCAGCTCCAAAGCATTGGCACGGGCGACTCCGAGATGAGCTAATGCTCCGGTCCAACAGTTCCAGACTATTCCGCTGTGGTCGATGATTTTTTGAAACTCGGCGGAGGCGGCGCGGCCGTCTCGGGCTGCGAGGTAGGCCTGGCCGCGTGCGTATGTCGGATAGAGGCAGGAAATGTTGGCGACGAACCATTGTTGCCCAAACTCGATGGGCGAAGCAACTGGTAGAGAGTGCAGTGCCGCAGCTGGATTCTTCTGGTCCAGCGCCAACTGCACCCGGATCGCGGGAAGCCAGAGCGACTGCATCTGGTCGTCCAACGGGAATCGTGACCCCAAGTCTTGGGTCAGAGATTCGGCGTGTGCCGTGTCGCCCGCCATGGCGAAGGCGAGCGCGGCTTCACTCTCGACGCCTTGACTCGTCGGCGCCAGCTTTAGAGCGTCGGCGGCCGACCGCCGGGCTTCCGAGGCGTTGCCATAAGCGGCTTGTTCGACAGCGGCATTGGCCTGCCAGATTGCGCCATTTTCTTTGCTGTCGGCGCGGATGGCGGAAGCGACCGCATTCTTGGTCAGCTCTCGCGCCTTCGTCAGATGACCGGCATAGGCCTCGGTGTCGGATGCGAGTGCCAATCCGAAATTTTCATATTCGGCTTTACTCGCGTACCAGCGTTGTTGTTCCGCCATCGCTGCCGAGTCCCCATCCAGGAAGGCAAGACCGTAGAGAGCATTGTGCAGGATATAATCGTCCAGGTTTCTGGCTTGTGCCTCGTGGAGCGCCTGACGCGCCTGGTCGAAACGCTGAAGGGAGAGCGCGTTGTTGGCGATATTCTCATGCCAGGAGACGGTGTCTGGCGAAAGGCGCACGGCCTGTCTTGTCACCTCCAGCGCTTTCTCATATTGCCCCTGCTGGGAATACACACCGCCCAAATTGCCATAGTTTGAGTCGATTCGGGGATAGTTCTCAATCAATTCCTGATAGGTTTGGGCTGCCTTTTCCATTTCTCCGGTTCCAACCGAGTAGTAGCTGGCAAGAATGGCCAACTTCTCCCGATGGCTGGCATGTTCCCGCAACTGAAATGCCTTGGCGTAATACTCCCGGGCGCGATCGACCTCGCTCATGTTCAGGTAACTGTCGCCTACTACCAGGTAGCCCATGGCAAAGTTGGGATCTAGCTCGATTGCGCGTTGACGGTAAGGCAAGGCTGCCGCGGGGCCTTTCTCGTTAAGGACTTTTCTACCCAAGCTGTAGGCTTGCAGGGCTTCCAGAGAAAACGTCGTCGCTTCGGGTAGTGGAGTATCGAACTTCTGGACGCTGGCCAGCGATTCGCCTAACTTCGCGCGCAGTTTTGATGCCGACCGGCCAAGTGCGATCAGCACCTGATCCTTGGACGCAGCCGTGACCTGTTCTTGCGCCAGAAGTTCTCCGGTCCCACAGTTGACCGCCTGTAGTTCCAGCACATATTGCTTGCCCAAACTGCCGATCGCACCGGCAATGTAGGCTTTACTTCCCGCCCGCTGGCAGAGTTCGCGGGCGATGTCGGGCGTGAGTTTCGCGCTGGCGGGGCGAGTCATCAATTGCAAGGTCTTCGCGACTTTTCTGTCGGGGAGCACGTTCAGGAAAGGCGATTGCCGGAGGGAAACGCTGAGCGCCGTCTTCAAGGTGTCGTCGAAGATCGTATCGCCGGTGCTGTTGTCAAAATCGGCGAGAACGACGGTGTCCTTCTCGGTCAGGCTCATACTTCGCCGATGCGCACGATACCAATAGAGGAGTCCAGCCGCGGCCAGTAAAACGATGACGAGGGCGGGAATCGTAGTTTTCCACAGATTCGCGCGCGGAACGGCGGGCACAGTCACTGCCTCCGAACCCGCAGTCATAACGTCCACGCCAGAGGGAGCGGGATCTACTGGCCCGGTTTCTGGTTCCGGCGTCGGCGGGTGCGTTTTGTTTCCGTTGGTTGGCGACTGCGGCTTTTCGGCCGCGACTTCGACCGGAGCGATAAAGCGGTAGCCCAAACCGCGCACCGTCTCAATGTAAGACGGCGCGTCGGCGGAATCGCAAAGTACCTGGCGAAGCTTCTTGACCGAAGTGTTGAGCCCGTGTTCGAAATCGACAAAGGTGTTGGCGGGCCAAAGCGTCTCCCGAATTTCATCTCGGGTGACAACCCTGCCAGCGCGCGTCAGCAGGACTTCGAGGATTACAAAGGGCTGCCCCTGGAGCTTTACCCGAGTCCCATGCTTGGATAACTCGCGCGCTTCAGTGTCAACTTCAAACGGACCGAACCGGAAATTTCGAGGTTGAGTTTGCAAGGGGCCCAGAACCATTGCGTTGCGTCGGACCAGAATTCTATCACTGCGCCGCTTCGAACGGAAACGGTCCATTTTTACCTCAGATTAGCAGCTCACCTAAAAGTCACCAACGTTTCACCTGCGATGCATTGAGCAATTTGCGATTGTACGGCAAAGTTCTCGGCAGCTTTTTCCAGGCAGTGTGACTCGTGGGGAGTCGATGGGTATATAGGACGTGTCCGTTGCGCTACGCAACACGTTCGACAACCTTTTGCAATTCTCGCAAGCGACCAACATGAAGTTTATTCCGCCTCGTACCGCAGGGCTGCGGGACGGGTGTGGTCGTACGAGTATGTGGCTGCCTGGGAGACTGGAAGTCAAATCGAAAAAAGATTTACCAAATGAGGGGGAGAAACATGGAATGGACCACGCCGCAGTTTGAAGAGGTCAGCCTGAATTGCGAAATCAACTCGTACGCCTGCGCACAACTATAAAAAGTTGCGCGCGAGAGCGAGGACATCCTCGGCTGGTTTCAGGGGCAAGTTCCGAGAACCTGGACGGTCGCATCGAGCATTGCCACAGCAGGATTGTTGGACACGTCCCATATTTCTGAATGGAGGAGTACAGCTCATGAAGAAGCTGAAATTTGTTGTGTCAAGACGAAAGAACAAACTCGAAGACAGAAACCTTCCCCAAGCGCGCCGGTGGGTCCTCGGCCTGGCGCTGGCAACCATCGCGTTAACCCCACTCATGGCGCAGGATTGGCCATCCTTTGGTCACGATCCAACCAACGACGCAGCCATCGGATCCAAAATCACTACGCGCAACGTGCATACGCTGAAACCGAAGTGGACTTTTACGACCGGTGGCGATGTTTCAGCCAGGGCGGCCGTGGTTAAAGGCGTGGCCTATTTCCCGGATTGGGGCGGCAACATCTTCGCGGTGGATGCCAGCAACGGTCAATTGATCTGGTCGCATCAACTTTCCGACTACGGCTTGACGGCAGGAACCACTTCTCGCACCAGCCCTGCGGTTGCCGGGGGTGTGGTGTACATCGGGACGCAGTACAACGCTGCTGCTCCGGTGGGCGCGACCGGCTGGCTTCTGGCCATCAACGCATCCTCGGGTGCTTTAGTGTGGAAAATGCAACCGGATACGTCGAACCAGTTTCCGGTGATTACAGCTGCGCCGGTTGTAGTCAAAGGCGTGGTGTATGTGGGTATGACATCAAACGAGGAGTACGCGGCGGCAGACCCGCAATACCCTTGCTGTAGCGTCATAGGCAGCACGGTTGCGGTGAAGGCGAAGAATGGTCGAAAGCTTTGGCAAACCTTTAATGCTCCCTCGGGATACAGCGGCGCCAATGTCTGGGGCAGCCATCCAGTCGTAGACGCGGCCCGTAACACAGTTTTCGTCGGAACGGGAAACAACTACAGCATTCCGTATGATCCTGCGTTCACGCAGTGCATCGCCGAGGGCGGCACTCTAGTCAATTGCTTAGCGTCCAACGACTACTCCGACTCGATTCTTGCGCTCGACATGACCACCGGCGCCATCAAGTGGTCTACGCGTTTGATGGACTGGAACCAGCAATATACCCAGGGCGTGGCAAACGGTACGGATTTCTGGAACGTCGCCTGTCTTGGTTACGTGAGTCTGGCGAACTGTCCAGCAGCTCCCGCCACCGGACCGGACTACGATTTTGGCTCCGGCCCGAATGAAATCACCTATCAGACGGCTTCAGGCCCAGCAACCATCCTCGGCGCCGGACAAAAGAGCGGCATCTATTATGCTCTCGATCCCGATACCGGGAACGTACTCTGGCAAACTCAGGTCGGCCCGGGATCTGGGCTGGGAGGCATTGAGTGGGGTTCGGCATCGGATGGCAACCTGATTTATGTGGCCATCTGCAACCTATACACGATCCCTTATGCCGCAGGGAGTGCTGGTTCATGGTCTGCCCTTGACCCGGCGACTGGCAAGATCGTATGGCAGGTGGCTGATCCAAACGGTTCGTTTGATCTGGGCCCGCTCGCCGTCGCGAAGGGCGTCGTATATGCTCCTTCGATGGCTGGCTCCTCCTCGACCCTGCCAACCATGTTTGCCCTGAATGCGTCCACTGGAGACATCCTTTGGAGCTATGCCGCTGGCTCCTCCGTCATCGGCGGCGCCACGGTGGCGGAAGGCGACGTTTTCTGGGGAGTCGGAATTTCTCCTTCTCTTGTTACCGTTCCCGGCTTCACCAGGGGGAACACGTTTCACGCTTTCTCGCTTAACGGTCAATGATGGTAAGGCGACTAACCAAGAATCCGCGGCCTGGACAAGGCCGCGGATTTGCCCGTCAAAGCACGACCGCATCCCTGCTTTCAATTTGGATGATGTTCTGGAAAACCTTGCCGACCCATCGGTTGCTTGCAGTTGCTTTGTGGCTCATTTCGGGGCCAGCGCGTTTCAGCACAATCCACCCAGGGCAAAGAAGAGACGGGCACAAGTGCCGTGAATAGCGCTCTCAACGCGACGGCGGTAAAGGCCGGTCTGTTCGTGATCTCCGGTGGCGGCTGTAATTCTCTGCTCCGCCTGAGCGCCAATGGATTCATCCTCGTGGACAGCAAACTGCCCGGCAACTATGAAGCGATCGTTGCCAAGGCGCAGAGAGTTTCGTTCTCGGAGCAGCCCATACGGATCCTGATCAACACCGATTATCACGAGAATCACACCGGGAACAACGCCAGGTTCATCGCGGCCGGCACCCAGATTCTGGCGCACGAACACCTGAAGCACGACCTGGCGAACTATGACCCTCCAGGCGGCAAGATCGCGCTGCCGACCAAGACGTACGACCACGACTTCACGATAAAACTGGGCGGAATCGAGGCGCAGGTGATGCATTTCGGTAACGCCCACACCGACGGCGACTCGGTCGTATACTTTCCTAACTTGAAGGTGGTCGCGGTGGGAGACCTATTTTGCCCCGACGCCAGATCCCGATTTTTCCGCCGGTGGAAGCATGGTAGGCTGGGGTCCGGTGCTGGCCCAGGTTCTGAAGCTGGATTTCGACGCCGTAGTCCCCGGAACGGGACCGACGGTTACCAGGGCCGATCTGGAAGCGTTCAAAACCAAAATCGATACCCTGGTGTCCCGCGCAACCAGTCTGGTAAAGAACGGCGTCCCGAAGGATCAGTTGATGGCCCAACTCAAGACCGACGACCTGGGCTGGCACTTGAGCTTCACCGGAGAGCAACTCGACAGTTTCTACGCTGAATTATCCGAAACCAAGTAGCTTGTGGATGAAGATTACCTGCCCAAGAAACTCAAGATTCGCGTCCATGCTCGTTGCTACCTCGGCCCGCTTCAAAAAGGGCCGGAATCCAGAAGCGTGTGGGCTGGCATATGCTGCGTCACTCGTTCGGGACGCTGGTAAAAAACCAAGGAGCGGACGTTGCAACTACGAAAGAATTACTGCGTCATTCCAACGTCAGCGTCACAATGGATAGGTACGTTCAGGCCGTCACGCCAGCGAAACGGGAAGCACAGTCTCGTACGTTCAAGCCGTTCCGTTCCCAGACGTTCCCACGGGGTTGACGGACTCCGTCGCAACTGTTTGAATGTAAAAGTATTGGGCGCATAACTCAGCGGTAGAGTGCCATCCTCACACTTCTTCCCTATCCAATACCTTCAACAACTTAACTAGGCTACTGGGGACTGCCAAGTACCTGATAGTACGCGTAGCCAAAAATCTCAACGGGTGCTAGTGCGGGTGCTGACGGATGCGCTCACACTAGACGAGCGCCTTGACATTGATCCCGCTCTCCCGTTGACGACTGCCGATCCCCGCTCAAACCCCACATCAATCTTCTGCCGCCCAGCCTGAATTCCTGCCTCAATTGCGGACTCCTGCGTGGGGAACGTTTCGGGCAAGTAGAACTCCGTTTCCATGACCCCATCCGCATCGTATTCCTGAATGGACACCTCCGCAGAGAATCCCCCCTCCTGTAGCTCGTATGATCGTGCCACGATGACGTGACCCTTGTACCCCTGCCTGCTCTTCATGCTGCGACCTTTCAGGCTTCAATTATTGCACTTCGGGTCGGGGCGTCTCCCACTCGACAACGGTTTGCGATACCACCTTCGATTAGTTGGCGGTCTTCCAGTTTGGGGGCACCCTAAGGCAACATAGTCTCAGGCTACACAGGATGTAATATTGCCGATAAACCCCTTTGAAGGAACACACCGTGGATCAGGCTGAGGCAACACGCGCGATTGTCACTGTTGGAGAGGGGCGTGGGTTTATCGTGAGTGCGCAAGATCACTACATCATCACGGCTGGCCATTGCTTGCCTTCTCTCCCGCCTTCGAATGCCAATTCTGACCGGTCAGAGCGCATATACGCGGGACTGCTCGGGTCCCTTCGAGAAAAGCCTACAGTGTGGGCGGAATGCTTGTTCGTCGATCCAATCGCCGATATCGCGGTACTGGGGTCGCCGGACAACCAAGAACTCTTCGATGAAGCAGAAGAATATGAGGAACTGATGGAGTTGGCTATCCCGCTGCCAATCGCCGACTCGCCGACGAATGGCACAGCGTGGCTACTATCGCTCGATGGCCTATGGTTCCAGTGCTCCGTGCAGCACAACGGTGGCATGCTGCGCGTCTCCAATGCCATCGAGGGCATCGTCAGCGGGATGTCGGGTTCGCCGATTGTCGCGGATGACGGATCGGCGATAGGAGTCATCTGCACGTCGGGCGGCCGCCCGGGTGAGGTGCCGACAAGCGGCGGGCCAAATCCGCGCCTCGTCCACAACCTGCCTCTTTGGCTTTTGCGGAAGCTACTGAGGTCGAGCGCACTTGAGTGAACAATGGACGTTGCCCGGACGATACGGCACGCTCTTGAGCAACTTTCTGCGAACGGCTCCCTGACGAAGGCAGGCGACGAGTACATATTTTGCTCTCAGACCGGCCATACGAGTCGAGCGAGCGGCAGGCGCTTGAATGCGGAAACACTTAATGCGCCCCGCGCCCGCGCTTTTGAGCCGGGGCGTGCGAGGCACTCACAAACCGAAGCATACGGAGCTTGCCACATCTCACGAGCTTCTAGTGTTGCGTTGTCCAAGAGCACGAGCAACACTGTGTCGCAAGGCGCATCTAGTTTGATCCGAGACATGCGCTGTCCCGGCTTGGCTTTCGCACCGTAGGCACGCCCTTTTATCTGTATCCGCTCTTTGCCGCGTAGCGCGTCATAGCCAACTGTGCGGGCAGGGACGAGTGTTAAGCCGAGAATTTCGGCGGCGACGTACTCTGCAACCTCCCCGGTGACGCCCAGAGGTTTTCCTGTCAGCCGATAATATTCCACCGCCAACGGTTTCACTTTCGCAAGAATTTCGCGAACTCGGGCTTCGTTTCCCCTCATGTATTCTGTGCCCGCCGCTGAGCCCTTTGTGAGTGGGTTCTTACCTTCTTTCAGTTCCTTAATGTACCGATTCACGAGTGCGGGCACCACCACCCTTTCAGTTCCTTAATGTACCGATTCACGAGTGCGGGCACCACCACCCTTCCAAGAAAACGCTCCACTTCAGGGCGCAATTTTCTTGTGTCGGTGTCAGCTTTGGGTGTGCTTTCGGCGAGAGTCTCCATGGGTATCCTCTGGGAACAGCGGCGATTCGTTGTACGATACCAGCCGAAGGGCGTCAGCAGACGAAGTACACCACTGGATCAGAAGGCCCAGATGCCACCCGCCAACTACAAAGAGGTACTCAAGGCTGGGAACCGACCCGGCTATGAGTTTCGTGTCGTTGTCGGCAACCTCCAGAACGTGCGGCACTGCCTGCTTGTGGCTCCGCACGGCGGCGAGATTGAACCGATGACATCCGAGATCACCTTGGCGGTCGCCGGTGTCAGCACCCGTGCTTTCTATCTCTTCGAAGGCATGTTGCACCGCAGGAATTGGGAAAGACTGCACATGGATAGCACGACGTTTGACGAACCAGATTTCGTCGCGCTCATTCCAGAGACAGATTGCATTTTCTCTTTTCATGGTGCCGAGCGTGACAAAACGCGGACGATCTATGTCGGGGGCCTACACGAGAAGGGACGGCGGCAGATAGCTGAAGCGTTGAATGGTGATCTCAACCCATACGGAATTACCGCTGTGGATGCCACTCGATCCAAGGATACGCGAACGATTGCTGGTCTGAGCCCGCACAACCTGACAAACCGGGGGAGAGCGGGACCGGGTGTTCAGCTCGAATTTTCAGAGGGAGCAAGACTCGTGTTCTTTCCGGGTAAATCGAGAACCGAACGCCAGCGTCCAAACGCCAATCTAGGTGTGCTTGCCCGAAGCGTTGATCGGGTGCTTGGTGGATTGACGGGTTTCCCGCAGGTAGCAGACGTGGCTCCGTGATTGGGCGAATAGCCCCTTCTGCTTGGATTTGGCTGCCGTGGGTGGGTTCAGGTCGGTTCGGGTGTCTTATTCGTGCAAACCCTTTTGTGACCACCCCAGCGACGGTATACGGAAGCCATGATGACCGAGCATTGCGACTCCGTGGGCGCTGTCTGCAATCTTTGCCGCACCAAGGCGTCACGACCTTGGGTGCTCCTTCCGCGAAAGGAGGCGGCTTCCTGGGAGTCGCCTCCGGCAGCTAGCGTGGCGATTAGCAATACTGAGGTCCGTTTTTTGATTTTTCAAGCCTTGGTAACAAATCAGCAAACCACCGGCCTTAGCCTGTAATGGTGGACTTTAGTCGGTTAATTGCCACGCGCCCGTGGCTGAGCTTTTTCTTTCGATAGTGCCCTTCGACTCACACTAGCTGTGCGATAACAGAATTTATCAGACAAATCAATCCGAGGGGGAGACGGAAGAAATCCCCTATCTGCTTTTGTTCCTGCAAGGGCACCCGGATTAACCGCGCCGCTCAGTTCATCGCCTAAAGTCCTGATGCATGTTTGGCATCCTCGCTCAGTGGGAAGAATAAATGCACCGCTTCGCTGCATTCTCTGTGCTGATATTATTTTTGATCACAGCGCATTTTTAAACAGCCCTGCTCCGCCGGATCGCTTACAGAGGCAGATTGATGGTAGCCTTCATGTGTTTTGCGTTCTCCTAGATCCTTACGAATGTGTGTGATTTCCGCGGATAGAAGTTCTGCGTCTCTGATTATTTCGGCAGGAAGTTCAAACTTCCGAGGCGAGAGGGACGCCAAACACCAATTTTTGAATTCCACCACTTCTATTGCATTGAACAGGCACGGGTTAAGGTGTTCAAACTCTCTCAGTTTTTTGTTTTTCCTCAGGAAACTCTTGTTTACTTATATTCGTTGCGTTAAATTCGATCCGCTTTGAATGGCGGAAGGGTGCGTGGAGTCAGCAGGACCATGAAGATTTCTGGACTGCCCGCGATATTGATGGTCTTCGTTTGTCCTTATCTGGTGGCTGAGCCACCGCGCCCGGACGCCGTTTCCATCGAGACAACCTGGCAAGAGTCAACCAGCATGTACGACGGTGCGCGGCGCGAGATCCTGAAAAATGTAGTGCGGCAAAGCAACGATGGCCCTTTTCGCCCCGACTGGGAGTCGCTCAATCATTACAAGGCGCCAACCTGGTACCAGGATGCGAAGTTCGGAATCTTCATTCATTGGGGGCTATATTCCGTGCCTGCGTTCGCCAACGAATGGTACTCGCGCAACATGTACCAGCCGGGCTCCCCGGAATTCAAACACCACATCGCCACTTACGGGCCGCAAAGCAGGTTCGGGTATAAGGATTTCATCCCCATGTTTAAAGCCGATCATTTCGACGCCAGCGCGTGGGCACGTTTGTTTCGCGATGCCGGCGCACGCTATGTGGTACCGGTGGCGGAGCATCATGACGGTTTTCCGATATACGACTCAGGTTTGACCGACTGGTGCGCGGGCAAGATGGGACCTCGGCGCGATCTGCTGGGAGAATTAGCGGAAGCGGTTCGCGCGGAAGGGCTGCATCTCGGCGCGTCCACCCATCGCGCCGAGCACGACTGGTTCTTCGACGGCGGACGCCAGTTTGACTCCGACGTCAACGATCCGCGGTACTCAGCTTTTTATGGGCCGGCGCATATGCGCCTGGTCAAGCCGGGGTATGAGGACAGAGTTTACGAAGACTGGACCTACGTTTCATCGCCATTTCTCGATGACTGGCTGGCGCGTACCGCCGAGATCGTGGAGAAGTATCATCCCGATTTGATTTACTTCGACTGGTGGATCAACCAGCCAGCGTTCCGCAGCCGGCTGGCTGACTTTGCCGCCTTTTATTACAACCGGGCCGCGAAGCGAGGGACCGGCGCGGTCATCAATTACAAATATGACGCGTTTGAGGAACACTCGGCGACCCTCGATGTGGAGCGGGGAGAGTTCTCCGACATCCGTCCCTTGCCCTGGCAAACGGATACCTCAATCAGCAACGCCTCGTGGGGATATGTCGAGGGCGACACATTCAAGTCTCCGGAATACATCGTGCGCCTGCTGGCCGATGTGGTGAGCAAGAACGGCAATCTTCTGTTGAACGTTGGCCCGCGGCCCGATGGCACGATCCCCGAACCCGTGCAAGAAGTTTTGCGCGAAGTGGGAGCATGGCTCAAGGTGAACGGCGAAGCAATCTACGGTACTCGTCCGTGGGCCCGCTACGGAGAAGGCCCAACCGCGGTTACCAGCGGCGCCTTTCACGAGAGAGATGCAAAGCCCTACACGGCCGAAGACTTCCGCTTCACGGTCAAAGGAGACACTCTCTACGCGATTGAACTTGGTTGGCCCGCGGATGGGAAGGTCACGATCCACAGCTTGGGAAGTAATACGCTCACGGGTCAGAAAATTAAGAGTGTCGACTTAGTTGGATCCGATGCGAAAGTTGCGTGGCGGCAAGATGGCGAGGGATTGCGCCTGCAACTCCCGCCACGACCGGTTGGCAAACATGCCTATGTCTTGCGGATTCCCTTGCAAGATTGAAAACCAGCGGAAGTCACTATTCCGTCACGCTAACGACGTGCTGCAGCTTAATGTCAGACGAAGAACCGCCAATTCTTATATTGACCTGATCTGCTTCCACTTCGAACGCACCCTTGGCCGTGCTCCAATACGCCAAAGCGCCGGCATCGAGCGGCAGGCTGACCGACTTGGTTTCGCCAGGCCCGAGCGCAACGCGCTTGAATCCCTTCAATTCTTGAATTGGACGTTCAACCTTCGAGTTCAGATGGGAGATGTACATTTGCACGACTTCCTCTCCCGGGCGCGACCCGCTATTTCGAAGATCGAAACTCACCGTGATCGAACCGTCGCGCTGCAAGCGCTCTGAACTGAGCCGCAAATTGGAATAATCGAAGGTTGTATAGCTAAGCCCAAATCCAAACGGATAGAGCGGCTTCTGCCGAAAATACATATACGTCCGGCCATGCCGAATGTCGTAATCCATCATGGGCGGCAGTTGATCGAGCGACATCGGCCAGGTTACGACCAACCGTCCCGCCGGATTGTAGTCGCCGAACAGCGCGTCCGCCAAGGCGTTTCCTTCCTCCTGACTGTTGTGCGCCATGTGGAGAATCGCGGGCGCATGTTCCTCGGTCCACTGAATCGCAAACGGAAAACTCGAGATCAGCACCACCACCGTTCGCGGATTCACGGCCACGACCCGCTTGACGAGTTCTTCCTGCTCCAGCGTAATCGATGTGCGGTCGATGGCTTCCTTGCCGTCGCTCGGCAGCGGGCACTTCGCCCAGCCCGCATTGCAAGTGGGATGATTCCCCACCACAACAATGGCAACGTCCGCGGCCCGGGCAATCTTGACCGCAGCATCCCCGGCGTTGTCGCGCGCGAAAGTTACACTGGCCGCATCGCCCAGTTTGTTCTTGATACCCTCCAGCGCGCTCACCGCATAGGGAGGGGTGCCGCTATACCAATCGAGCGCGACTTGATCCGCATACGGGCCGATCACGGCGACCGATTTCACTTTGCTCTTATCGAGCGGCAGAAGATTCTGCGAGTTCTTCAACAATACAATCGACTCCCGCGTGACTTTGCGCACCAGTTGTTTGTGTTCTTCGTTATCCCACGCGGGAGTCGCGCCCTTGATCGCCGCGTCGGGAACAAGCTCCGGAGGGTCCAGCAGCCCCAGTTTGATCATCACGCGATACACGCCGCGCAGATTCTCGTCGATTTCAGAAATGTTGACTAGTTTCTTATCGAGGGCGGAGGTCGCCCCTTCGCGGTAGCGGTCGAGAAACTGATTAACACCGGCATGGATGGCTCCAGCCGTAGCCACGTCGATATCCGGAAAATATTTGTGTTGCGTGACCATGTTGGTGAGCGCACCCGCGTCGGTGCAAATGATCCCGTCGAATCCCCACTCCTGCATGGTAAGGCTGCGCAGGATCGGCTGCGCCGCCATCGGAATGCCGTTGTAACCGTTGTAGGCGGTCATATAGGCGCGCGCTCCGCCTTGCTCAACACCCATGCGGAACGGAACGGAATAATATTCGCGGAGCAGGCGTTCGTCGAAATTCGAGGACGAGCCGTCACGACCGTTCTCGTTGCTGTTGGCCAAAAAGTGCTTCATGAGAGAAGCGGTCCGCCAGTGGTGCGGGTCGTTACCTTGCAGGCCACGCACAAACGCCACGGTCATGGTTCCGGTGAGAAAGGGATCTTCTCCGTAGGATTCTTCGCTGCGTCCCCAACGCGGGTCTCGCGCCAGATCGGCGTTCGGAGCGCGAACGACAATGCCCTCGCGGCGATGTCCCGGGCCCGCACTGTCCCAGGCGCGAGCGATTTGATTTTCGCTTTGAAAAATGTAACGCGCTTCGTAGCTTTCGACCGCCGCTGCCTGTTGCAACAGGTCCGGATCCCAAGTCTCACCCAGGCCAACCGCTTGCGGAAACTGCGTGGTTGGGTTCGGCTTGAGGCCGCGCCCCTCCCATCCGCCCGGACCTCCATAGGCCACACCGTGCAGTCCCTCAATGTGGCTGGAGCCGTGGATGCCCAGCCGCGGAACATCCGGAGAGGTGCTGAGCGCACCGATCTTTTCTTCCGGCGTCATCAGCGAGAGGATGTTATTGATACGAGCTTCAACCGGCAGGCTCGGATTCTGAAAGGGATATTGATACGTTTGCGCCCCGGCGAGGCTGGTCGACAGCGCGATGATCGCGGGCCACACTCCGTGCAAATTCATTTCTTTCCCCCGCTATTTATCGACGGCAATCGCGACTCCGTAGGGAGGCAGTTCAATCGCGTCTCCTTGCATCGTCCCGAGCGCGAGATGCATGGGATGAGGCAAAGGGACTCGCCGCGTCTCCGTCGCGTAATTAATAAGAACGAAGACTTGCTTTCCCGGACCAACGCGGCGGCTCACCTCCACGCCGGCCGGCACTGGACCGAACACTGGGGTCACGCCCGATTTTTTCGCCATCCAATCGGCCGCAGCCGCCATCAAGTTGTCGTCGAGCACCGCACCCACGTAGGTGATTCGTCCCTTGCCGCAGGTTCGAGTAACGGCTGCCGGTTGGTCGTCGAGCCATCCATTGCTCTTACCGTATCTCAACAACACTTCGTCACCCTGAGATTGACTCTTCAATTGCTCCGCCCAAACGCTCGCTTGTCCGCTGCCCCAGGCACCGGACACAGGGAAATCTTTTTCTAGCGCGTAGTACTGCTCTACGCGCACGCCCAGTGCATCGACAAGAAAGCCCGGCTGCCGTTGCGGCAGAAGCGCGTTGAATTCGTCTTTCATGCCCGAACGAGGACCGAGAACAAGGTGTCCGCCATTCCGGACATATTCCAGCAAATGATCGGCGAGATCTTTCGGCAGCACGCTCAAACTGGGCGCCGCCACTAGTTTGTAGCCGTCAAGTGGAGCGTAGGCGCTGACCACATCGAGGGATTGTGCAATCTGGCGCAGCGCGCCGTAGTAGCTCTTCAGGAGTTTGATGTCGTCATACTTCTCGGTGTGTTTCTGAAACTGGATCGCCCAATGGCTGTCATAGGAATAAAGCAGCGCCACCTCCGAAGAAGGCGCGGTGTCACGAAAACCGCTTTCCACTTTCGCGAACTCGTGCGCGGTCTGGTTCACTTCGTCGAGGAAAGGCACAGGCGTGCCGTCGGGACCAACCAGCACGCCGTGAATTTCCTCCTGTCCGTTCAGCGCACTCCGCCATTGCCAATAGTTGACGGCATCGGCGCCGTGGCCGATCGCCTGCCACGCCATGGCGCGCGCTTCGCCACGATTCAAAAAGTTGTTGAGAGGCGACCAATTCACCGCGCCCGGCTGCGTTTCCATCACCCAGAAATTCTCGCGCTTGAAACCGCGCGTCAGGTCGTGCGCAAGGCCATTATGAACAGGGTCCACATGGCCCGTGCCGACATAGTCATCCCATGAAGCAAAGCTCAGCGGCTCCGTGATCGCGTAGTGATCGAAGCCATCGAAGAAGCCCATGAGGTTGCCGGTAATGAATTGTCGCGGCTCCGCATGTTTGCGGATCACGTCAATCTGATTATTCTGGTAGGACGTCCAGATCGAAGTGACGAAGCGTTTCCACTCGAGCATCAGGCCGGGATTGTGGCCGCCCACCGGAATCGGGATTTCTCCCCAGTCGTCATAGGTCTGGCTCCAGTACGCGGTGGTCCAGTGTGCATTCAGGCGGTCGAGCGTTTTGAATTTCGCTTTCAGCCAGTCCTGAAATTGCCGGCGCGTAGCGTCATCGTAAGACATCAACGCGTAGCCGTATTCATTGTCGATCTGCCATCCCACGACATTGGGGTCGTGCCCGAACCGAATCGCCATCTGTTCGGCAATGCGGCGGCAGAATTCGCGATAGCGCGGCGACGAAGCCGAAGCGTGCGCGCGATTGCCATGCGTCACGCGCTGCCCATCCCGTTCCACCCGCAACGTGTCGGGATATTTCTGGGTCAGCCAGGCGGGCGGCGTCGCGGTGGGCGTTCCCAGCACCGAGACGATGTGATGTTTCCCGGCCAGATCGATGGCCCGTTGCAGCCAATCGAAATCGTAATGGCCTTCGGAAGGCTCCATCCTGCTCCAGGCGAACTCGGCGATCCGCACCACTTTAAGGTCGGCGGCCTCCATCATTCGCAAATCTTCTTCCCAGCGCGACTCCGGCCATTGCTCGGGATACCAGGCGGCGCCCATCAGAATCGCGTTCTGTCCTGGAATTTGGGTGGCAATCTTTGCGGGAACGGGCTTCACGGTCTGAGCCACTGCCGAGAGCGCGACCAGAACGACACAAGAGATCGTGCGGAGAAGAAGCATGATTTGAGACTCCTAAACTGAGGCCGTGAGGTTGCCGGGCATTACTTCGCCAGGACGGGGAGCCCGTTCACCACACGTGCGTACGCTACGCCCCGGCATCGGCCCGCAC
>OBLW0100002105.1_pt1 | contig 16218 bp, 7 predicted proteins | sample 1520161 | NCBI WGS metagenome assembly OBLW01 (sample SAMEA3539309, study PRJEB22396) | soil metagenome | biome: tundra; feature: field; material: soil | place: USA | collected 2010-05 | depth 0.15 m | reverse complement strand
CCAGGTACTCGATTTCACCATTGCTGCGGAAGCGGCCCAGGTCTCCGGTGCGATACAAACGCGGTGACTGTTCCGGCGCCAGCCAATTCGTAACGAAGCGTTCTGCCGTCAACTCCGAACGATTCAGATATCCCCGCGCCAGCCCTTCCCCGCCGATGTAGATTTCCCCGATAACATTCACCGGCACAGGGTTACGATGGGCGTCCAATATATAGACACATGTATTCGCAATTGGACGACCTATAGGGATAGCCCCTTGCTCGCTGCCGGTGACGCGATAGCTGGTGGACCATATCGTGGTCTCGGTAGGGCCATAGACGTTCCACACGGAATCACCACGTACGCTCAACTCTTTCGCCAACTCCGCGGGTAACGTCTCACCTCCACAAAGAGTCTTCAGATTGGAAGAGCCTTGCCATCCCGCTTCTATGAGCAGCCTCCACGTGGCGGGAGTCGCTTGTACGATCGTCGCACTCCTAGCGCTAAGCAAATCTCGCAGACGCGGCCCATCTACAACATCCTCTGCGCTCGCGATCACGAGATGGGCTCCCGAGATCAGCGGGAGATAGATCTCCAGTCCAGCGATGTCGAAAGAGAGAGTCGTTACGGCCAAAAGCACGTCTTCTCGCGTCATTCCGACAGTGCGCTGCATGGAAGAGAGCAGATTGACCACACTTCGGTGCTCAACCGGAACTCCTTTTGGTCTTCCAGTTGAGCCCGATGTGTACATCACATAGGCGAGATTTTGGGGACGACAGCCGCTCTCCACATTCGTTGTGCTCTCCTGAGCGATGGCATCCCAACTTGCGTCAAGAACGAGAGTTTCTTTTCCGAAAAGCTCACGCCGCAAACTCTGTTTCGTGAGAACCAACCGCGGCCGGACATCGGCCAGCATGAAGCTCAAGCGCTCGTCTGGCAAGCTTGGATCTAGAGGTACATACGCGCCGCCGGCCTTCAATATTCCCAGGAGCGCAATGGCCATCTCCAGTCCTCGGCCGATGCACAGGCCCACAGGTACGTCTGGTCCCACGCCTTTGCGTCGCAGGTACCAGGCGAGTTGGTTCGCGCATTGATTCAGCTCTCGGTAGGTCAGCTGCGAGTCTTCAAAAATTACGGCGATTCCGTCTGGAGATCGTTCAGCCTGTAGCTCGAATAATTCGTGAATGCAGGCTTGCGGATAAACGCTCTCAGTGCTGTTCCACTGCTCTAGAATTTGCTTTCGTTCCTCTGACGTTAAGACGGGCAACTCCGAGAGTCGTTGGTTAGGATTGGTAACAGCTCCGTCGAGCAATCGTCGCCAGTTGGCGGCCATGCCAGCAATGGTCTTAGCGTCGAACAAGTCGGTACTGTAGTGGAAGCGAGCTAGTACATCACCCGGGCGCTCATCCAACTCCAGGTAGAGGTCGTACTTCGACGCGCCTGTGTCAACATCCATCTGAGTCAAACGCCAGGCGGGATCAACCTGAGGCAGAGGGGGTTCGAGCGAGAACAACGTCTGGAATAATGGGTTGTATGCTGGATCCCGCTGGACGCGGAGCTCGCGAACCAAGTGTTCAAAAGGGACACGGTCATGATCCAGCGCCTCGATGGTCAGATCGCGTGCGCGATGGACCAGCATGCGGAAACTAGGGTTGCCTGACAAGTCTGCGGCGAGAACTACCGTATTTAGAAAATATCCCAGGAGGGGCAATGTTTCCGGAGAGTTGCGGCCGGCGGTGACGCTTCCAATGGGAATGCGCTCTTCCCCAGAGTAGCGGTAGAGCAGTGCGGCGAAACTCGCTAGCAACACGTGAAACAGGGAGACTCCCTCGGCACGGCAAAATTCTCTCAACTGAGTCGTCAGGATCGTGCTCAAACTGAACGGATGCATGGAACCGCGAAACGACTGCGATCGTCCATGCGGGCGATCGGTAGGCAAGTAAGTCTCGGGCAACGGGCCACGAAGCTCATCGCGCCAGTATTCGAGGTCCTTCGATAGAACTCCGGGGGTGAGATTTCGGCGTTGCCAGCAGGCAAAATCGGCATACTGGATGACAAGCTCTGGTAATGGAGACTCCGCACCGGCAGCGTACGCCTTGTAAAGCGTCGCCAGTTCAGGAAGAAAGACGCGATAAATCGCCACTCCATCGAAGATGATGTGGCTTAGCGTCAGGTAGAGGCGATGCTCTTCCTCATCGAGACGGATTAGCCGTGTGCGAAAAAGTGGGATACTCCCGAAATCAAGAGGAACCCGAGCATCGGCGGTAGCGACTGCGACCGCCGCCAGGTCTCGTTGCTCCCGCGGAAGAGAGCGCAGATCGACGACGGGAAGTAAGGCGGAAAGATTCTGCTTGATCTCCTGAACCGGCTTGCCATCCACCACGACGAAACAAGTTCGCCAGGCTTCGTGCCGGCGGAGAATCTCGTTGAAGCTCTGTTCGAGTGCGCTGACATTCAATGGTCCCGAGTAATGAATCGTAACCGGTTCGTTGTACAGCGGAATTTCAGGAGCAAGCTGAGCGTGCAGCCACACTTGTTCCTGGGCGTAGGACAAAGGAATGATTTCCCCGGGCTGGCGTCGCGGAATCTCCTGACCACCGGGCCGCACGCCCAGCTCGCCGCGAAGATATCTCTCCAGCAACTTCCGTTTCGCATCGGAGTATTCAGGTTCCACTTGATCTCGTCCTTCAGGTCGGAAAAACTAGTTTCTCTTCGGATCGCTTGCGGGATCGCTTGCGGCAAATTCAACCGGCAATGAAGTTAGTCCCCGCAGCCCGAGATTGTGGCGCCACACCAGTGGGCCCCGCGCATTCAGCCTCAATTCAGGCAGCCGCCGCAAAATGGCCTTGAAGGCGATCTGGCCTTCCAGTCGAGCCAGAGCCGCGCCGAAACAAAAATGTGCAGCCCACCCGAAGGCTAGATGCTGATTGCTTTTCCGCGCGATGTCCAAAACATCTGGTTCTGGAAATCGTTCAGGATCGCGGTTACCCGCCGCCATCACCGCGATTACAGCCTGGCGCTTTCTGATGCTCTTTCCTCCGAGTTCGACATCGGCGGGAGCCAGTCTCGCGGTGTGCTGACTGGGGCTCTCGTAACGGAGTAACTCTTCTACTGCGGAAGGGATCAGGGAAAGGTCCGCACGCAGGCGATCGAATTCGGCGGGATGCCGCAGCAGTGTCAGCACGCCATTGCCAATCAAGTTCGTTGTCGTCTCCAGACCTCCGACCATCGTAACTATCAGATTGGCGATGATTTCTTCTTCTGTGAACCGGGTGCCTTCGATCTCGGCGCTCATCATAGCCTGGACCAGACCCTCGCGCGGGTGCGACGTCTGTTCTCGCATTGCTGAGCGAAAGTAGCCGCACAAGTTTTCGACACTCCGCAGTACCCGCGAAAAGCGATCTGGATTGTGCTGGAAATTGCCCAGCATCTCGGCAAAATCCTGCGACCATTCCTTGAGCTTCGCATGGTCGGCGGCCGGCACGCCCAGAAGTTCGGCCGTTACGATTGCCGGGGCTGGACCTGCGAAGTCGGCAATCACGTCCATCGATCCCTTGGAAACGACCGCGTCCAGGAGCGTATCCATTACATCCTGAATGTGCGAGCGAAGTTGTTCCACTCTGCGCGGCGTGAAGGCGGCAGAGGCGAGAGTGCGCAGGCGGGTGTGGTCCGGAGGATCCAGGAATAACATCTGGCGAACCATAACCTCGGCAATCGGATTGAGAGCCGACAGGTTCAATGCGCTCAGCTGTTCTGGCGTGGGTGTGCGATTGGCGGAATACTGATGCAGCACATGAACTACGTCTGCATAGCGGGTCACGACCCACGCGTGCAGAAAAGGATCCCAATGCACCGGGTCCTGGCTGCGCAGTTTGTGATAGAGAGGATACGGGTTCGCCAGGACTTCCGGGTCGAGCAGTTGATAAAGACTAAGCGTGCGATCTTCAGCGGGCGGGACGGAAGGTGGCGCGCTGGCCGCGGTCATGCCGGGATTCCGCGGAGCGATTCGAGGATTCGTTGTGCTTCCTCGTCGCTCATCGTTGCCACCTTCGCGTAAAGTAACCGCTCGATCTCGGAGGAGATTCCAGCAATTGTGGGATGGTCAAAAAGGCTTCTCAGCGAGAGTTCCACTCCGAACCTCTGATAAACCTTTGCAATCAGTTGCGCTCCCATTAACGAATGGCCGCCCAGGCTGAAAAAGTTATCGTCTCTACTTACTCGATCCACTCCGAGCAGAGCAATCAAGAACCTCGCCAGCCATTGCTCAATCTCAGATTGCGGGGCTGCGAAGGGAAGGTCGCTCAGTTGGTTCTCCGATGTAGGCTTCGGAAGCGCAGCCTTATCCACTTTGCCGTGTGCAGATGTCGGTCTACTCGTAAGTTTTACAAACGTCGAAGGCACCATGTAGTCAGGCAGACAGCTACCGAGAAACGCGCGCAGTTCGGCGGCATTTGGGTAGACGTTCGATTTAGGGACGATATATGCGGCAAGGCGCGCCTCTCCCGACTCGCCCGTATAAGCCGCGACGCAGCTCGAACTGATTGCTGGATGCCGGTCCAAGGCCGCAGTAATTTCGCCCGGTTCAATGCGATATCCGCGGATCTTGATCTGTTCATCGATCCGTCCCATAAAATCAATTTGGCCGTCAGGAAGAATGCGAGCAAGATCGCCCGAGCGGTAAAGACACGCGCCTGCTGTCTTATTGAAATGATCAGGCACAAATTTCTGAGCCGTCAGTTCAGGCAGATTCAGATATCCGCGTCCGACACCGGCGCCTCCGATCAGCAGTTCTCCAGGAGTGCCGTCGGGTACGCGATTCAGGTGCTCATCTACGATATGGATTTCAACGTTGTCGATAGCTCGTCCAATGGAGGGGAGCACTTTGGACTCGCCAGCAGGACCAATTTCTCCAGAAGTTGCAACCACCGTACACTCCGTGGGACCGTAATTGTTAACCAGGGCAAAGGGCAGATGAGCCGCGGGATATCGGCGGAGAGTATCAGCACCGGTCAGCAAGAAGCGAAGATCGGTCTTCGCTGGCCAAGGCAGGCTAACTAAACACTCGGCAACAGCCGTGGGAACGAAGCTGATGGTTATTCCATGCGCGACCATCCAGTCGCGAAGATGGTCGGGTGCCGTGCGGATTGCCTCATCCACAACGTGCACGCTCGCGCCCATGGTCAGATACGGCCACAACTCCCAAACGGCCGCATCAAAACCGGGACTCGATTGCAGGGCGGCCCGGTCAGCCGACGTAACATTAAATGCGCGCTGGTGCCAGCGCACCAGATTCAGCAAGTTGGCGTGCGTGATTTGCACCCCTTTGGGCCGGCCAGTCGAACCTGATGTGAAGATTACATAGGCGCAGTCCTCTGGATTGCTCTGGACACTTGGCGCGACCAAGGTTTGCTCAGCGAGTTCGCCTTCCTCGGCATCAACCACAATCGTCTGCCAAGTTCCCGATGGAAGTTTGTCAGCCACGGAAGAATGAGTCAGCACGACGGGAGCGGCGGAATCTTCCAACAACATCGCAATACGCGCAGGAGGATAACTGGGATCCAGCGGCACGTAGGCGCCTCCCGCCTTCAACACAGCCAGGGCGGCCGTTGCCAACTCGGGAGAGCGTTCCAGAAAAAGAGCAACCGGAACTTCCGCTTTGATCCCGCGCGAACGTAGAAGATTAGCGAGGTGGTTCGCCCGTGCATTCATCTCCCCGTACGTGAGTTTCTTGTCCCCACCTATGATGGCAACCGCGTCCGGAACCGCATGAGCTTGCAGAGCTACTAAATCATGTACGCACATAATAGAAAATCCCAGAGTACCGCGATAAGAACTCAGTTCCCGCCCTTAACACAGGCCTGCTATGCAGGCTGCTTGCCATCAAGTACTCGCTGGAGCAAACTCTGCAATTCTGCGGAAGACAAATTGTCCAGTTGCGCCAGCAAAGTCTCCCGGCTTGCCTCGACTGTTTGGCGGCGGCCTTGCAAAATGGGGGTACGGGCTCTCAGACCCAGCGCCCGCGCCTTCTCCACCTCCAGCGCCAGTCCTTCAATCGTCGGCGCCTCAAATACACTCCGCACCGCCAACTCCACTTCAAAGATCCGCCGGATTCGCGCCGTCACCTGCAACACCAGTAACGAATGTCCTCCCAGCTCGAAAAAGTTCTGCTCGATCCCCACCTGCTCCACTTGCAGCAACTCCCGCCAGATTTCGGCCAGCTTCGCTTCCACCTCATTCCGCGGTCCCACCAGCTCTTCCTGATCCACCAGCGGCTTTGCTCCACTGCCCGCCAGCGCCGACCGATTGACCTTTCCGCTCGCCAGCAACGGCAGCCCTTCCACATGCCAGTAACTTGCCGGCACCATGTGTTCCGGCAGTTTCGTCCGCAGATAACGCCGCAGCTCTCCCGCCGAAGGCGCTGCATTCTCGCCCCTCATCACCAGGTAGGCTGCCAGCTTCTGCTGCTCGCCTTCGCCACTCACCACTACCACCGCCTCAGCAACCTCCGCGTGCGTCGCCAGCACGGACTCGATTTCGCCCAACTCGATGCGCAACCCGCGCAACTTCACCTGGTTGTCGACTCGACCCAGGTACTCGATTTCACCATTGCTGCGGAAGCGGCCCAGGTCTCCGGTGCGATATAAACGCGGTGACTGTTCCGGCGCCAGCCAATTCGTGACGAAGCGTTCTGCCGTCAACTCCGAACGATTCAGATATCCCCGCGCCAGATTATCTCCGCCGACAAAAATCTGGCCGCGAATGCCAATGGGGGCCGGTTCGCCGAATTCGTCCACTAAATAAATTTGTGTGTTACTGATGGGTTTACCAATTGCTACGGAGGAAGCTAAATCTCTCTCCCCTACCTGGTGGCAAGCAACATCCGCAGCGACTTCGGACGAACCGTAAATATTCAGCAAGGTGGCTTGCGGACACGCTTGGTGGAAGCGTTTGGCCAGATCAGCCGGTAGAATCTCGCCGCTGCAGGACCAGAGCTTGAGGTCTGGCACCCGATGCTGCAGATTCGGGGCATGATCCAGAAGCGTGCGCAACAAAGATGGAACAAGAACGATACGCGTCACGCGCTCACGGCCCAGCACCCGCAGCATCTCCTCGGGATCACGCACGGCCTCCTGAGGAATTATCACGTTCGGAATTCCCGCCAGCAAGGGACCAAAGATTTCCCAGATGGAGTCAACGAATCCCAGATTCGTCTTCTGGCAACAAACCTCTCCATCTTTGAATGGATACGTGCTCCACATCCAGGAGAAGCGATTCATCGAGGCCCGGTGCGTTCCTTCTACACCCTTAGGGACTCCAGTTGAACCGGAGGTGTAAATCACATATGCACGCTGATCGCTCGAAACCAATACCGAAGGATTGCTGACGGGCGCGCCGCTGGGACTATCGCCGTCGCCGTCGAACGCAACGCTGTCGAACGCAACAATGTTCTGCGCGTTACTCGGCAGCTGACTGATGATCGACGGATGAGTAACGACGCTCGCCAGCGAGGCATCCTCAATCAAGAATCGCAGCCGTTCGCTCGGATACGCGGGATCAAGGGGAACATAGGCAGCTCCGGCTTTGAGGACACCTAGAAGCGCCACCACCATTTGCGTGGAACGTTCAAGAAAAATTCCAACCAGCGAACCCGGCCTGATCCCTTTCTTGATGAGCCGGTCTGCCAGTCGGTTGGCCTCGTCGTTAAGCTGCCGATAACTCCACTCTCTTCCTGCAAACAGCAACGCTGTCGCGTCGGGAGAGGCATTCACCTGATTCTCGAATGCTCTGTGCAGTGGCAAATCCCTGGGATACTCGGCTGTCGTCTGATTCCAATCGCTAAGCACCTGCCGGCGCTCGCGCGCGCTCATGATCGGAATTTGCGCCACCGTCAGATCCGGATTCTCCACCACAGCATTCAACAGCTTTTCAAAATGCCCCAACATCCGGCGAATCGTAGAAAGCTCGAAGAGGTCAGTGTTGTATTCGAATTGGCAGTGGAACTCACTATTCTCCCAAACTTCGACGGACAAGTCGTATTTGGCGATCCCAGCCTCGAAAGGCATTTCCTTGATGGTCAGTCCTGGAATCTCAAAAATTTGCTTTGGAATATTCTGGAAGGTGAACATCACCTGAAACAACGGATGCGTGTCCAAGGAACGCTGCGGGATCAACTCTTCGACGAGTTTCTCGAAGGGAACGTCCTGGTGGGTGTAGGCTTCCAGAGCGAATGACCGCACCTGTTGGATCAGCTGTCGAAAGCTCAGATTGTGCGGGAAATCAGCACGGAAGACCAAGGTGTTCACGAACAACCCAATCATATTTTCAACTTCGATTTCGCTGCGCCCGGCGATCGGAGTTCCAATGAGAATGCTTTCCTGGTTCGTATACCTCCAGAGCAAAGCTTGAAACGCAGCCATGGCAATCATAAACAGTGTGCAACGCTCGGTCTGCGCGAGGGCCTTCAGCTTCGCCAGGATAGCGGCATCCAGGCTGATTTCCTCGGTTGCGCCGTGCCAACTGTGACCGGCAGGGCGCGGATGATCGGTGGGCAGATCAAGCAGCGTTTGCGCGCCGGCCAGCTTGCGTTTCCAGTGTTCAATCTCATTGCTGAGCACATCGCCGCTCATGTACTCGCGTTGCCACTGCGCGTACTCGGCGTACTGCAAAGGTAGTTCGGGAAGCTCTGGTGTCTCGTTCTTCACCAGAGCGGCGTAACACTTCGTCACTTCCCCAAACAGAAGCGCGATGGACCAGCCGTCGGTGACGATATGATGGATGACCAAGATGAGAAGATGTAATTCCTCATCCAGGTGGACCAGGATTGGCCGGAGCAACGGACCTTCATTCAGGTCAAAAGGCTTCTTCCCTTCCTCACCAGCAATGCGTAGAGCCTCGGACTCGCGCTCACTTTTCGCAATACCAGTCAGATCGATGACTGGGATCTTTACATCCACATTGGATAAAACGATTTGCCGGGCTTCGCCTTCAACCGAATCAAAGACGGTGCGCAGGGCGGCGTGACGCTGCGTGACGGTTTCGAAAGCCTGCGTCAGAATATCAGCCTTCAACGGACCGATAATCCGGAAGGCGCGTGGGAGATTATAGGCGGCCGTTCCCGCATCAAGTTGATCGAGAAACCACAGTCTCTCCTGCGCGAACGAAGCGCGAAACGCCGATCGAGTCATCTGTATATGAGTTCCTTGATGGCGCCTAACACTGAGGGTCGGAGTCCTGAAACTGCCTTCTGTACAAGCCTTTCAGCAGTTTCCTGAAGGACCCAGTATAACCCTTATTGGCAAGGGCCGGCGGTCAAAAGCGCACCGAGTATGCCCGAAAAGCGATGCAGGTCATATCAGTATTTCGCTGTATAGTATTTTGGAGTGGTTTTTGTGATTCTATCCGGTTGTCGCAGCGACTCTATGCTTCGACCGGTGGTCAGCTCGGAATTTTGAAGATTTCAGTCCAGTCAGCGTTTTTTCCTGGCCGAAACGCTCTCTCGGAACTGGAACGAAAGTGATAGACTATTTTTAGCTTTGGCTTTTTGGACTCTGACCGTAAGTCCGCCGGATTTTTTTGAGGCTTGAGGATTAGTTCAGGATTTAAGATGTCACTTCCGTCTCTGGTTTCTACAGTTGTGCCTCGATTCTCCTTCCCAAATTCATACGGTTGCTGCTGTTGCCTTACATCGCAGTTTTCGTTCTCTCTTCCAGGCAAGACCGTGGCTCGACAGCGAGCGTCTAAAAACAGCCAACTGGCGAACGTGTGCCTCTGAGTAGGGAAGGTTAATTGGATGCGGTACGGAAGCCAAGACGTGGAGTCAGGCAAGGCGGAGGAGAAGAACCGGCTAGCCGACCTTCTTCTGCAGGCGGGCCCAACCTACATTTACCCGGCATCTTTGGCACAGCAGCGTTTGTGGATTCTGGATCAGCTGCAAGCGAAAAACAGTGGTTACAACGTGCATCTGGGCCTCTGGCTGAGAGGATCGCTCGACCTGACCGCGCTTCACTCGAGCATTCAGGAGATGGTAAACCGGCACGACAGCCTGCGAACGGCATTACGGCTGGAGGGAGAAAAACTCCAACAAGTTGTAGCCGATACTTGCAACGTTGCGATACCGATCACGGATTTGACGGGGGTCGCCGACCCCACTGCAGAGGCGTACCAGCTTGCGCGCCGGGAGGTTATGCAACCTTTCGACTTGGGTAAGGCACCTCTGTTTCGGGTGCGCCTGTTCCGGGCAACACCACTCGATCACGTTTTTCTTTGCACCATGCATCACATTGTTACGGACGCCTGGTCACTGCAGATCTTCGCAAAAGAATTGGAACAGCTCTACGGTGCCTTTTCGCGGGGCCAAGCGTCGTCCCTGCCCCCGTTGCCGATTCGGTATGGTGACTTTGCGGAGTGGCAGCTTCAATGGTTTCACACAGACGAAGTGCAGCGGCAACTCAATTATTGGACTAACAAACTTAAAGCGGCGCCGGCTCTTCTGGAATTGCCAACCGATGCTCCGCGGCCGCCAGAACAAACTTTCGAAGGGGCTATTGAGGTGGCATCCATCTCGAGCCACATCATCGAAGGAATGGAGAAAGTCGCAACCCGCTGCCATGCCACCCCCTTCATGGTGCAGTTGGCTGCGTTTAAGGTCCTGCTTTATCGCCATGCGAAACAAGAAGACGTCGTGGTAGGAATCCCGGTCGCGGGCCGTAATCAGGTGGAGACGGAGGGGTTGATCGGGTTCTTCGTCAACACCTTGGTCTTGCGCGATGACCTGTCCGGTAATCCGCGATTCACGGATTTGGTCGCTCAGGTACGCGAGACAATTTTGGGCGCATTTTCCAATGCCGATGTTCCATTTGAAAAGATAGTCGAGGAACTTCAGCCCGAACGCAATCTCAGTTACAACCCGCTTTTTCAGGTGATGTTTGCCTCCCTCAAATCCGCCGTGCGATCGCACCAATTCGGTGACTTGACGGCATTTCCTTACGTGGTCAGCGCTGAGACATCAATCTTTGATCTCAGCATGACACTGATCGAGGACATCGACCGGAAATGGTGGGCGCAAATCGAGTACAACACCAACCTCTTCAGGAAGGATCGGATCACCCGGCTGTTGAGTGATTACGCTTCAATTCTTGAACGCGTTATCTCTGATCCTGAAGGCAATATTCTTTCGCTGCCTTTGCCGAGCTTGGCAGGATCCGGCGACGCGTTAAATGTAATTCCCACTGAGAAGGAGCGGAAAGAGAAACAAAGAGGGACGTCCCCGGCTGCTGCCCGCAGTACCTCCGAACGCCGATTCAAGCCCATCGACCGGGAACAGGAGTTGCTCGTCGACGTCTGGAAGGAGATTCTCGGGCTTTCCGAAGTTGGGATTCGGGACAGCTTCTTTGACGTGGGTGGGCACTCGCTTATCGCTGTGCGCCTTATCGCCCGTATACAAGAAATCACGGGTAAGCAGATTCCCGTCTCGGCGATCTTTCGCGCCCCAACGATTGAAACCTTCGCGCCCCTGTTGCGCCAGAACATAATCCCACCGCCAGACCCCGAGCTGATGAACCTCCAAGAGGGTGACGGTGCTGTCCCCTTCTTCGCGATCGCCGCACCTGGCGTGGATACTTTCGGGCTGTCCCTGCTCGCACAACACATGGGAAACAATCAGTCGGTTTACAAGGTACAGGGACATGCACCGATTGTTTGGGGGCGGCCTTTCACCAAGGACGAGCTGCGGGCCCTCGCCAAGGAGCATGTGGCGGCGCTGCGATCGGTGCAGCCGCACGGGCCTTACTGCCTTGGGGGAATGTGTGGGGGAGTTTTGATTGCACAAGAGGTTATCCTCGAACTGGAATCGATGCGCGAGGAAGTCGCCCTTTTCGCAATATTTGATACCTGGGTGTTGGAGAATTCTCAGATCCGTCTCCTGTGGACGCTTGACTATTATCGGGGGAGATTCCAGATTTTCCGCCGTCTTCCACAGCAGGAACGGCTCGCGACCACCAGGAGATTCGTAAAGGGTTTGTTTCTCGGGAACGGGAACGGCACGGAGGCCGGGTGGGATGAAACCTATTGGCCGGGCGAAAAGTTCCGTGAGCCGCAGTTTCAAGCTCCCGTGCTGCTGTTCAAAAGGGTGCGCCAGCCTTACTATTACATTCGGGATCGGCAAATGGGTTGGGGAGCTCGTTCGATGGGTGGTGTCGAAACCTGTGAGCTGAATTGCAAGCACGATGAGTTCTTCCGGCAGCCCCAGGTCGGGATCATTGGTCAAATCCTGGCGGGCAGGTTGCAAGGAATCAGGGAACTCGAAACCCAGCGAGCATATGTGTTCTCTCAACCCAATAGCTATTCACTGGAATCCAAATCTTAAGAGCTTGCAAGCACATTGAACAAAGGGGAACCAGGGATGGCCGAGCGTCCCGATGGAGCGGTGAGTTCGTCCGTTGTACCATCGGGCGAGACGCTGGCGTCATCGCGGGTCCGAAAATCGGAGGCAGGCATCGAGGGCGACAGAGTGCGCCCGGTAAGAGTAATTCGTCCACCGGCATTTTCCATTGGGACGATCTTCAGCGGTGTGCAGACGCTGGTGAAATACGCAGACCTTCTCTGGATCCTCAGCCTGTTTCGACTTAAAGTTCGCTACAAGCAATCTGCTCTCGGCTGGGTTTGGGCGGCGCTTCAGCCTCTCGCCCTGATGACCATATACACGCTTGTCTTCACACGTGTAACCACGATTTCTACGGGCGGGATTCCTTATCCTCTGTTCGTGTTGTGTGCCCTCCTGCCGTGGTTATTCTTTTCCAGCTCGATTTCGAACGCCGTGCACGGACTGGTTTTGTATCCCAATCTGCTCACCAAGATGTATTTTCCTCGTGAGATCATCCCACTGTCTTACTTGACGGCAGGCTTGGCGGACTTTTTTATAGGATGCGTGATTCTGGCCGGGTTTATGGCTCACTACCGAGTCTCACCGACCTGGAATCTGCTCTATGCAATCCCGATTCTGATGGTGCTGGCGGGCTTTGCCGCCGCTATTGCCTTGTTGTTCTCGGCGATACATGTCCGGTTCCGCGATATTGGACTGGCTTTGCCGCTCGTGCTGCAGGTATGGATGTTTACTATCCCCGTCGTATATTCACTGCAATCGGTGCCCGTGCGCTTTCGAAAGTTTTACTTGCTCGACCCGATCGCGGGTTTGATCGAAAATTTTCGAACCGTATTACTCCAGGGCCGCAGACCTGACCCATCAAGCCTGGCGCTGTCGGCCACCATCGCTTTTGCCTGTCTTGCGATTGCGTATGCCTACTTCAAGTCTTCCGAAGCCACTATGGCCGACATCATCTGAATGTCGCGATTGGAATAAGCGCGAATTGCACCAAGAGTTGGAACAAAGATGATCGACATACAGCTCGATCGAGTATCGAAGCAGTACAAGTTGCGGACGCCGGGCCGATCACCGAAACCGTGGTATTCGGATCCCTTCAGGCGACGATGGTCCCCCATGTGGGCGCTTCGCAACGTCAGTTTTCAGGTTCGACAAGGGGAAGCTCTGGGAATCGTAGGACACAACGGCGCAGGCAAGACAACAATCCTGAAGATTCTTTCCAGCATCACGACCCCTACGTCGGGTGAGATCACGGTGCGAGGAAGAATGGCTGCCTTGGTTGAAGTCGGCTCCGGATTTCATCCGGAGCTCACCGGCCGCGAGAATATCAATCTGCACGGCGCTATGCTCGGGATGCGAAGATCGGAAATCCGCCAGAAACTGGATAGTATTATCGAATTTTCAGGTGTCGGCCAGTACATTGACGTGCCGGTAAAGCGGTACTCTTCAGGGATGTATGTGCGGTTGGGATTTTCCATTGCTGCACATCTGAATCCCGACATTCTGTTACTCGATGAAGTCCTGGCGGTCGGCGACGCCGCTTTTCAAGCAAAATGTCTGGACCGCCTTGCGGAACTGCGGCGAACGGGGCGCACGGTCGTTTTTATTTCGCACGATCTCGCAGCGGTTTATCGTCTGTGCGATCGGGCCATACTAATGGATCACGGCCGAGTGGTTGCGGACGGGCCGCCAAGGCAAGTCATTGACGAATATCAGCGGATGACCTTTGGCGATGATACGGCACCGGTCGGAGCTGCCGAATCTGAATCACCGGCGCGATGCACAAGCGTTTCCTTTTCTGCTCCTGATTCTACCCAGGGTATCCGAACGGGTTACCCTATGGTCGCACGCCTGAGTTATCGCGCAAATCAGATCATCCCCGCAGCCGTGTTTCGAATTTCACTTTACTGGCCCAGCGGCTATTTGTGTGCTCAGCTCACAACCGATTCTTCGCAGGGAGGCTTTACCCTGGGACCGGGCGAAGGCAGAATTGAATTTCACTGTCCTGTAGTGCCCGTTGTGCCGGGACTTTACCGAGTCGACATTTCCATCGAGTCGAACGGGCGAGAGATCGACCTGCGGCAGCGGTGCGCAACTCTTAATGTCGGACTGGGAAAATTTGTTGCAGGCGATTTCTACATCGAGAACTTATGGAAACTGATCGAAGGAACCTTGCCCGAGGAGCAGACCTTCCAATAGCCGTCGTCGCTCCGACAGAAGGCAGCAGTGAAAAGGGCCGGTAGCGAGCTACCGGCCCTTCCTGCTTGTCACGATTCCCAGGTGGAAACCGAGAGCGTTAACCGAGATCAGTAGTGGGGTAGCTCTGTGCCGTTTAATGCTGCCAGGACCAACGTTCCCGCATACGAATTGTCGACGCCTACCGGAGTTGTGAACTTCATTCCGTACCTCCAGCTCTCAGGGGCCTCAGCGTGCACGCCTGATAGGATGACCCATCCATTTCCAGACCTGCCCTCGACGATCGCCGGAGCGCCATCCGAGTACTCGCCTACAATGTTGCCCCATCCGGAAAACTGGGGCCCGTCCTGCCAATACTGGTCAAGCGCATCGCCCTGTGGATCGCGAACTTCAACCGCTGCTTTGTGAATGCCTTTGGCGTAGTCGCCGTAGTACTCGAACCAGACTCCTGACGTGAGATTCAAACCGTTATGGTCCGAATAACCGCCAAAAAACCCGCCCGCGCAAATTCCGAGATAGTGTAGCCCCTCGTTGACAGCGTTGTGGATCTTAGCCGTAGTAGTTCGCGTCAGGTAATCGCCAATCGTAATTGAGTTGCCACCTGGCACAATTAAGAGCTTGTACGCTTTCAACTGGGTCTCGCTCATGCTGTTGAGCTGCGATGAGTTCGCTGTGGAATACGCCAGCCGGCGCGCCGAAAGGATCGCCTCGACAGCCTTAACGTCGTTTGCGATTGTGCCCGTCCCGTTGAAAAGCAGGATAGGAACGTGGCTTGCCGTCATCGGCGTCTCAGCCGCGGTGCTCTCTTGCGGCATCCCAGCTGCCGAGGCAGTGGTTCCGCGTGCGGTAAAAGTGATTGGAATCAGAACTGCTAACGCAATGATTCCGACTCGTTGCAATCTATTTGCAGCAATGGCAAATGAGGACACGATCCCTCCTGAAAAGTTGGTTTTGAACGCCTCTGGCCAGATTTTGCTTCAGCGAAAACTACAGCCGCCTTCGCTGAAATCGAGTGAAGCAACGAAGTTTCTTCTTATTAGTTTTTTCGATCCTATGCGGCTGTGAAAAAATGGCAAGTCACACAAGTACATGGCCGAAGTCACATAGGTGCAGAGGCCAAAAACTGCGCTTCGAAAACGACGGTGATTCCTTGCGGAACACTGAGTCTCAACCCTGTGGGCAGCAGGGTTTTTCCGCGAATATCCCGCGTAATTACAGTGAGTTAGTAGGACTCTCGGCGTTTCAGGTCAGGAGCTTGCAAGGCCAATAGCGAGGAAAATTGCGGGCCGTCTAATTTCGGTTGCCGGCAGGAAACTGATGGACGACAGGTGGAATCCGGGGAAGTTCTCTCCAGCGGAAGATGGAAATGGGCTGCCGAATAGCACTGGACGGTTAGCCGCCGCGAAGCACAAAACGTGGGGTACATTTTCGGAGCCACACGGTAGAATTGAGAACGTGGCCCCGTAGCTCAGATGGATAGAGCATTCGTTTCCTAAACGAAGGGTCGCGTGTTCGACTCACGCCGGGGCCACCAGTTTTCTCTTCGTTTCTACCCTTCCTAACGTGCCAGAAAGCGATCGTGCTCTGCTACAAGCTCCCGGGGTGTCGCGAAGAAACAGGGCCTTCCCGCGGCGGCTGCTACATCGAACGCAGTATGAACACTT
>OBLW0100002103.1_pt1 | contig 16220 bp, 18 predicted proteins | sample 1520161 | NCBI WGS metagenome assembly OBLW01 (sample SAMEA3539309, study PRJEB22396) | soil metagenome | biome: tundra; feature: field; material: soil | place: USA | collected 2010-05 | depth 0.15 m | reverse complement strand
ACCAGTTAACGTTGCGCGGCGGAATCTGCGGCAGGGCGACGAAGGCGACGCCGGTGTCGCCGAAGTCAGCCAGACAGACCGCGTTCCAGGTCGCCTTCTGGTCCGGCTGCTTGCCCTCGATCGCCCGATGGATGTTGTTCACGGCAGCGGTGACCATGGTCTCGATCATGTAGCCGGTCTTCGGCGCGCCGGTGGGCACGGGAGTGGGCTCCACCGGCGGGATGGCGACGCAGACGCCGGCCGAGTAGATGTTCTTGAATTTCGGGTTGCGCTGGAACTCGTCGATGAGGATGAAGCCGCGCGGATTGGTCAGGCCCTCAATGCCGAAGACGGCGTCGACACCCTTGAAGGCCGGCAGCATCATGGAGTACTTGAAGGCCAGTTCGTGCTCCTTCTTCACGCTGCCGTCTTCGTTATGCTCGGCGACGAACATCTTGCCGGCCTCGACCTTGGTGACCTTGGCGTTGCAGATCCACTTGATGTGCTTTTCGCGCAGGGTCGATTCGAGCATGCCCTTGGAGTCGCCGACGCCGCCCAGGCCCAGATGGCCGATGTAGGGTTCGGCGGTGACGAAGGTCATTGGCACCTTGCTGCGAATCTTGCGACGGCGCAGGTCGGTGTCCATGATCATGGCGAACTCGTAGGCTGGACCGTAGCAGGAGGCGCCTTGCATGGCGCCGACGACGATGTGGCCCGGGTCATTGATGAATCCCGTCCAGCCCTTGGCCGCCTCGATGGCGTGGTTGACCGTGCAGATCGAGTGCGTATGGCCGTCGATGGGGCCGGTTCCCGGCACTTCCTCGAAGGCCAGCTTGGGACCGGTGGCGATGATCAGATAGTCGTAGTCGACGGTATTGCCGTCGGCCAGTTCGATCTGGTTCTTGTCGGGATGGACCCGCTTGGCGGCGGTGGCGACGAGGTTGATGCCCTTCTTCGCCAGATGGGGGGCCAGCTCCATCGTAATGTCCTCGCGGGTGCGCCAGTTCACGGCGACCCAGGGGTTCGAGGGGGTGAACTGGAAATAGGGGTTTTCGGAAATCACGGTGAGCTTGTCGCTCGGCCCCAGTTTCTCCTTCATGTCGTAGGCGGCGGTGAGCCCGCCGATGCCTGCGCCCAGAATGACGACGTGTGCCATGTAATTTCTCCTCCGTTATTGTCTATAGAGGAACGAATGATGGCAGGTGATAGCCCCTTCGTGATGCAAGCTTGTTGATGCGGGGATAAGGCGCGTTTTACGAAGGGCGGATTGCAGGCGACCGGAATGCGGTAGTCGGCATCCATGACGATGCGTGGCTCGACCTGGGCGTCGAGAAAGGAAAGAAGCTCCGGCAAGGAGGTAGCGGGAAAATTCGTTAGGCAGCTTCGGCGCCAATAACGACACTCATCAAATCTCACATCGGCGTAAAGGTGTCAATTATGGCATTAGTGGCTTCTGGCGTTAGCGGCGCTGTTGAGCTTACTTAATAAATATTCCTTTAATACCAAATAGCTGCAATCATTATCGGGTCGTGGCGTCCGGCGGGCACACAACTTGTATAGTGTGGCCGATACCTCTAACAGGAGTGCGGACAATGACCGACTGCAACCACGACGATCAGCCCAGGAAACTGGTCGTCGCCACGCCTGCCCTCGGCGGGCTGGGCGCGGCCATCAGCCGCTTACCCCTGAGCAGTTGAAGTCGATGCTTGCAATACAAACCCCGCGCGGCCGTCCCAAGTCCGAGAGTACGAAGCAACTCGGATCCGTACACTATGCCCCGGAGGTGTTGGAGTCCAGCCATCGGCAGGCATACCAGGAATTTGTCCAGGAAATCGGCCGACCGAAGGGACAGAATGCAACGGAGCCGGTGAGCAAAAGGCTTGAGGCAGCCAAGGTGCAGGTCGATCTCGAGATGTCAGCTGCAGTCGGAGCGCTGATCGATGCCGTTCTCGGCATGTACGTGTCATCGCGCACGTTTCATCTAATGAAAGAGATGAAAGAGATCGTTGACCGTAAGGAGGTCGAGAGGCGACCGGTGTCGGTGCAGCAACTTGAGTGGGAACACATTCATCGCGTCCTGCTCGAGCATGACGGCAACATTTCCGCCGCCGCCCGCGCCCTCAACATGCATAGGCGTACCCTACAGCGCAAACTGCGCAAGCCCACCCCCTGGTGGTCACGCGCTCCAGGCACGAGTCCGCATGGCCATCCAATTCCATAGCCAACATTTTCGGTGTAACTGGAGGTTGCCGGCTTTCCCGTCGCTTGGCGCCGAGGCCGCTCGGGTTCTTGGGTTTAATGTCCTGCGGTACAGCAACCTTGATCTGCGTCAAAATGTCCCAAGCCGTCGGGCGCGATCGGGCGTAAACTCCGCGCACGCGGCCAGCTTGGCATTCGAAATTCGGATGACAGGGTGGGTTGACGGCTCAATTTTCTTGTTCTCATGAGGTAAAACCATCATGCAATCGCAAGCGACTTACAACTATAAAGTCGTGCGCCAGTTCACCGTGATGACCGTAATCTGGGGCATCGTCGGTATGCTGGTCGGCGTCATCATTGCCGCCGAACTGATCTGGCCGCAGTTGAATCTTGTCGAGTGGCTGAGTTATGGTCGTCTTCGTCCGCTCCACACCAACGCGGTGATCTTCGCGTTTGGCGGTTGCGCCCTGTTCGCCACCTCTTACTATAGCGTGCAGCGTACCTGCCACACGCCGCTGTTCCTGCCCGGGCTGGCGACTTTCACCTTCTGGGGATGGCAACTCATCATCGTGCTGGCCGCGCTTTCCCTGCCTCTGGGTTTCACCGTCGGCAAGGAATATGCGGAACTCGAGTGGCCGATCGACATCCTGATCACGATTGTCTGGGTTTCCTACGCCATCGTCTTCTTCGGCACCATCGGCATCCGCAAGACGCCGCACATCTACGTGTCGAACTGGTTCTTCGGCGCCATGATCATCGCCGTGGCGCTGCTGCACCTGGTCAACAGCGCTGAAATTCCGGTGCTGGCCGCGGGCATCCTCACCCCCAAGTCCTACTCGGCCTATGCCGGCGTGCAGGACGCCATGGTGCAATGGTGGTATGGCCACAATGCGGTGGGTTTCTTCCTGACCGCGGGCTTCCTGGGCATAATGTACTACTTCGTGCCGAAGCAGGCCGGCCGGCCGATCTATTCCTACCGGCTGTCGGTAGTGCACTTCTGGGCCCTGATCTTCACCTACATGTGGGCCGGACCCCACCACCTGCACTATACCGCGCTGCCCGACTGGGCTCAGTCCCTCGGCATGGTGTTCTCCCTGATCCTGCTGGCGCCCTCCTGGGGCGGCATGATCAACGGCATCATGACACTGTCCGGCGCCTGGCATAAGCTGCGCGACGACCCGATCCTGAAGTTCATGATCACCTCCCTGTCCTTCTACGGCATGTCGACCTTCGAGGGTCCGATGATGTCGGTGAAGACGGTGAATGCCCTGTCCCACTACACGGACTGGACCATCGGCCATGTGCACTCCGGCGCCCTCGGCTGGGTGGCGATGATTTCCATCGGCGCCGTCTACTACTTGTTGCCGCGCCTCTTCGGCAAGCCGGAGATGTACTCCACCAAGCTGATCACGACCCACTTCTGGATCGCCACCATCGGCGTCGTGTTGTACATCGCCGCCATGTGGATTTCCGGCGTCATGCAGGGTCTGATGTGGCGCGCCACCAACCCGGACGGCACCTTGACCTATACCTTCGTCGAAGGAGTCAAGGCCACCTATCCGTTCTACGTGATCCGTCTGGTCGGCGGCCTACTGTATCTGGTTGGCATGCTCATCATGGCCTACAACATGTTCAAGACCATCGCCGGCGGCAAGGCCGTTGAAGCGCCGGTTCTCGAACCAGCCCACGCCTGATTGGGGAGGAGTGAAATTATCATGCTGACTCACGAGAAAATCGAAAAAAGCAACACTTGGATGATCATCCTGATCTTCCTGATGGTGATCTGGGGCGGACTGGCCGAAATCGTGCCGCTGTTCTTCCAGAAGTCCATGACCCAGCCGCTGAATGAGCTGGTCAAGCCCTACGATGCCCTGAGGTTGGCGGGCCGCGACATCTACATCCGGGAGGGCTGTTACAACTGCCATTCCCAGATGATTCGTCCGTTCCGCTCCGAGACCGAGCGCTATGGCCACTACTCGGTGGCGGGTGAGTTCGTCTACGATCATCCGTTCCAGTGGGGTTCCAAGCGTACCGGTCTGGATCTGGCCCGCGTCGGCGGTCGCTACTCCGACCGTTGGCAAAAAATCCACCTGAACAACCCGCGCGACGTGGTACCGGAGTCCGTCATGCCCGCCTACTACTGGCTTGAACGGCCGCTGCACGACCCGGTCATCGACGCCAAGATGCGAGCGCTGCGCGTGGTGGGCGTGCCCTATACGGACGCCGACATCGCCGGGGCCCGCAAGGCCATCGAGGGCAAGACCGAGTCGGAAGCGGTTATCGCCTATCTGCAAGGGCTGGGTCTCGCCCTCAAGCAGGCGCGCTAAGTCTCATGGACATCAACGACCTGCGTTCCATCACGACGGTGCTTATGCTGGCTGTATTTGCCGGCGTCGTCTGGTGGGCCTACTCGAGCCGGCACAAGCAGGCCTTCGAGGAGGCGGCGCGACTGCCGCTGGTGGATGACGATTCCTATCATCCCGCCGCGGACGAGCGCGACGCGGGTCACCCAGACAAATAGGGGATACTGAAATGGACTTGAACAATACGCTTGATTTACCCGGCTTCTGGAGTTTGTATGTCGTCGGCATCTCGCTGGTAGGCATTGTGGGCTGCGGCATCTTCCTGTGGATGCAGGGAGGAGTCACCTATCGGCCTGGCGAAACAACCGGCCACGTCTGGGATGAAACGCTGCAGGAATACAGCAACCCGCTTCCCAACTGGTGGCGTTGGCTGTTCTATATCACTGTCCTCTTCTCCCTGGGTTACCTGGCCCTCTATCCCGGCCTGGGCTCCTACGGCGGTCAGCTCGGTTGGAGCATGCGCGGCCAGTACGACGGCGAGGTCAAGAAGGCGGACGACCAGTATGGCCCGATCTATAAGAAGTTCCTGTCCCAGGACATCATGACCGTGGCGGCCAACCCGGAAGCCAGGGAAATCGGCCAGCGCCTGTTCCTGACCTACTGCGCCCAGTGTCACGGCTCCGACGCCAAGGGCAACAAGGGTTTCCCCAACCTGACCGACAACGACTGGCTGTGGGGCGGTACGCCTGACAAGATCAAGGAGACCATCACCAAGGGTCGCGACGCGGTCATGACGCCCAAGGGCACCAAGCCCGACATGGATGCCCAGCAGGTCAAGGATGTGGTTGCCTATGTGCGGTCGCTCTCCGGTATGGAGACCAAGATGGGGGGTCATGTCGAAAGTGGCAGGGTGCTCTTTTCGCAAGCCTGCACCGCCTGCCATGGTCAGGATGCCAAGGGCAATTCCGCAGCCGGCTTTCCCAACCTGACCGACAAGATATGGCTCTATGGCAGCGATGAGGCGACGATGATCGAGGGTGTCACCAAGGGCCGTATCAACCGCATGCCCGCCTGGGGCGAGTTTCTCGGCGAAGGCAAGGTCCACATCCTGGCCGCCTACGTCTGGGGGCTTGGCGGAGGTGTCAAGCCGGTTGGGGCGCCGCCGGCCGAGGCCGTCGCCGCTCCCGCCGAAGCGAAGTAAACCATTGCAATGAAACTCCCCCGGTCCAAAATGGGCCGGGGGCTTTCCAAGATGACCGGTCAACTTCCCGACTCTCCCGCCGCCGCGACCGCACCGCCGCAAAGCCTTTACCAGGCCCACAAGAAGATTCAGCCCAAGGCCGTTTCCGGTATTTTTGCCACTTGGCGATGGGTTTTCGTCTGGCTGACCCAGGCCCTGTTCTACGGCGTCTGCTGGCTGCCCTGGAATGGTCGGCAGGCCGTGCTTTTCGACATTGTCGAGCGCAAGTTCTATCTCTTCGGCATGGTCTTCTGGCCCCAGGACATCATCTTCCTGACCGTTCTGCTCATCATCTCGGCCTATTCCCTGTTCCTGTTCACGGCCGTCGCCGGCCGGCTCTGGTGCGGCTATGCGTGCCCGCAGACCGTCTATACGGAAATTTTTCTCTGGATCGAGCGGAAGATCGAGGGTGATCGCAATGCCCGCGTCAAACTGGACGAGTCGGCCATGGACGGCGGCAAGTTTGCCAAGCGGGCCATCAAGATCAGCTTATGGGCGCTTATCTCCCTGTGGACCGGATTCACTTTCGTCGGTTACTTCACGCCGATCAAGACACTCTCGTCCGAACTGGTCACGCTGACCCTGGGCCCCTGGGAATGGTTCTGGTTCCTGTTCTATGGCGGCTTCACCTACCTGTTTGCCGGTCATTTGCGCGAACAGGTTTGCAAATACATGTGCCCCTACGCCCGCTTCCAGGGCGTGATGTTCGATCCCGATACCCTGGTCATCACCTATGACCCCGAGCGCGGCGAACCTCGCGGCACCCGGGCGAAGAGCGACGACTATCGGGCCAAGGGCCTTGGCCACTGCGTCGACTGCGACCTTTGCGTCGCCGTTTGCCCGACGGGTATCGATATCCGCAATGGCTTGCAGTACGAATGCATCGGCTGCGCCGCCTGCGTGGACGCCTGCGATCAGGTGATGGCGAAGATGGAGTACCCGAAGGGACTGATCCGCTATTCCACCGAGCGCGCCATGGCGCAGCACTGGGGATGGAAGGATATTTTCGGTCATGTCGTCCGTCCGCGCATCATGCTGTATATGGGGATTCTTACCGCCATCGTCATCGCCTTCGTCTGGGGCCTGGCCACCAAGGCGACCCTGCGGGTGGACGTGATCGGGGATCGCAGCGTGTTCGCGCGGGAGGTCGAGGACGGCCTGATCGAGAATGCGTACCGGTTGCAGGTGATGAACGTCAGCGAAACCCCCCATCGCTACTCGGTGGCCGTCGTCGGCCTCGACAGGATCAGCCTCGTCGGTGATCGTACCATTGAGGTGCCGGCGGCGACCACCAAGAGTTTTTCCGTCCATGTTCAGGCGCCGCCGGAGTCCGGCAAGAAGGGCGCCAACCAGATCTTTTTCGATGTCAAGGACGTGGCCGACGAGAAGGTTGCCGTCCACGAGAAAGCCACTTTCCTCAATCCGGAATAGTTACCCATGAATGCCACCGCCCCGAAACCCTGGTACCGAGAACCCTGGCCCTGGATCCTGATGGCCGGCCCGTTTCTCGTCGTCATCGCCAGTTTTGTCTCCTTCTGGTTCGCCGCGTCTCTCATGGACAAGGACGGCTTGGTATCCGACAACTACTACAAGGAAGGCTTGGCCGCGGGCCAGACCGTGGCTCGTTCCGAGAAGGCCAAGGAACTGGGACTCATCGCCTCCCTGACGCTGGGACAGGATGCGGTGAAAGTCCGCCTGTCGGCGGGGGCCGACGACCAGGACCATTTTGATCAGCCGCCGGCCATTACCCTGACGCTTTCCCATCCCACGCGGGCTGGGCTCGACCAGACTCTGGTGCTGCCATGGGACGGTCATTATTACAGCGGCCAGCTCCGCCTTCCCACCGCCGGCCACTGGCTGCTGCTGCTGGAAGACGAGGGCAAGTCGTGGCGCCTGATGGGCAGTGTGGTGTTGCCCGCCTCGGGCGAACTCGTCATCGGTGGGGGCGGTCCTGCCGATATTCGCAACTAGCTAGGGAGAGTTACTATGGCATGGAAAGAGTTGTTCGGTACCGACATTGGCCTGTTGACCCTGTTTACCATCGGTTTCATGATCGTCATGGCCATCTATTTGGGCGTCTACTTCAAGAAAGAGGCAGACAAGGACGCCAAGCAGGCCAAGCAGGTCAAGTAATCCGTCCCCGGCTGCTGCGGCAGGTTCTTGTCCGGGACGGTGGGCCTGCCGTTTTCGATTTCCAACCGCGTTAGTCTGCCGTGTCGCGGGAGGACGGACCGACGCCGATGGGTGGCGGCGCCAGGTTGACGATCTTGGAAAACAAGTGGCGGAATTCGTTGTCGGGATCGGCGCCGAAACGTGGGTCGCCGTTCTCGCCGAAGGACTCGGCGATGACGACCCAATCCTCCGCCGTCAGGTGCTTTTTGGCCAGGGGCAGCAAGACCCGTTCCTCCAGCTCGATATGGTTTCGGACCACCTCCGAGAACTTGTCGGCCGCCGCCGCGAACACCTGGAAACCGTCCGGCTTGCCGGCCTCGTAGTATCCCAGGGCCTGCTCCAGGGCCCGCACCTGTTGACCACCTTCCTGGTGCTGCCGCTCGAGTTCGGCAATCACCTCATCCGCCTCGCCGGTTCGCTGCCGCAAACGGGCGAACAGGTATATGTTCTCCTTGGGATGATGCAGCCGCTCCGGAAAAGCGTCCATGTAGTAGATCATGGCCCAGAACAGCCTGAAATCCGGTACCGCGCCCTTGTCCCGGATTTCCCGTGCCAGGAACTGGAGGCCATGGATCACCGCCATCATCGAGCGATGCTCGTCATGGATGATGGCCAGGGCCGCGTTCAACATTGGCTGTTTCCGAAAAGACCGCCGTCAGCGATAGACCAGCACCGGCGTCTTCGAGTGGGTCAGCACCTTCTGCGTCTCCGAGCCCAGCAGCAGGCCGCTGATGCCCCGTCGGCCGTGGGAGGCCATGAAAATCAGGTCGCAGCCGGCTGCCGCAGCGGCGTCGATGATGCCTTCGTAGGGAACGTCGCAAACCGTGCTTATCGTCGCAGAGGCCACGCCCGCCTCGCCGGCGAGCTTGCCGCAATGGGCGAGGATTTCCTCGGCCTGCTGGTCCGCCATTTCGGCGAACTTTTCCGGCGTGGTCGGATCGATGAGGGCGCCCTCGCCGTAGAAGGCGACGGGATAATCGGGCTTGGCGAAAAAGAAAGTGACCTTGGCGCCGGTTTCCTTGGCGAAGCCGATGGCCTGCTTCACCGTATCCAGGGAAAGTTGGGAGCCGTCGGTGGGGATCAGGATATGCTTGAACATGGCACGCTCCGCTAGTGGGTTCAGGGCCAATTATCGACCGGGCGCGGCGTCGGCCGTTGATTCACGTCAAAAACTCCGCGCCGCCACGGCAGATCATAACTCATATGCGTATCCGCTTTCTCGGCGCCGCGGGTGTGCCACAATGGCGCTGCGCGCTTGCGTTGCATTGAGGCCGGATCATGAAAAAGACTGCCTTGTCGCCCCAGTCGACCTGGGAGGCCGTTCACCAGGCGGTGGAGGCCAACATCGACCCGATTGGCATGGCCATGCCGTTGGTCCACGCCCAACTGGCCTGGCTGAGCCATCCGCAGGAGTTGGCCGAAGCCCTCTCCGACTTCTCCACCAAGCTGATGGCGTTGCAATGGCACTCCTGGCAGCGAGCCCTCGGACAGCCGTCGACGGATGTCGAAAAGCCCAATCCCGACGACACGCGCTTTACCGACCCCGCGTGGACCGAGTCGGCCACCTGGGACATCACCAAGGAGTGGTACCTGGTGATGACCCACCACATCCAGGACAAGCTCTACGACACCCCGGGCCTCTCCAGCGCCGAGCGCAGGCGCGCCGCCTTCTGGTGCCGCAAGTGGCTTAACGCCATGGCGCCCACCAACTTCCTTCTGGCCAACCCGGTGGCGATGCAAAAGGCGGTTGAAAGCCGCGGCGAGAGCCTGATCCGGGGGATGCGCAATTTCCTCGACGACCTAAAGGCCGGCACGGTGCGCATGACCAATCCCGACGACTTTCATGTTGGCAAGAATCTGGCGACGACACCCGGCAAGGTTGTCTTCAGGAACCGGCTGCTGGAACTCATCCACTACACGCCAACGCGGGATAAGGTGTATCCGACGCCGATCGTCATCGTCACGCCCTGGATCAACAAGTTCTACATCCTCGATCTCAACCCGAAGAAGAGCTTGGTCAAGTACCTGGTCGAGCAGGGCTTCGACGTCTATATCACCAGCTGGAAGAACCCGGGCGCGGACATGCGGGATGTCACCTTCGACGACTACCTGACCGAGGGCATCGACCGTGCCATCCAGGTGGCGCAAGCGGTTTCGGGCGCCCAGAAGGTACATGCGGTGGGCTACTGCATCGGTGGCGCCGCCCTGGCGACCTACATGGCCTGGGCCAACCGCAACTACGGCCCCGACAAGGTTCCGGTCGTGACGGCGAGTTTCTTCACCACCCTGGTGGATTACCACAAGCCCGGCGATATCGAGGTTTTCCTGGACGAGGGCAGCTACCATTGGCTGACCCAGGCCATGGAGAAGAAGGGCTACCTTGACGGCAAGGAGATGGCCGCTGCCTTTCGCCTGCTGCGTTCGAACAGCCTCATCTGGCACTATGTGGTCCATGGCTACCTCTACGGCGAGACGCCGCCGCCCTTCGACGTGCTCTACTGGAACATGGATACGACGCGCATGCCGGCGGCGATGCATGGCTGGTACCTGCGCGAGTTCTACCTCAACAACAACCTGATCAAGAAAGACGCGCTGACGGTAGCCGGGCAGACCATTGACCTGGAAAGGATCATCCAGCCGACCTACACTGTTTCGGCCGCCGACGACCACATCGCGCCCTGGAAGCAAGCCTTCCGCATCAATCACCACGTGACCGGCAGCAAGCGCTACGTGCTTTCCAGTTCCGGCCACATTTTCGGGATCGTCAATCCGCCGGTTAATCCGCCCAAGCGGGAGTACTGGGTCGGCAGCGCACAACGGCACGACTCGCCGGAAACATGGCAGGGACGGGCCGAGCACCGGGCGGGCAGTTGGTGGGAAGACTGGATGGCTTGGCTCAAGCCCCAATCCGGCGAACCCGGAAAACCGCCGCCGGTGGATTCGAAGAAGTTTCCCGCCCTGGCCGATGCGCCCGGAACTTACGTCCTGGAACCCTGACGGGGTTGGTGAAATCGACACGGCGGGGGGAAACAGGGTAATCTGACAGCCCTCGTTTTCCAGCCGTCCGCCACATGTCCGATTGCCGTTTTCCTCTCCTTCGCCTGAAAGGGCGCGAGTTGTTGCCGATTGTGCAAGGGGGCATGGGCGTGGGCGTGTCGGCCCACCGTCTGGCCGGCGCCGTGGCGCGGGAGAACGCGGTCGGCACCATCGCCAGCGTGGACCTGCGCCGCCTCCATCCGGATTTGATGGCACGCACAGCCCGCGGCCGCGAGCGGACGAATGCCCAGATCAAGGACACTATCAACGAGGCCAACCTGGTCGCCCTCGATCGGGAAGTGCGGGCCGCCAAGGCCATCGCCGGGGATCTCGGCGCCATCGCCGTCAATGTCATGCGGGCGGTGACCGACTACGCCGCCCACATCCGCCAGGCCTGCCGCAGCGGCGCTGACGCCATTGTCATGGGAGCCGGGCTTCCCCTCGATTTGCCGGACCTCGCCGCCGAATTCCCCAACGTGGCGTTGATCCCGATCCTCTCGGACGTGCGCGGCGTCAGTGTGGTCCTCAAGAAATGGCTGCGCAAGGGCTGCCTGCCCGATGCCATCGTCATCGAGCATCCGCGCTATGCCGGTGGCCACCTGGGCGCCGCCAAGCCTGAAGACGTCGGCGATGCCCGCTTCGACTTCGAGACCGTGATTCCGGGAGTCCAGGCAACCTTTCGCGAGTTGGGCGTCGATCCGGGCGCCATCCCGCTGATTCCGGCGGGCGGCATCAACACGCCGCAGCGGCTGGAGCAGCTTCTGGCTCTCGGCGCCTCGGCCGTCCAGTTGGGAACGCCCTTCGCCGTCACCGAGGAGGGTGACGCCCATCCCAATTTCAAGCGCGTTCTGGCCGAGGCGAAGGCCGACGACATCGTCACCTTCATGAGCGCCGCCGGCCTTCCCGCCCGCGCCGTGCGTACGCCCTGGCTGGCCAACTACTTGGACCGGGCCGAGAAGTTGCGGGCCGCCGCGGTAGGCAAATTGCATAAATGCACCCTGGCTTGGGATTGCCTTTTCTCCTGCGGCCTGCGCGACAGCCTGGCCAACGCCGGACAATTTTGCATCGACAACCAGTTGGCGGCGGCGCTGCGCGGTGATCTGGAGAAGGGACTGTTTTTCCGCGGCTCCGAGGGGTTGCCCTTTGGCGATACCATCCGGCCGGTGAAGGACTTGATCGACTATATGCTGGGCGGCGGCAGGACGCACGCCGCCTGAGGGCGTTCTTGACGGCGGTCAAGGATTTCACCGGCGGCGGGGGCGGACAATCCGGGCTCCCCAACCGCCAACGCCCGATGCCGTGACCAGCCTGACCAGCTCCCTCATCGCCCACCACAAACTCTGTGACGGGTTGTATGCCGACGCCGAAGCTGCCGCCCACGGCGGCCACTGGCAGGAGTGCGCCGATGCCCTCCAACTCTTCCGCAAGGAAATCGAAGCGCACTTTGCTACCGAGGAACAGGTGCTGTTTCCCGTCTTCGAGAAGGCGACGGGCGTGACTGCCGGCCCGACTCTGGTCATGCGCACGGAGCATGACCAGATGAGGAGGCTCATCGGCGACATGGCGACCGCCCAGGCAAATCACGCCTTGGGGCAATTCGCTGGCGCCGGTGAAACCCTGTTGATCTTCATGCAGCAGCACAACATGAAGGAAGAAAACATTCTCTATCCCATGTGCGACCTTTCGGACGATTCTGCCGTCGAATGTCGTCAGCAGCCTGCGCGTGCGGCGGGAGGGGGCGTGCGCTGCGTAATCGACGGCCGGGACCTGCTGCCGCCCGAGCCGTTGGAACTGACGTTGGCCGCCTTGGACGTCCTGCCCGCTGGTGGGGAATTACTGTTGCAACTCTTTTGCCGACCGCATCCGCTCTTTCAGATTCTGCGCCGCAATGGCTATGTGTGGCAGGAATCGGTATTGGGGGATGGCACCCATGAGATCCATATCCGCAAGGCCTGACGCGACGTGGTGCGGTGACGCGGCGGGCGGGCATTGAGTTGCATCGGCACCTCTCCTTCGAGCAGGCGCCGCCGGTCTCGGTGCCTTATCGGTTCTTCCTGACCACCCCCTGGTTCGGCGTTGCAGCCGGCCTGCTGCTGGCTTGGTGGGGGGCGGACGCCTGGGCTTCCCGTTGGTCGTCGGGCGCGCTGGCCGTCGCCCATCTTCTCGCCGTTGGTTACATGCTCCAAGCCATGATCGGCGCGCTGTTTCAGTTCGTGCCCGTGGTCACCGGCGGCAACGTCTGGCGGCCGCGGCTGGTGGCGTCCATCGTCCATCCTGTTCTGGTCGTTGCCGCGGCGACCCTGGTGGTTGCTCTTGTGGCGGGATGGTCGTCATGGTTCTTCGTCGCTGGTTTCCTTTTCGTTGTCGGCGTCGGGATTCATGTAGCCGCGGTTGGGACCGCCGTCTGGCGAACCACAGCCCGCGGTCCCACGATTGGCGCCCTGCGCGCGGCGGTGACGGCATTGGTGGTCACGCTGGCCCTCGGCGTCGCCCTCGCCGAGGGTCTCGGCCGGGGCTCAGCGTGGCCCTTGGTGGAAATGACCAACGTGCATGCTGCCTGGGGCCTCGGTGGATGGGCGTTCCTGCTGCTGGCGGGTGTTTCCTACCATGTAGTGCCCATGTTTCAACTGACTCCGCCCTATCCGCGTCGCCTTGCCGGCGCGCTACCGCTGGCGATGCTTTCGGCATTGACGCTGTGGTCCTGGCAACTAGGCGGCGGCAAGCCGGCTTGGGAGCAGGCGGTCTATTTTCCCGCCATGGCGCTGGCGAGTGCCTACGGGGCGACGACGCTCTGGCTACAGGCCCGGCGGCGGCGCAAGATCGCCGACCCAACACTCCATTTCTTCCGCCTGGCGATGGTCTGCCTGCTGGCGATTCCGGCGTCAGCTTTGCTGTTCGTGGTCGTCCCGGATCTGGCGGCCCACCCGCGAGCGGCGGTGTGGATAGGCGTGCTGGCGTTGCCCGGCGTCTTCGTCTCGGCGATCAACGGCATGCTCTACAAGATCGTGCCTTTTCTCAGTTGGCTCGATCTGCAACGGCTCGGTGGCATGACGACGATGCCGCCGAACATCAGGGACATGATTCCCGAATCCGCCATGGCCGGCCAGATGCGGCTTCACTTCGCCGCCCTGGCTGCGCTGCTGGCAGCCGTGCCATGGCCGGACCTGACCCGGTTGGCCGGCGCTTTGTTCGCGGGGTCATGCGCTTGGCTGGGGTGGAATCTGTTCGGGGCTGCCCGGCGCTACCGGGTTTTCAAAGGTCGAATTGCCGCAGCCGCTCCACGTCCGGGATAGCGATCTGCCTGCCATGGACCTGGATCAAATTCGCCGTCGCGAGATCGTGGAATATCCGCGACAGGGTCTCCGGCGTGAGGTTCAGCCGGGAGGCGATGACCTGCTTGGGCGCCGGCAGGGAAATCTCCGTGGCGCCGCCTTCCTCGGGGCACTGCTGGAGAAGATAGCCGATGACCCGCTGGGTACTGGAACGCAGGGAATAGGACTCCACGTCGGCGATCAGCGAATGCAGCCGCATCGACAGGCCTGCCAGCATGCGGCGGGAGAAGGAGGAGTCGGCTTCGAGCAGATCGAAGACCGCATTTCTGGGAATATGCAGCAGCAGGCTGTCGCCCAAAGCCTCCGCAAAGACCGGGTAGGGTCGGTCCACGAACATGACGGCTTCGCCGAAGCTTTGCCGGGGGCCGATGACCTCCACGACCTTCTCGTTGCCCTGGGAGGAGGAGAAGGCCAGTTTGATCTGGCCGAAGACGACGATGAAGAACCCGGAGGACGGATCTCCCCGCTGAAAGAGGGTTTCGCTCTTGCCCAGGAGTCTCGGCATGACGCCTTCGGCGATGTGGGCGAGTTGTGGGGCGGAAAGTTGGGAAAAGAGCGGCACCTGCGCCAGCAGGGCCGGAATGTCGAGCCGCTCGGGGAGGGTGGAATGTTTGCTGTCCGCTGTCATGCCGTCAAAAATACCACGCTTCCGGCAGCAGAGACGCGCCGATGACCGCTTTCCTGGCCGTGAAGGTAATCCATGTGGCATGTGTGGCAATCGGTGGGCTGGGCTTCCTGCTGCGCGGATTCTTGCTGGCGGTGGATGCGCCATCGCTCAAACAGGGTTGGCCGAGGACGGTGGTCCACGTCAACGACACCCTGCTGCTGCTGGCGGCGATCGCCCTGGCCATCATGACCGGCCAGTATCCCTTCGTCGACAATTGGCTGACGGCCAAGGTCCTGGCGCTGGTGGCCTATATCATTCTGGGCTCGGTGGCCCTGAAAGCGGGACGGACCAAGCCGATAAGGTTGGCCGCCTGGCTCGGCGCCCTGGCCCTGTATGCTTACGTGATTTCGGTAGCGCTGCTCAAAAACCCGCTGGGGTTCCTGGCCTTTACTGGGGGTGGTGGCTGAGCAATTGCTTGAGGCCGGCGATGTCGAGAATGCGCACGTGTTTCTGCTGCACGCTGATGAACCCCTCCTCCTGAAAGCGGGAGAAGGCCCGGCTGACGGTCTCCAGCTTAAGACCCAGGTAGGAACCGATTTCCTCCCGCGTCATGCGCAGGTGGAATTCCTGGGGCGAGTAGCCCCTGGCCGTGAAGCGCTGGGAAAGGTTGAGCAGGAAGGCGGCCAACCGTTCCTCGGCCCGCATGGTGCCCAGCAGCATCATGACGCCGTGGTCGCGCACGATTTCCCGGCTCATCACCTTATGGAAGTGATGCTGAAGGGCGGAGATCTCGCTCGAAAGCTGCTCCAACTGGCCGAAGGGGATGACGCAGACCTCGCTGTCCTCCAATGCGATGGCGTTGCAGCTGTGGGCCTCGTTGCTGATGCCGTCCATGCCCAGTATTTCGCCCGCCATCTGGAAGCCGGTAACCTGGTCGCGGCCGTCCTCGAGCAGCACATCGGTCTTGAAGAAGCCCGTCTTGATGGCGAAGATGGCCTCGAAGGCATCGCCGGCCCGATAGAGATGGCCGCCGCGCTTGATCTTGCGGCGGGCGCCCACCACCTTGTCGAGCTTGCTCACCTCCCGCTCGGAAAGGCCGAAGGGAAGACACAACTCCCGCAGGTTGCACTGGGAACAGGCAGCCTTGAGGAGCGACAAATTCAACGGTATGACGTTTTGCTGCACGGCGTCAGAAGCCCCTTTGATCTGCGTCAACGTCACCTGCCCGGCCTTCCGGCATCTTTGACCCTCGCCGCTCATGGACCGCGCCTCGCTGGCTGCATTATCGGATGTCGAGCAACTTTCAAGAACTGGTTTTCGATCCGCAGCTGATCCGCCGTTTTGATGTCAAC
>OBLW0100002102.1_pt1 | contig 16224 bp, 15 predicted proteins | sample 1520161 | NCBI WGS metagenome assembly OBLW01 (sample SAMEA3539309, study PRJEB22396) | soil metagenome | biome: tundra; feature: field; material: soil | place: USA | collected 2010-05 | depth 0.15 m | reverse complement strand
AGGCCGCGACGAAGGCGACCAGCCCATGAGCTGGCTGCGCCGCCACGACGAATACCACAACCAGTGACACGTGCCGGAGGAGATCATGACGAACTCGGCTGCAGGCGGGGCCAGCGACTATAACACCAAGATCATCAAGGAGTTCCGGGCGAACCACGGACGCGTCGGCGGGCCCTGGGCGGGCATCACGCTGATCCTCATCCACCACATCGGCGCCAAATCCGGGATCGAGCGGGTCACCCCGGTGGCCTATCACCCCCAGCCAGGCAGCCGGTTCGCGATATGGGCCGCCAACGGGGGATCGCCCACCCACCCGAACTGGTACTACAACCTCAAGGCCCACCCCGAGATCACCGCCGAGATCGGTGCCCAGGCGTTCACGGTCCTGGCGCAGGAGCTGGACGACACCGCCCGCGCCGAGCTGTGGCCGAAGCTGGCCTCGGCATACCCCCAGCTCGCCGAAGCCCAGGCCAGGACCACGCGGCAGTTTCCGCTGTTCATGCTGACCCACCAGGACTGACCCGCGACGAGAACCCCCGCTTGCGCCACCTGGTACCGGTGCTGCTGGAGCACGTCACCGCCCAGCCGCGCAACGGGCCTAAACGCTCAGCTCGACAGGAGACAGCCATGAGCGCACAATCCCCGGACCTGTCCATCACGGCCGACACGGTGCCGGGCTGACACGGTGCCGGGCAGGCGCGGTGCCCTGACAGCCAGTCCGCCCCAGGCCGTGCCCGCGACGAATAGTCCTGCCGGCGGGAGGCTGCCGCTGTCGGCGACCGAGCGGGCCCGGCACCGCCGGTTCCGGCACCCGGGGCAGGTTGACCGGGACTCACCGCCGGCCGGGACGACCACACTGGCCGAGCGACCTCGCAGCCAAGTCACTCAGACGGCCCACCGGGGCCCACCCCACCGGGGCCTGACACGCCCGGATGCCGAAAGTAGTGCGTCTGGTCGAGGGTGTGCCTGCTGCAAGGAGTCCGCTGGGCAGTGACCGCGGGCTATGGCTTGCCGACCGGTGGTACCAAAGTGGTACCATCGTGGGGTGGCGATGAATCTGCGGCTGGATGAGGAAGACAGCGCCCTTCTGAGGGCGCTGGCAGAGGCCGAGCAGGTGTCGTTGCACGAGGCCGCGCTCCGGGCCATCCGCCGCAGCGCACGGGACGTGGCCCATACTGCCCGCGTCCGCGAGGCTACCGCCGAAATGCTGGACCGGTGGGGAGAGGTACTCGACCGGCTCGGCCGGGCATGAGCGGCCAGGACCCGGCTGCCGAGTTCCTTGACCTCGAGGATCTGCTCGGCCTGGTCAGCGCGCTGGGTGCGGGCCCGGTGCGCGATATTGGCCTGCTGGACTCAGCCTGTCACCGACCTCGGGCCGCACTGTTCGGACAGGAGGCTTACCCCACACTCGCCGGGAAAGCCAGCGCGCTGATGCACTCGCTGGCAGGCAACCACGCGCTTGTCGATGGCAACAAACGACTCGCGCTCCTGGCCACGGCAGTCTTCCTGCGCATCAATGGCTACCGCCTGGACATGACCGACGACGAAGCATTCGACCTCACCGTGTCCGTCGCAGCCGGCCAACTAGACGCCGCCGGGATCGAGAAGCGTCTGCGCCTGATCGCCGTCAGCGACGACGCATAGAAGCAGCCGCGACGACAGCCGGATTGCCAAATTCTCACTCACATGCCGCTGGTGGAGTGTTTGGTTCTTGGTGTTCAGACCGGTCTATGGCCTTGTTGGGGCCGCGCCTGATGCAGCCGAGATGAGAACGCTGGCCTCGTTGTCGCCGGTCGGCCCCGGACGCGCTGGACAGTTCCTGGCGCATGGCGGTGGTCAGCATTTCCGCGTCCGGTACCTGGGCCGGGCCGGACAGCACAGTGAGCCGAAGTGTCCCGGCGTAGGACAGCGCGGCGAAGGTGACGGGATATTGCCGGTGATGTTCGGGATGGGGTCACCGCACGCAGCGGCGCAGTAGCCGGTGGGGGCCAGCAGCCGGAACAGCGGCCGTGGCAGCGTGACTGAGGTGGCGCGGGTGGGGTCTTTGCGCTGGCGCATGATCGCGGCGACCCGGGTGATCGAGCCGGCCAGGCCATCAGCAGCGGGGAGGGTCACCGGCATGTCTGGCCCGGTGCCCGGCACCAGCGGGCATCGGCGCCGGCCGGGACGGCTCCCGCCGGGCGAAGGCGTCAGCATCGCGAGGGCGGTGCGCGTCGATGGCATCGTCGGTCAGGCGGGTCTCGGTGCCGGGCATGCTGTTGCCTGCGGGCACAGCTGGCAGCGGCCCCGATGTTAGGTAGACGCGGGTCAGCACGCCGTCCAGGGCCGGAGCTTGTCGGGGTTGCGTACTGCCCAGATGCGCTTGATCCGGTCGCCTGCGACGTCGAACGCGAACACCGTCACGGTGACGCCGTCTTGCTGGGCCACCAGGCCGGGCTGGCCGTTGACCGTGCGTTCCAGGATCGTCACGCTGCTGGGTGCCCGGCCGGCTAGATCGACGACATAGCGCGCGATTTGCTCGCCGCCGTCGATGGGGCGGAGCGCGGCGCTGACGAGGCCGCCGCCGTCGGCGGTCATCGTGGCGCCGGGGTCGAGGAGGCCGATGAGAGCGTCGATGTCCTTGGCTTCCCATGCCTTTTTGAAGTCCCTGACGAGGCGGGCCTGCCTGGGGGCCTGGGCCGGGGGAGCCTGCGAGGCGCGGATGCGGCGGCGGGCGGAGGAGGCCAGCTGGCGGCATGCCGCCGGGGTACGGCCGGCGATCTGGGCCACTTCGGCGAAGGAGTAGCCGAAGACGTCGTGCAGGATGAGCGCGACGCGCTCGGCCGGGGTCATCGATTCGAGCACGACAAGGAAGGCCATGCTGACCGACTCATCCAGGGTGACCCGGTCTGCCGGGTCGGCTGTGGCGCCGCCTGGCCGCCCGCTGATCCACTCCGCAGGGTCGGGTAGCGGCTCGGGGATCCATTCGCCCACGTAGCGCTCCCGCCGGGCGCGCGCTGAGCCGAGCAGGTCGAGGCAGATGCGGCTGGCGACCGTGGTCAGCCAGGCGCCGGGGGATTCGATGGCCTCCTGCTGCTGCCGGGACATGGCATACCAGCGGGCGTAGGTCTCTTGTACGGCATCCTCGGCCTCGGCCAGGGAGCCGAGGAGCCGGTAGGCGAGGTTGATCAGCTGGCGCCGCTCGCTGATGATCGCGTCCAGGCCCGGGTCGGGTAGGCCGTGTCCTGGCCCGGATCGGGTGCTCATGGTGCCGCCCTTCCTTGGTCGCATCTGCCCTCACCAGTTCGACGAGACAGAGCACCGAACTGTGAGGCAGGCGCGTCGCCTCACATTCCGCGGGGTTGTGTCGTCGTACTGCTGAGAAGAACACACCATCCAGCGGACCACCGGCTCAGGCTGTGACCCGCAAGAACGGCAAGGAGATGACGATGGACGCCCGTCTCGATTACCTCGGCAACCCGCTGGCGCTGAAGTTGGTCAAGCACATCAACTCGGCGGAGGCCGTTCTGCATGATTCGGCCCTGCCAGCCGCGACGCAGGAGCTGGTGAAGCTCAGGGCCAGCCAGATCAACGGCTGCGGCTTCTGCACCGACATGCACACCAAGGACGCCCTGCACGCGGGGGAAAGCCAGCAGCGGCTGAACCTGGTCGCGGTATGGCGGGACGCAAAAGTCTTCACCGAGGCCGAGCGGGCCGCGCTGGAGCTCGCCGAGCAGGGCACCCGCATCGCCGACGCCGCCGGTGGTGTCACCGACGAGGCCTGGGCGAACGCGGCCAAGCACTACGACGATGACCAGCTCGTCGCGCTGGTGGCGGTCATCGCCCTCATAAACACCTACAACCGCATGAACGTCATCATCCGGCAGCCCGCCGGCGACTACCAGCCCGGCCAGTTCGGATAACTATCGGCCCGCACCGGCCGGCCGGCCGGACCCAGCGACGGGCGCCACAGGGCTCATCGGCAGCACCGCTACCCGTCTGCTGCGCTCTCGTGGCGATCACGTCGCCGCGCTCAGCCGCAACCGCGGGCCGCCCCGCACGGCCCGGGAAAGCACCTCAGGGGGACCGCCAGTCGTGCAAACACAGACACAACACAGATGAAAGGCAGGGAAACCGATGAGCGACCTTGAGGTCATCGCTGACCGCGTCGAGATCGAGGCGCTGCGCGGCGAGTTCACCGACGCGGCGATGATGCGCGACTACGACCACCTCGCGTCGCTTTTCACACCCGACGGCGTGCTGCGGATCCCCGACGCCAACGTCGAGCTCGCCGACCGGGAGGAGATCCGCGCCTGGGGTGAGCGGGTACCGGCTGTCGTGGACTACCTCGTGCAGACCACGCACCCGGGCACGATCCGGCTTGACCGCGACACCGCGTCCGGCCGTGCGTACCTCTGCGAGCTCATCCGCCTGCGCGACGGCAGCTCGCACCTGAACTACGCCATCTACCACGACCGCTACCAGCGCACCGGCGACGGCTGGAAGTTCACCGAGCGCGTCTACGAGATCAGATACCTCGACACCACTCCGCTGGCGGGCTCGGCGCCCCACCCAGCGGGGGACGCCCGCTGACCCGCCAGCCCGGGACCAGGTCTGCGGCGGAAGGAAGGCGGTGACCACGGCTTCACCGCTTCCCCTGGCACCTGGGATCCCGGTCCGGTCCACCCGGGCGTCCGCTTCGGCGTGCCCGTTGCGGGTGGGCGGGGTTCGCCAGCGGGCCGCTGATGCCGGTCCCGACGCTCGCGGCAGCTGCCGTTGCCGCAGGGTGCATTGATGCTGCTGGCTGGTCAGGCGTGGGCGAGCACGCGGTCGAGCGGCCGGGGAATCTGGCCCAGATCAAGCGCTGCTGCCAGCAGGCGCCCGTACTGGCTTTTCCGGCCCGACCGAGTCCCCGTGAACCGGTGAAGCTGCCCGGCAGTGCTGCGGTGCCGCTGCGCGGGCTGCTGCTGAAAGATGCGGAAGGACCGCAACTCGCCCTGCGCCTGGATGATCTGCATGACAGCACCGGTTCGGGTTCATCTGGTATCCGCAGAACCCGGGGCTCGATCGGTGGAACGAGCTGTACCACGCGGCCGCGCGGGCCAATGGCGGTGAGCCTGACGCGGGGCGGTGCCTCCTGGCGTGGGCCCGCGCCGCGGGCTGCCGTGACGTGCGGGCCTCATCGTCGACGTGGTGCTATGGCGATCCGGCCAGCCGCGCGGAATGGGGCGGGATGTGGGCCGACCGGATCGTCAGCTCCGACATCGCCGGGCAGCTGCTCGGTTCCGGGCTGGCCACCGCGGACGAGCTCCGGCAGATCGCCGCGGCCTGGCAGGACTGGGCCGCCGAGCCCGACGGCTGGTTCAGCCTGCTGCACGGTGAGATCCTCATCCGCGTCTCAGTCCGATCCCTCCTGCCCGCCGGCCGTGCCAGGTCATCTTGCCGCGCGGCCGCGTACGCTGCGCTGTGCCGGTGGCAAGCCCGCGTGAGCGCACCTGCGCTCAGATGAACGCACCCTCCTGCCGCGACCGGATCGGTAGATCGCCGCTACGTCGATGTTGATCGTGCGGCTTACCTGATGCGGGCTGTGGAGCGACCGCATCGGGCACTTAGAGCACGGCACGCGCCGGAGCGGCCCTGCGGGCCTTCTAGGCTGGCGTCATGCTAGGAGAGCGGCAGAAGGCAGCGGCGGCAGAGCTGGCGCAGTGGTGGGACGGGCTACGGCTGGGTGGCATCGGCTCGCATGCGGTCCTGCTGGCCGGGCCGGCCGGCTGGGGGCGGTCCACTGTCCTTGACCAGCTACCGGAAATCATCAGCAGGGCTGATGCCCCAATCAGCCTCGAGGTCCGCATTAATGGCAACTCGCTGCCGGAGGAACCCGGCCTGCAGGCGCCGGCTCTCCGGGACCGCCTGCTCGGAGCCGAGGTGCGGCGGCAGGCAGCCGCGCTGCTCTGCCGCAGCCGGCTGCGCGGCGCCCCGCGACTGGGCACCAGTAGCCTGCTGCTGACCGGGATGGCCGGGACGATCTCGCTGCTGCTGGCCGGCCTGGCGGCGGCCGCCGCGGGCGGCGTGGCGGACGACTGCCCGGCCAGCGAGAACGGCGCTGCGGCCCGCGCTGCCCGGGTCGTGGCAGCAGTTTCGGCATCGGCGCCGGCCCTGGTGGTCATTGACGACGCTGATTGCCTGGAACCAGGCCTGGCCGTCACCATGATCGAGAACCTGATCGACCACCACCACAGCAGGGTCCTCGTGGTTGCTGCGGTCGACCTGGGCAGCGACCTCGCGGCGGCCCTTACCGCCCGTGCCCGGTACGGGCCGACCGCAGGGAGAGTGCACCGGGCAGACGCCGACCCCCGGATGGGATACCAATCCCGCGCTGAACTCGCGGGCGAGCTAAGGCCGCACCTGACAGCAGCGCAGGCCCAGCAGCTCGCCCGGCAAACCCGAACATTCGCAGAGATCTTCGCAGCCGCCAGATCGGAGCCACTGCCCTAGACCATCCATGGCACCCCCAGGCACGGCCCTGAAGACCGACCAGCCCACCTCGTGATCACGAATCCCCGAGGATGAGCGGTTGACCGCCGCGCTGGCCGGCCCTGGTGGGCCGCTGGCGGATCATCCAGTTCTGTGCGTCTCAGACCCGCTATGCGATCAGCCGCACGGCATGGATGGCATTTGCCGGGCCAACGGTTACGGGGCGTAGCGGACATGCGACTGCGTGGTCAGCCGTTTGGCTATAGCATGACCGCCGCGCGGCGAAGGATCCCGACGCAGGGCCAGTCTCGTGACATGAGACGTTGGAGGTGCCCCCACGGCGGATCAGTCCCGGAGCCTACGGAGGATGCGGGCGAGGTGGACGCGGTCTGCCTGGCTGAGCCGGCCGAAGGCCCGTCCGGCCTCGGTTCCGCGGGCATCGCGGATCGCGTCAAGGACGCTAGTGCCATGCTCGGTCAGGGTAACCAGGGTGGCCCGCCGGTCGTCCGGGTCGGGCCGCCGCTGCACCAGGCCCCGGGCTTCCACGGCGTCGACAACCTCAGTGGTCGATCGCGCCGCGATGTGCAGATGATCAGAAAGCTCCGACAGGCGCATCGTCCCGTGGCGCATCAGCACGCGCAGAGCCCGCAAGTGAGCAGGGGTGATGTCCCAGGGAGCCAGGATCTCCTGGGACGTGTGCCGTAGCTGGCGCGCGACCGACAAGAAGGCCTCCGACAGCGTCTCGTCACCGCCGGCGTCGCCACGGCTCGTGGTGCCGCCATCGTGGGTCACCGGAATAGCGTATCAGCGACTCCTGTTGTACCCTCATGTTGAGGTAACCTCAGCAATGAACTTTCTCGGGCCCGCCCGTCCGGGCGCGTGCCCCCCGACAGAATCGAGCAACCTCTTGGAGTCACCACACACGAATCGAGACGTCAGTAGCCGTAGCCGGGGCCGCGGCACGAAGACGGTCACCGCCGCGGAGAAGGCGCAGGCACGCGAGGTGTCGCTGCGCCGCATCGGGCGGCTGTTCACCCCCTATCGCTGGCAGATGGCGATTGTCACCGCCCTCATCGTCGCTTCCTCCGGCGTCTCAGTGGCCTCACCGTTCCTGCTCCGCGCAGTGATCGACACCGCCCTGCCGGACAGGAACATGCGGCTGCTGGTCTTGCTGGTGGCCGGCATGATCGCCATCGCCGCCGTCACCTCGGCCTTCGGAGTGATCCAGACCTGGATCGCCACCTTGGTCGGCCAGCAGGTCATGCACGGGCTGCGCACCAGCGTCTTCGCCCACCTGCAGCGGCAGTCGATCGCCTTCTTCACCCGCACCCGCACCGGTGAGGTCCAGTCCCGCATCACCAACGACATCGGCGGCATGGAATCCGTCGTGACCTCGACCGCGACCTCCATCGCGTCCAACCTCACCACCGCGGTAGCCACCGCCGTGGCCATGGTCGCCTTGTCGTGGCGGCTGTCCCTGATCTCGCTGGTCGTCATGCCGCCGGCGATCTACCTGAGCCGTAAGGTCGCCCGCATGCGCCGGGCCATTACCACCGAGCAGCAGCGCGAACTGGCCAACCTCAACGTCACCATCGAGGAAGGACTGTCGATCAACGCCGTCCAGCTGGCCAAGACGATGGGCACCGGGCCGGCCCTGGTGCAGCGGTTCACGGCCTCCTCGGCCCGCCTGATCGACCTGGAGCTGCGTTCCCAGCTGGCCGGCCGCTGGCGGATGGCCTCAATGAGCATCATCTTCGCCGCGGTCCCCGCGATCATCTACCTGGCCGCCGGCCTGCCGGTGACCGCCGGCGTGATGACCATCGGCACCCTGGTCGCCTTCACCACCCTGCAGAACAGCCTCTTCCGGCCCATAACCGGCCTGCTCAGCACAGGCGTCTCCGTGATCAGCTCACTGGCGCTGTTCGCGCGGATCTTCGAGTACCTCGACCTGCCCGTCGACGTCGACGATCCCGCCCACCCGGTCGAGATCGACCCGGCCCAGATCGCCGGGCACGTCCGCTTCACCGGCGTCAGCTTCACCTATCCCGGCGCAGACCGGCCCGCCGTTGCGGGCGTTGACCTGGACGTGCCGGCAGGGGCCACGCTAGCCCTGGTCGGCGAGACCGGATCCGGCAAGACCACCCTCGCCGCACTGATCGCCCGCCTCTACGACCCCACGAGCGGCAGCGTCCGCGTCGACGGCATCGACATCCGCGACATGAGACTCACCGACCTCGCCGCAGTCGTGGGCGTGGTCAGCCAGGAGACCTACCTGCTGCACACCACGGTGCGGGAGAACCTGCGCTACGCCAAGCCCGAGGCCACCAACACCGAGATCGAGGACGCCGCCCGTGCCGCCCAGATCCACGACTTGATCGCCGCGCTGCCCGACGGCTACGACACCATGGTCGGCTCCCGCGGGCATCGTTTCTCCGGTGGCGAGAAGCAACGCATCGCCATCGCCCGGACCCTGCTGCGCGACCCCCGCGTGCTCGTGCTGGACGAGGCCACCAGCGCCCTGGACACCGAAACCGAACGCGCCGTCCAGAAGGCGTTCGACACCCTCGCCCGAGGCCGCACCACCATCACCATCGCCCACCGGCTCTCAACCGTGCGCAACGCCGACCAGATCGCCGTCGTGGATCATGGCCGCATCGTGGAAGCCGGCACCCACACCAGCCTCATCGCCGACAACGGCCGCTACGCCGGCCTCGCCGCATAGGCCTGGTCGCGCTAGGAGTGGCGCCGGATCGCGGCGATATCGCCGAATTGGGCGTGTCCGAGCGGCACGGTGGGCCGTTCCGCATGGACGTGCTCGTGCAGGCTGGGCCAGCCGAGCAGACCAGCCAGCTGGGTGGTATGTCCTGAAGGGTCCTACCAGGGCAACTCTGGAGCGATGGGCCTGGCAGCGGATACAAGGAGAGACCATGCGACTGTCGTGGTTACGGCCCGGGAAGCTCTACCGGCGGTGGCGTGCAGCATTGATGGTTTCTCCCCGTAGGCCGATGCTGGCTGCGATCAGTAGGCACGTCTTCACCTTCCAACGGTGATCAGCCTTGAAACTTAGATCCCCATCAACGTCCGGTTCTGCCGCTGTGACTGGTCATTTCACGATTAGCTGATCGTGGCGTCTGCGGTGACCGCTGCGCCGCACTTGCGCCGGTGAATCAAGATTCGTTTGGCTGGCTCGGACTTGCCGGCCAGGCGGCCCTGGCAGGCTGAACCGCAAGAAGGACGGGCGCACGCCTGTGCGGTACTCGCCGGGGTGCGGCTCAGCCCTCGGGCAGCGGCTGCGGCACAATCCCGTGCATGCCCTCGCGGGTGCCGTACTCATAGACGCCGCAACTGCTGGACAGGGTCAGCTTGCGATCGCCCCGGCGGTGCAAGGTCAGCTCGAAGGTGGCCAGGGCCGCATGCCTGACGGCACGGGTTCCTCCCGATGGATCGGCATAGGCCACCGCGACCGCGTCCTCTTCGCTTGCCGTCACTCTCAGCTGAAGCCGGGCTCCCGGCGAGGGGACGCCGGCGGTGAGCCAGCCGGGGTGCCCGTCGACCCTGGGCCGCCGGCCAAGCCCACCCAGCGGGATCCGCCGGCCACCGAGGCTGAGCGCACCCATCGCCGTCCAGGGCGAGCGGGCCCGGCCGACCCTGATCCTGGCGAGCACCAGCTCCAGCCAGCCCTCCGGTGCGGCGCCGAAGCCGGAGGCGTGCAGCCACACCCAGGAATCGGCATGCTCGGATCCCCAGTTGTGGCCGGCAGTCCCCCGCCAGCCTGACACGCCGACCCTGTGGCCATCGATGTCGAGTATCCCCGTGACCAGGCCATCAGGGACACTCGCCTCAAGCTTGGTGCGCGGCAGCGGTGCACGATACAGCACCGGCGGCCGCAACGGCCGCAAGGGCTGCTGCCCGCCAGTGATGGCCAGGTCCCAGCACGCGGTCCGCTCTCCCATGACGGCGTCCCCCCGGAACTGCCCCGGCCCCGCGACGGCGTCCGGCGGGAAGGCACCGAATACCTGCTTGACCACGGCCGGCCGCTGACCCAGGTCATGATCAACGACAGTGCACCACAGGGCAGCCGACTCCGGTCCCTGGCGGGGACGATGCCGGGTGTGGCGTATCCACAGTGCCCTGGGCGATGCCGGGTCGCGCGCGCTGACGAACCACGATTCATATGCGCCGGCGCTCATTCGCCCATCATGCTCTCCCATAGCGCCGTCAAGGCAAGCCATGGCGAGCGCGCCCAGCCGACAGCACGGCAGCAGGTTACGGCCGCATGCCAACGGCCCCAAAGCCCGCGCCCGGCTGCGCCCAAGCCGCAAAGGCCGGGCCAGGACGAAACGCGCGCTTCTGCCGCGGACATCGCGCGTTCAACACGCGTTTGGGTTGTTGCGGGGTCGCCGCTACTGTCGTCGCATGCACTGGCCGGATCAGCCGGACGGTGTCCCCGGTGAGCACCGCGTGGCGGCCGGTGTGCAGGCGGCCTACGACGCAGTCGCCCGCGCTTACCATGCCCAGCTCGGTGACGAGCTCGACGGCAAGCCGCTGGACCGTGCCTTGCTGACGCTTTCATCGAGCTCGCTGGTGCGGGCACGATCGCCGACGTGGGATGTGGCGCCGGTGCTGTCGCCCGGCTTGGCGTCCTGGTACCTGTCTCGGCATCACCGCTGCCAGCGGGTAGACCCTGTGACATGGCCGTTGTCAGGGACCTCAATCAGATGCTGGCACAGTTGCGCCCACAGCGGCACCCGGGCCGCTACGTGTTCACTACCGTCACCGGGCCGCCGCCGGCCGGGGTGCGGCCCGTCATGACCTTTACCGAGGACGAGGGCCTGACGCTCATCATCGGCCAGGACGAGGCTGACGCCGCAGGCCTGGCCTACGACACGGTCACCGAGTGGATCACCCTGACGGTGCACAGCGCCCTGGACGGCACCGGGCTCACCGCCGCGGTCAGCGGAACGCTCGCCGAGGCTGGGATCAGCGCCAACATGGTCGCCGCTGCCTGCCACGACCACCTCTTCGTTCCCGCAGGAACAGCCAGCGAGGCAGTCCGCCTGCTTGAAGACCTAGCCCGCCGGCACCGCTAACTCAAGACGGTGCCGCCCCCCATCCCCGCGCGATCATGCCGCATTCGGCGCGTGCGTTGTTTCGCGGCATGATCGAGTTATGTCGCTGACTGCGATGGATGCCAGGACGGCCACCCGATTGCGCGGTGCCCAGCTGACGTACAGCCCGGCCGGCGGGACGGCAGGCGTGCTCCCGCCCGGCTACCATCACCTGCGCCGCACCGCGGTGATCGGCACCGGCGCGGCGGCGTTCGCCGGGGCAGCGGACAGCCTGCTCGGCTGGCAGGCGCACCTGCGGGCCGGGCTGGCCGTGTCCGCGTCCGCTCCGGTAGCCGGGCCGGGCACGCTGGTGCTGCTGGGCATCGCTGCCGGACTGGCCCGGATCAGCGCGCCGTGCCGGGTTGTCTATGTGGTGAACGATCCCGGCCGCCGGGGCTTCGCCTACGGCACACTGCCCGGGCACCCGGAAAGCGGCGAGGAAGCGTTCGTCATCGAGCGGCATGACGATGACACGGTGACCTTCACCATCACCGCGTTCTCCCGGCCGGCGACACTGCTGGCCAGGGCCGCGGGACCGGCCGGCCGCATCATCCAGCGCCACATCACCAGCCGCTACCTCCTGGCGCTAGCCGGCTGACACGGCGGGGCCGGCCGCGGCGCGCGGTCTCGCTCATTGTGATGATCCAATTCCAGACAGGGACGACGACGCTGATTTAGATTGGAGCCCGGTCCCGGCGGCGCCGTTGCAGCGGCCGCCATGGCGTTTCCTCTTCCCGCGGTTCGCGCTGGATCGCACGGGCCGGATCGCCTCATCTCCGCTAAGGGCCGGCGGAAGGATATTGAAGCGTTGGTCACTTCCCTGGCCTGTGTCCGGCGGAAGCGCGTGGCGGTCCGCCCCGTGCGCCTGGCTCTGCTCTGAATGGTCCGTGCCGCCCCTGCACGATGCGGGCTATCTGCCCGAGCCAGGATGCACGCATGTCGTTATAGGACCAGACGCCAAGTCCGAGCATCGCCGCCACGACGGCGGCCGATGTCAGCGCGGCCAGCGACGCCCGCGGCGGCACGCGGACCAGCAGCCAGGCGCCGAGCAGCGCGATGGCGCCGATCGCGGGCAGGTAGAACCGGATGGCCTGCAAGCTGCTAAGGCCTGGCCCGGCCGTCCAGGTGTAGGCGGCATACAGCCCCCACATGCTGAACCACGACGCGGCCAGCGCCAGCATTACCGCGAAGTCGCGGCGGGCAACCACGGCCGGCTCGCCATCGGCCCGCCGCAGCCGCACCCACCGCACGACGATCCGCACCAGCCCGGCCAGCCCGAGCACCAGCATCGGCATCGCCTCGATCAGGTGCGCCGGCATATACCGGAAGTTGGGCAGGACCGCGCTGAGACTGAATTGGATCTCCCCCGGCCGGTACCCGGACTTCAGCGGGCCGCCATACACCAAGTCGTCGAACAGGCCCACGCCCGCGCCGGACACGGCAACCGAGCCCAGCCACCAGGCCAGCGCGGCCGATGGCAGCCGCGCTGCCCGCAGCCGCCAGGCCACCAGCACCGCCACGACGGCGCAGCCGAGCACGACGATGTCGGTGTAGCGAACGAACACCGCGGCCTCCAGCGCCACGAACCCGCCCAGCCCGGCCCAGGTGCGCCGCCGGGCAGTGGCCTCGGCGGCCAGCACGGCCCACAGCAGCGCGCCGGTGCCCGCCGCGATCAGCGAGGCGTCGGTGAACGTCGGCATGTAGTCGCGCCAGGCGAACAGCAGCGCCGCGCCCGAGGAGCAGAACAGGCCGACGGCCGCCGCGCCGCCGAAGCGGCCCAGCCAGCGCCGGGCGCCGAAGAACAGGCCCAAGCAGCCCAGCGTCCCGTAGAACAGCGGCGCCCACCGGATGATGCCCAGCGCCTGGAACGGCACGGCCAGGAACGGGTAACCGGGATCCTTCTCGCTGATCCATCGTCCGTCGGCGAGCTGGACCCACTGGACGACGGGGGCGTTGAGGATGCCCAGGGGGCCCCCGCCGCCGAGCCGGCCCAGATGCACGGCCAGCGCGTTGTACTGCGCGGTGGACAGGGTCAGAAAGTGTCCCTGGGTCATGGCGGCGATCGAGGCGCGATACGCAAAATCGTCGGGCTCCGCGAGATAGGGCGCGCAGCGCAGGACCGCGACGCACAGCACCGCGAAGGCGGCGAGGGCGAGGAAGATCTCGTTGCGGTCCAGGCCCGTCGAAGCCGAAGACCTCGCCATATCCCTGATCCGTACCAGAGCACTCATGCGCACCACCCTCGGCGGAGCCTAGGGCACCGCGCGGAGTGCGTCTAAGTTCAGGATGGATATCCGGCGAGCCAGCCTGACCAACCTCGCCACCCGCCAGAGCGATGGCCCAGAACCGGATGATAGGAGCGCTCGTGCAGGCGCCAGATTAACAATGCCAACACGCGCGTAATCGCTCGGCGCTCTGACGGCCTCGGCGCGCAGCCATTGCGCTCACTTGACGTGGTCAGCAGGAATACCGCCGTGTCCGCTAGGCTGGCCTTCCCTCAGGCCGCCCAGGCCATCCAGATCGCGCGCCGCCGCCCCAGGAAGTTCTCAAAGTCTCGGCCCCAGCAAGATGATAGCGTTACCAGACCCGGACGTAATCGACTAGCAGGTCAACAGGAAACTGCACGCTGTCGGGCGGAGGACCCACTTTCCCGCCGACCGCGAGGTTGAGGATCATGAACACCGGGACCCCGGAACTGAAACACCAGTTGCGCATCTGTGCGGGTTCTACGGTGATGTACTCCACGCCATCTTTATAGAACGTGAAGGCCCCGGTCTTTGGCTGCCACCACATTCGCCAGATGTGCCAATCATCGTCCGCCGGGATGTTCGCGAGCTTCGTGAGCACGCCGCTGTCGGTGTTATTGGGAGTATGGATCGACGTTTGCACGGCAGGGCCGCCGTAATTCTCCAATATGTCCACTTCGCCGCACGCTGGCCACCCTACCTTCCCGAAGTTGGCACCCAATGCCCACCATGCTGGCCACAGCCCGCGCTGGATATCGAGCTTGATCCGGGCCTCGAAGGTGCCATGATATGCGCTGAAATTGCCGGCGGTCTTTAGCCGGGCGCTCCGGTACGTGGTAGTAGTCCGGCCACCTGAGGTCTGGACGCGCTTGGTCGCGCGGATCACCAAGTTCCCATTGCCGTCCTGGAAACTGTTTTCGCGCGAAGAAGTGTAAACCTCAAGCTCATCATTTCCCCAGCCCCCGCCTCCAAGATCATACGCCCATTTCGATGGGTCTGGGGTGCTTCCTGCGGGACCATCAAATTCGTCTGAGAACGCATAGGCAACTCTAGGCCGTGCTTTCTGGCTCACGCATGATGAAAGCTGTGTCAGCGTCCCGGCGCCAAGCGCTGTTGAAATAAAGCGGCGCCGGTTCATCGTTGCCCGTGCGCGCGGTGTGGGCACGGCGTCAGGGAACATTGATTGGCCCGCAGCCCGAATGCTTGGGGAGCTGCGCGTAAGATATTGCTCCCCGGGCCGAACTGGTCATTGCCCGCCTCCGTGCCCTGGCTAACCGCGCAATCCGCAGTCGAATACCCTAGCGCCGCGGCCGCCTGCGCAGCTCAGTGGGGCCTCGGCATCATATGATCCGTGCACGATCCCGGCCGTCCAGCGTCGGCATGGTTGTCGGATAGAGCTGTTCACACAAGGTCCGGCCGTGCTCGGCTGGCGTCCACCCAACAGATGGTCTCATGAGGATGCTTGGTCATGTACGCCGGTGATTCAGGCAGGGGTCGGCAAAGTCGTCTTGCGTCGGGGAGGTAGCGACCCGCCGGTGATGGGCGGGTAAGAGCACGGGCACGGCCCTTGGGGTGATCATAGCGGTTCTCACGCCAGCCAGATCGCTTCCCGGGGGGCCATGCCCGCGCCGCCATCATCACTGATTGGCCCTGTCATCGGGTCACGGGCGTGGTGCCCTCGGAGTCGACGTTCCGGCGGACCCTGCAGCGGCTGGACGCGGATGCCTTCGATGACCTGGCCGGCAGGTGGGCGGCCCGGCGCACCGCGCCCGGGCCGGGGGGACGGCGGGTGATCGCGGTGGACGGCAAGACCGGCGGCTGCGAACGATCATGAACTGCTAAATGACTTTGCCGGGGCCCTGCCTCCCCGGCCCTGCGGACCGCCTACGACGAGGCCATGGGCAAAATGCGCCGCCAGTTCACCCTCACCCCCGCCGGGCAGCCGATCATTCCCGACAAGGTGACCTTTAGGGTCTGCCTGCCCATCCTCAGGCAGAGAGCCAGCGCGTCACGGATAGCTGACTACATCCACCGGGGTATCGGGGTTCGCGGCCGTCGACGACCTGCCGGTGCCGTTCACCACGTGACTAATCCCGCCGGACCCAGCGGTGCTAAGGAAGATCGTCAGCAGGTCGTGGAGCTCGCTGTCGGGGGGGTTGGCGGTCTCGAACGCGCTGGTGGCAAAGACCGACACGCCCTGGTTAAAGAAGCTGTAACTGCTCATTCCGTACCCTTGGAAGCCGGCCGCCCGAAGAGTGATCAGGAACGCGGGGTAGCCGTCGGTCGCGGGATTGGCCATCCAGGCGGACTGGCTCGGGGCATCGTACGGCATCTCGTTCTGGAAGAAGATGTCCGTGCCGTCTTTCCCGTTCCAGATCACCTCGTACTTCTCGTAGTGCTCGACGAACAGCCCATAG
>OBLW0100002101.1_pt1 | contig 16227 bp, 13 predicted proteins | sample 1520161 | NCBI WGS metagenome assembly OBLW01 (sample SAMEA3539309, study PRJEB22396) | soil metagenome | biome: tundra; feature: field; material: soil | place: USA | collected 2010-05 | depth 0.15 m | reverse complement strand
CTCGGGGCGTGACTCGTCCCCCCTCGACGCCGCCGGTAAGCGGTATCGCGGGCGCCGGGTCAGCAGGCCGACGATCCGGGCTACGGCCCCGGCGGCCGGCCGGTACCGCGTGCATCCAGAGCAGAGTGAGCACTCCGATCCGCGCCGGTAGTGCCGGTGCGCGGTCCGAGGATGCCCACATCGGCAAGGGGGGGCAGGCCGAGGATCTGGAGACACAACACAGGGATGCTACTCCCGGATCGGAGGGTTCCCGGCCCATCTCCGCTGCCCCGCCGGCGTGGCGATCGGCTCCGGTGGCTTAGCAGGCTCGGTGTCCGGGATCCTCGGGCCGCCCGGCGCGGGTCGCGCTGCTCACTTTCAGTGGGCGACCGGTTACGCTGTCTATAAGTGAGCCCGCGGGGGAGGTGCGTCAGATGAGGGTGAACGTGACCGTTCCGCTGCCGCTGTCGAGTGCTGCCACGGTGTCCGGGGTGACCGGCATGGATAGGCAGCCTCCCCCGTGACCGCGAGGGCCGGCGAAGAGCCGGGGGTCGATCCGCCTCGCCCTGCTACGAAGTCGGATCCCACTCAGGCCCGTCGCAAGATATCTACTCAGCGCCACCGTGGGTGCCGCGCATCGGGGACCGCGGCAGGGCTGATCCTCATGGTGATGGCGGTCGCTTGTACGCCCTCGAGCGGGGCCGCTACTCCCCTAGGCCGCAGTAACTATATCACCACGCGCAATAGTCTCACACCTGATCCATCCGGTGTTCAGATGCCCACCGGCAACATTCCTGGCTGGAATCTCGTATATAGTCAAAACTTTAATGGCACTGGTTTGCCACCTGATTGGCGCGCCTACTCCGGTCAGCCAGGTAGTGATCCTTATGGCTATTGGAATCCGGCCAATGCTACCGTCAGCGGCGGCGAGTTGCATTTTCGTACGACGGCCAACAATGATCCGGCGAGGAGTAGCACATACTCCACTGGCGGCGTTGACTTTTACGGCAGCCCGCAGACCTATGGTATGTATCTAGTCCGCCTAAAGGGTGACTACGAGCCCGGCCTGAAGATATCTGATATTGCCCTGCTATGGCCTTCTGACTACACTGTATGGCCGCCGGAAATTGATTTCTTTGAAGACTCTGGTGGTACCCGCAATGCTTTCAGGGCCTCCCTGCTTGCTGGGCCCGATGGCGATAATTGCTGCATAATCCCCGAGACTCTGGAGAATGATGCGACTCAATGGCATACCTACGGTATTGAATGGACCGCAACTACTATCATATACACTATTGATGGTCACCAATGGGGCAGCGTGATCCGTAGGAGTCAGGTAAGCTCCCCCGCACAATGGCCCAACATTGATATGAATCTTGACCTACAATCCCAGAACCTAGGTCCGGTGCAGCCCACGAGGCCGATTGAGACTATGACGGTTGATTGGGTGGTGGAGTACACTCCAAGCCCTTAGACGGGCAGGCCACTCCGCCGTGCCGTGGGGCCGCCACGGCGCTGCCGGCACCCGCTTCTTCGACGGCATCGTAGCCTGGCTCGCCGCAGCATGCTCGGAGACTACGATCACCGCCTTGATGCTCGGCCCGGGTCGCGCAAGCCCCTACTGGTCTGTCTGGCTGACGCACGTAATTCGGTTTGATCGACCTCTGTATCAGCAAGTTTGTTATGAACTACGAAAGATGCCGGAAATAGACCGATTAGGGTGGCCAATCGCCCGTTTCGTGGTCTCAGCGCAGACGATCCGCAGAATTAAAATTGAGGTTCTTACTGGGCTCGCACAGGCCATCTACCTGCAGATCTCACCCTTTGTAAGCAGAAACTGATCAGATGTTGACGTGAACCATGCAAACCGCCTCCGCAAGTCACACGTCTACATCATGATTGTTGGCGACCAGGAGGACGCATGTGATCGGGATGGTTAGGACACGCTTAACCCACGAAGTACGCCACTGCACTCTTACATCGCCAAAATGGGGGGCTCTTCGGATGCGACGTATCGACCAGAAGGGCCTGCGGGCGCCAGCCCGCGTGCTGGATCTAGAGCTGGCACCGGTCGACCAGGTCGACGATGACCCCCTCGCCGTCGAGCAGTACAACACGATGTGGTGTCTCTCCCGGATCGACGGCGTTCCACAGGAGATCTCGTTCTGGGATGTCACCGAAGACGCGAGCGTGTCCATTCGGGGCCTGCGCGATCGGCTACGCACCGGGAGGACCACCAACGATCGGATAAGCCCCGGGCCGCCTCCCCCGAGGACGGCCAGTCTGAACGCGACCGTTGTGATCTGCACCCGCGACCGACCGGTAGGGCTGCGCGCGACGCTCGCCAGCCTGGAGCGTCAGACGGACTCCAACTTTGGGGTTCTCGTCGTGGACAACGGCCCAAGTTCGCCGGAATCAGCAACGGTCGTCGAAGAGCTGGGTCTCCCCCGCTGCGAGTACCTGGTCGAGCCACGCCCGGGGCTCGCCCGCGCCCGGAACCGGGCGCTCGGTGCTGTCCGCACCGATCTGGTCGCTTGGATCGATGACGACGAGGTTGCGGATCCCGACTGGGTGCGCCGGTTAAAGGAGGGCTTCGCGCACAAGGCGAACCCGGCGGCCGTCTGCGGCGTGATGCTCCCGGCAGAGCTGGAATTCGAGGCGCAGGTAAGGTTCGAACAGTACGGGGGCTTCAATAAAGGGCGGGGCATGGCACCCGAGGTCCTGCGAATGGGTACTTCGTCGCTGATCAGCCCGCTCTATCCGTTGCCCGCGTTTGGCCCCGGCGGAAACATGGCCTTCCAAACCGAATCCCTGCGCTCGGTGGAAGGATTCGATCCCTGTCTCGGAGCGGGGACTCGGACTCACGGCTGCGAGGAGACCCGGGTTCTGTCCTTGCTACTCTCGTCGGGCCACGCCGTCCTCCATTGGCCCGCCGCAATTACCTGGCACACGCACCGGCGAGAGATGGCGGCGCTTCGGAAGCAGATCTACGGGTACAGCGCCGGGCTTTCGGCCTTCTACGTCAGCATGATTCGCTCGAGGCCGACGGCCGCCTTCGATGTTCTTCGACTGGCTCCCTATGCGCTCCGTGACCTCAAGCGAGGTAGCGGGAATCTGCGGTCGGGACAGCTACCGGACGACTTCCCGGCCCACCTTCTGAAGGCGGCTCGTCGCGGCCTCCTTGAGGGCGGATTCATGTACGCCTACGAGGCAATCAGGGATCGACGCCAGTCGGTACCGGTTGCCCAGGAGGGTGCTCTGAGCGGTGACCTGGCAGACAGAAGGCGCGGTCCCAGGGCCTGATGCTGTATACGGTCGAGAGAGTTGGAAACCAGTTGCATTTCTCCACTCCTACCAGGAGTCAGCAACCCTGTGTTCATGGACAATCCTCTACCCATGACATGAGGCTAAGCGATATCCGGCCAAGGACGTATGCCGGCATCTTCGAGTTGTGGAGGTATTTTCAACGACTGGAGGGGTGCCGAGTTTCGTGAGGGAATACGCCGGAACAACAGGTAGCATTCCTGCCATGTTAATTTACTTGACTGCTTCGGGACATAGCCGACGGAACCGCGTGGCGGTGCTTGATCGGGGAAACGTAGGTTTATATGGACCGTTGTGAGCACGCGGCCTCTACCGCGATCATCGGCTCCTGCGCAATTGGGCCTGAGGAGGCGACGCGGCCTATTGCCGTGGTTGCCGAATGTGATGTCGCGGAAGGCATCCCTGCGATCGCGGCATCGTGCGCCGGCGTCCGAGCGCTCGTGCTCGTGCGCATGTTCAGCGAGCCCGTCGGTATGACGGCCGAGTTGGTTCCGGCTGACGGCATGTGTTCTGATGACTTTGCCCGTGTGATCGCGCGGGAGCTGGGGCCGCAACTGCGGGAACGGTTTGTCGAATGCGGGCTGACCTGGGACGAAGAGCTGCCCGTCGGCGGCCTTCACCCGCCGCGCACCCCGCGTTTCCTGGCCAGCCGCGAACGGGTGATGCGCGAGGGGCCGCTGATGACGATCGCCGTCTGCACCCGCGACAGGCCGGAGAGCCTGGCCGTGACGCTGGAGACCCTGAGCGTCCAGGAATACCAGCGTGCGCGCATCCTCGTAGTGGACAACGCGCCATCAGATGACCGGGCCCGCCAGGTAGTGCTGGCGGCCGCGCGCAAGCATGATCTCGACTTCGACTATGTAACCGAGCCCCGTCCGGGGCTGTCATGGGCGCGCAACCGCGCAATCGAGGCCTCGGACACTGAGGTAATCGCGTTTGTCGATGACGACGAGCGCTGCGACCGGTGGTGGGCGGCTGAGCTCGCGCGCGGCTTCGTCGAGATTCCCGGGGCTGGTGCGGTTACCGGCGTGATCGTCCCAGGTGAGCTCGCGACGGAGAGCCAGGCGTGGTTCGAGGAATACTTTGGCATCCGCACGGGCCGCGGGTTTGCTCGCGCGGTATTCTCCCCCGAAACGGCCCGCCGCCAGAGCCCGCTGTACCCGCGGCCGCCGTTCGGTGCGGGTGGCAACATGGCTTTCCGGCGCGATGCACTTGACCAGATCGGGCGTTTTGACTGCGCGCTGGGTGCCGGGACGATGACCCAGGGCTGTGAGGACACCGCGGCGCTGAGCGCGTTGCTGCTGGAAGGCGGCACGATCGTCTATCAACCGACCGCGGTCGTCCGCCACTACTACGGAAGGGATTACGCCGCACTGCGCCGCCAGCTCCGAGGCTATGGGCGTGGGCTGACCTCGTTCTATACGAGCATGCTCGTACGTCGGCCCAGCTGCGTGGCCGAGTTGCTGCGTCTCGGTGGCCAGGGCGCTCGGGGCCAGTTCTCACGCCGGAGTCAGCGGCTCAGTGAACTTAGCGAGGATTTCCCGCGTGACTTGCTGCGGGCCAACTTCGTTGGACGACTGCAGGGTCCGTTCACGTACGCCGCCGCACGACTGCACGCGCAGCGCCTGGGCCGCGCCGTGCCGAGGCGGTGAGCGCGGTGCACCCCCGGGCAACAGTGGCGATACTGATGTACCACAGCATCGCCGCGTCCACGACACATTCGTTCGCGAAGCTCACGGTCGATCCCGCGCTGTTCGAAGAGCATCTCGTGGCGCTGCGCGAACAGTCGGCCGAGGTGATTCCGTTCAGCCAGGTGCCCGCTGCGCTTGCCGAAGGCCGCCGTGCAGTCGCGATCACGATCGACGACGGGCTGGCCGACGCGGCTGACGCAGCAGCGCCGGCGCTGCTGCGCCACGGTCTACCTGCGACGCTCTTTGTTCCCAGCGGATTCGTCGGCGCGAGCGCGAGCTGGCTGCGCGGCGAGGACGGTAGGCGACCGATGCTGAGCGGGGCCGCGCTCGTCGAGCTGGCTCGGGCCGGATTCGAGATCGGCTCGCACGGGAAGCTTCATCTCGCGGCCGACGTCAACTCGCCTGAGCTCGTGCAGCGTGATGCTGCCGCGAGTAGGGCCGAGCTGGAGCAGCAGCTGGGCCGGCCCGTGCTGAGCTTCGCCTATCCGTTCGGCTACCACGCTCGGCGCGCACGGCGGGCAGTGCGTGACGCGGGCTTCGCCCAGGCCTGTGTGGTCAGCGATCTCCCCGCGCAAGCGGGGGATGACCGTTGGACGCTTCCACGGCTTCAGGTAGATCACGGAACCTCGCCGGAGACACTGCTCGCGATGATCCGCTGGCAGCCTACGGCGGTTGCCCGGCGTTGGGCCCACGTGAAACAGCACGTCTGGCGCACGGGTCGGCGCTGCGGGGCGGGCTGGGGTCCGCCCGAAGCTGGACGGATGGTCGGGATGCCGCAATGAGCCAGGATACTGCCGCGAGCCGGAATAACGCGACGGGGTTACGCAGCCCGGTGCGAGTTGCCGTCATCGACGTCACGGGCCCCCTCAGCGATCTGGACTGCACGCGTTCCGCGGCGCCGCCCTATACCGGCGCATGGATCCTTGCGTGCCGCTCCGGGAGCCCATTGGGGAGCATTGAGGTACCCCTGCATGGCACACTGATTACCGCCGCCGAGATTGAGCACCAGCTACGCCGCCAGCTTGGCGAGGTGGGGACCCGGGTACCTTCCGACGATGCGGTGACGCTCGAGCGGGCGAGCGTCGTCGTTCCCACCAATTTCGCGCGCCCCGCCCAGCTGCGGCGCTCCGTCAAGCGCCTGATGGAGCTCGACCACCCCGACTACGAGGTTATTGTCGTCGATAACCGGCCCGGGGACGTGCCGCCGGCCGTTATCCCCGGAGCGCGCGTAGTGCGCCAGCCGCACCCCGGGATCTCGGCGGCGCGCAATCGCGGGATAGCGGTCGCAACCGGCGAGATCATCGCCTTCACGGACGACGACGTGGTGGCCGACCGCCGCTGGCTCCGGGCGCTCGGCGAGCGCTTCGCGCGCCAGCCGGATGTCGCCGCGGTGACCGGGCTAGTGGTGCCGCTGGAACTCGAGACGCCGGCGCAGATCTTGTTCGAGCAGTCTGGCAACGGCCTCGACCGGGCCTTCGTCCCGCTTACGTTCGAGCGCGCCGGCCGCTTCCGGGTCCTGCGCCGCGCGCCGGGAGCCGGAACGGAGCAGATCGGCTCCCTGTACGAGACCGGCGAGTTCGGTCTCGGCTCGAACATGGCATTCCGGGCGGCAGTGCTGCGCGAAGCGGGCGGATTCGACGAGGCCCTCGGCGTCGGCACCCCCACATGCGGCGGCGAGGACCTGGCCATGCTCGTGGAGCTGCTCACGGCAGGGCACCGGCTCGCTTACGAGCCTGACGCGATCATTCAGCACTCCCATCGGGCGACCCTCGCAGAGCTGGAGCGTCAGATCCACGGTTATGGCATCGGCTTCACCGCGATGCTGACAGCGGTTACGTTGCGCGATCCGCGGCACATCATCGGGCTGGCGGCAGTGCTGCCACAGTGGCTGCGGTCACTGCGCGACCCCTCATCCGCCAAGCAGGTTCACCGCACCGAGGACTACCCTCGCGCTCTGGCGCGTGCGGAGCTGCGGGGGATGCTCGCCGGGCCGTTCGCTTATCTGCGCTCACGCCGGGCCCAGCGGCGGAGGCTACGGTGACCGTGACCAGGACGAAAAGCACGGTGAGCAGGACTCCCGCGGTGACTACGGCTAGCGGGACCCGCACCAGCCTGACGGCTTGGGCTGGGATTGCCGCCAGTGTCGTGGCGGTGGTGGCTGTAGTGCTCACCGCGCCGGGGGGCTGGCCAGCCCTGGCTGGAGCGCTGCTGCTGGCCTGCGTGCCAGCAGGTGCCGCCGTGATGTGCTGGATCGACAGCGGCGATGACCTCGCGCAGGCGGGACTGACGCTGGTGCTGAGCTTGGCCGTGACTGCGATCGCCAGTGCGGTCATGATCTGGCTGGCGGCCTGGCATCCACGCGCACTGCTCGCGTTCCCCGCCGTAAGCGTCCTGTCCTGCGTCATGCGGCTGCGTCGTGCGGATGGGGTAGCGGTGTGGGGCATTCCGATGATGAGACGGGACTTGTGGCTTCAGCTGGCACTACTATTCCTCGGGCTCGGCGCCTGGGCATACGGGGTGAGCCAGGTGCGGCGCCAGACGATCGGCCAGTTCGGGCTGCTGGCGAGCGCCAACGTCTGGTTCTTCCTCGGCCTGGCGGTGCTGCTTTCCGGCGGCTTACTCGAGCTGCGCCGACCCGAGCCGCGTACGTGGCTGCTCGGCACGTACTTGGTAGGCCTTATCGTCGCGATTTACGCGACGGTGCCGATCCTCGACGGCGTCCCAGAGTATGCGTGGGTCTACAAGCACATCGGCGTCGCACAGGCCCTGGGCCAGTACGGCCGAGTGACGGACCCATCGAACATTTATCAGCAATGGCCGGCGCTGTTCGCCGGCGTCGCTTCTGTCAGTGGGCTCGCGCACGTGAGCCCACTGTCCTTCGCCGCATGGGGGCCGCTCGCATTCGAGCTAGCCGACGCATTGCTACTGCTGAGCGTTTTTCGGATCCTTACAGAAGATCGCCGCGTCGCATACCTCGCGTTGTTCCTGTATGAGGGTCTCATAGCGTGGGTCGGCCAGGACTACTTGTCGCCACAGGCGTTCGGCTACCTGCTATGGCTCGGAATCGTGACGATCGTTGTACGCTGGCTGCTGATCCCGGCGCCAACCCGCGAACAACGGAGCCTGATCGCGCGGGCGCGCGCGCCCTTCCTCGTCGGCCTGCCGACACCGCAGGAGTCTACGCCAGCTCAGCGGGCGCTCGCGGGGACGCTAGTCGCCGTCATCTATGTCGCGATAGTCGCCGCGCACCAGCTCACGCCTTACCTCGCGCTCGCGGGGATCGGGGCGCTGGTGCTGCTGGGGCTCGTGCGGCGTGGTTGGCTAGTGCTGCTGATAATGGCGACGATTGCGGGCGGTTATCTTGTACCTCGCTACAGCCTGATTTCCCAGCAATTTGGCGGACTGTTCAGCGGGGGGAACGTACTCCAGAACGCGTCGGGAGTGCAGGGAGTCTTCCACCATGCCGCCGAGGCGATGACGGCGGAGATTGTCCGCGGGCTCGCCATATGCATGTGGCTGCTCGCGCTGGCTGCGATCGCGCGTCATTGGCGGACGCTGGGCCGAGTGGCGACCACCGCCCTGCTCGCGTTCAGCCCGTTCATGATCCTTGTCGCGCAGAACTATGGCGGCGAGGCGATCTACCGCGTATTCCTCTTCTCCGCACCGTGGTGCGCGCTGCTGATCGCGGGAGCCCTGCTTAAGCTGCGCGTCGCGCTGTGGCGGCGGCTAGCCACGGCCTGCGCGTGCATCGTCGCGCTAGCCGCGGGTCTGCAGGGCCTTTACGGGCCAGTCGCGGTCGACGCGTTCCCCCCGGCGGAATTGACGGCGAGCCTGTGGCTATACGGTCATGCCGCGCACGGCTCGCTGCTCGTGATGGCGGCCGACAACTTTCCCATGCTCGAGACCGCCGACTACAACTCATACAATCTGCAGGCGATGCCTGCCGACCCGCAGGTGGGTGCGTCATGGCTGGACGAGGCCAATGTGAGCGAGGTCGAGGCGTGGATCGTCTCTCTCGGGTACCACAGCGCGTACGTCGTGTTCAGCCGGAATATGGCCGCTTATACCGACTACTTCGGCGCCCCGCACGGCTACGCGCAGCTGGTGAACGCTGTCCGGAGCAGGCCCGGGTGGTCGGTCGTGTACCGCAACGCCGACACGGCGATCTACCGTGTGCACGTGGGATGAGCGCTACGCCCCGTGCCCGGGTGTTGGCTTCGTGCCTGCGGCACCCGGTTGTCGATGCGGATCACGCGTCCGGGATTGCCGAGCACCACGTCCCAGGCGGACGCGGATTTGGTCACGACCGCGCGCGCTCGAATACGCACGTGAAGGTCGAACGGTGGTTCGGGTACCTGACCGACCAGATGATCCGCCGCAGGGTCCACCTCAGCCTGCAGGCGCTGGAAGCCGACATCCGCGTCTGGACTTGGAACATCGACGTGAAGTGGGAGAATTATAATGAGTGAGCTAGTCTTCGATATTGGCCTTCATAATGGTGACGACACTGCCTACTACTTGGCACACGGATACGACGTGGTGGCAGTAGAGGCGAACCCAGATTTTTGCGCAGCGGCCAAGGAGCGTTTCACGGCTGAAGTCGCCGACGGTCGGCTGACTATACGGAATGTCGGGATCGCAAACCGAGCTGCTGAGTTGACTTTCTGGGTTTCAGAACGCTCCGAATGGAGTTCTTTTGATAAGGAGAATGCCACAAGGACCGGTGTTTCAGCCGCACCTATCGTAGTCCCAACGGTACGGTTCGCCGATCTGCTTAATGAGTACGGTCAGGCGTTGTACGTGAAAATAGATATCGAGGGAAACGATTCAGGCTGTATCCGCGATCTGGAGAGGTGCCAATCATTGCCCCCGTATATTTCCTTTGAGGGCCATGTAGAGATAGCTGATGACATTAGGTCTCTAGCAAAAATGGGCTACGTGGAGTTCAAATTTATCCGGCAAAACGATTGGCACGAGATTACGCCGGAAAATATGCGATGGCAACGCATGGTGCGCGAGACCCTGTCATCTGTCCAGCGTTACCGGCTAATTGAGGGATGCCTAAAGACCATCCATTATCGGAGAGGCCGGATTAATGGATGGAAATGTGCTTCTGGCAGCTCCGGGCCCCTGGCGCGAGAACTCCCAGGGCGGTGGATGGATTATGCGGAGGTTCTGGCAGTGGTAGAAGACCATATTGCCGTGAGCAATAAATTGCAGGCTGGTCCAATCGGAGAGTGGTTCGATATTCACGCATCCCAGCGCCCCTAGATCATGACGCCATCGATCGCAAGACGCTTTCCCAGAGGGAAAGGTCACCGCTCCTAGCGAACCGATCCAAGACCATTGAGTTATTTAACCGACCCGGAGATGCCCGGGATGAGTTAGACGCAATAGTAGCGCTCGCCTGAGGAGGGCTTGAGTGAGCCAATACCTAGAATCAAATGAGAACAGCGAGAATGTTTTTTACAAAGGCTACAGTATTCTCACGTTGGACGTTTTCGACACTTGCCTAATACGCGATTTCGTTTCTCAAGAATCTTTGTGGCATCTGCTCGGCCGCGAAATCGTTAGGCAGCTTCCCGGCGTCTCGAGCGCGGCGGACTTCGCTCGTCTACGTGCGGCATCCGAGGATTACACGCGGAACACAAGCGATCGCGAAGACATAACGCTCAATGAAATATACGCGCGTTTGGCTTCGATCTGCGGCTGGAATCTTCGGCAACAAGAGCGGGCGGTCAGCCTAGAGAAGGAGCTGGAGACACGTGGTCTGAGCGTGAATCCCGCCGCTCGCTCGCTGCTTGCTGCAATCCAGCAAGCAGCAGTGTGCTACCTCACGGATACGCCGCACAGCGGGGCGTTTATTGAAAAGTGCCTGATCGGGCAGCAACTGCCCGCCGGACCAGTCCTTAGTTCCGGAGACCATGGGATGCGAAAAGGAACAGGTTCCCTTTTCCGCATAGCCATGGAACGCCTCAATGCGGACCACAGCGAAATACTGCATATTGGCAATGATCTGCGATCCGACGGCGGGGGAAGTGCCGCCGCTGGCGTGGCCTTCGGGCCACTTCTTGAAGCCAACCCAAACAGGTACGAAAAAGCCCTCGATGCACTGACTAGCGGCTCGGCCGGGTTGCTCGGCGGGTGTCTGGCCGGCTGTGGCCGCGCATTGCGGCTTGAGAAATCGGGCCAGTTCTCTCCTGCTCTTCTGTCGGTCGTCACCGGCGTGGCGGGCCCAGCGATCTTCGCTGCGGCCGCATGGGTGCTTTTGTCAGCGCAGGCTGATGGTGTCGAAACTCTTTACTTTGTCTCCCGGGACGGCGAAATCTTGCTGGCGGCTGCAGAGCTTCTACGCCAAGAACTAGGCATGGCACCGGAAATCCAGTGCCGCTACTTGTACGGGAGCCGGAGGGCTTGGCATCTGCCCGCTCTTAGCTTGATGCACGGTTCAAGTTTTCTTCCGGCACTTCGGGCGCTGCTCGTGCAATCCGGTAAAACTACGCTGCGAGACCTGCTGGCGCAGCTCGATCTTGAGGCAGAAGAGGCGCGCAGAGGCCTGGCTGATTCCGTTCCAGGTATTTCCCTGGACGCACCGCTTGGAGACCGCCGGAGTGAAGTGATAGACGCGCTAGTCTCTTCGGCGCTCATCCAGTCCTTGGCTAAATCGCGAGCAACGGCAGCGTACGAGGCGACAGTTGCGTACCTGCGGCAAGAGGAAATGTTCAGCCACAACAAGGTGGGGCTAGTCGATATTGGCTGGCTTGGCCATGCTTCCGCGTCATTGATCGCCGTCGCGGCGGACCAGGGGGCCCAAGTGCAGTGCTACTTTGCCGGTGGCCTATGCGGACGAGGCTCGCAGCGTGCTCCCAAGGAGAGCCGGGCTTTCCTGATCGATGCCCGAGGAGAGGAACCGAAGCTTAGGTCGGTCCTGGTCCACCTGCTCGAGACCTTCTGCGCAGGGAGCGGTCGCTCTACTAGCGGCTATGTAAGGACTGGTAGTAACTGGGTTCCTCGCTTTGACAGCAGCGGTGGTGACGCTGCGGTGCTTTGGGGCATCGCGGACTATCAAGCGCTCATTCGAGCCTACGTACAGGCCGCATGCCGCGCTCTCGTGAAAGTGGAGTGGAAAATCACCCTAGCGGAACTCAAGACGATTCGCCCTGCGCTAATAGCAAATATTCGGACTCTTTGGCGTTATCCGACTTACGAGGAAGCGGAGCTGTGGGGAAGTTTTCCTTTCGAGGGTGATTTCGAGCCACATGTGCTTGGCCGACCCTTTTCTTTGCGCGATTTACTCAGCTACGCTTGGCACTTTAAGAGCACCTCAAGACGCCCTCAATTCGGCCCGTGGCGCCAGGCGGTAGTCGTACGCACAATTGGCGGTAGACTGCCCACTGGTCCATTCGGCTTGCTCCAGGTGATGTCTCCAGCGCAGCGGCAAATACAGTTGGCCAAAGTGCGCGCTAAGCTGGCACGCAGGCCTGAGGTCCGGGTAGAGGATATTGCCGTACAGGGGACCAATGTGATCATTCGGACGACTCCTCCCGGATCGAGCAGGTAGAAAACTATTCTGCCTACTTCATCGGCTAGATGATCCGGCGCAAGCCCGGGAGAACCCACGTAGCAAAAGGCGGCCGAGGAAAATCTGCGACACCCTCGCGAAACGTAGCGCGCGGATTCCGGCGGATCTCTAGGCCGAACTTACGTGATCTTGAAGTTGGTCAGGCCGTGCTGATCAAGACTGATGCCGCGCGCCGTGGGCTAGCGGCGGCTTTGCTGAGCGGCCTACTTGAGGGCTGGTGGGACGGGGGCGCCTAGCAGTTCGAAGGTGCGGGCCTGGATGGGGTGGGGGCGGCGGCAGATCAACTAACCAAGGCTACGTAAGTTCGGCCTAGGAAGTCTCCGAGTACTGGGTGGCCGAGGAGACGATGGCTCGCTAGAGGCCAAATTTCGGCAGGGGGGAATGCCCGAGATAGGAAGTGCGCAACTGCCGCGCTAGGTGATCGGCGAGGCGAAGCGCAAAAGCTAACACCATGAAGGTCGAGTTTGCCTGCCCTGAGGTCACGAAGGTCGAGCTGCTCGCTAGGTAGACATTCGGGACGCCATGGACGGCTAGATTCTGGTCGACTACCCCATCCGAAGGTGACGCGGACATTCGCGTCGTCCCAATTTGATGGAAGCCGCCCCCCAGCCTCTGTTCTATGGCCTGGTTGAGATCCTGGTGAAGGTACTCTAGGCGGCCGACGCCTAGCTTGCGGAGATACCGGTCCCAGTGCTCGTGTGCGCGGACGACGCCATCGACATCTACTGGGGAGAATCGCAGGTCGATCGTCAGTCTCCTTCTTCCAAGCCGATCCGCTTCGCGTGAGAGTCCGACCATGCTGGTCGGGTTCGGCAACTGTTCACCGTGGTACTGAAGGGGGTACAAGTTCTGTCTGTTATAAACGAAGAAGCCCGGTGCGTGGCGCCCTCGGGTCAGAAAGCGCCGTGCGCCGAAGTCGATCATAAAGCGACCGGTGGAGAATGGCTGGCGAAGAATATTGCGTAGGTGCGAGGCACGGGACGTGATAGTCGCCCCCCCATAGGGGGTACCGGGAATTTCGGTGCCCGTCAGTGCCAGTCGCTGTACTTCAGGTGCAAACCTCGGGCCTAGCGCCGAGGTCAGCGCCAGGTATACGAAGGAGAGCTGGCCGCTCCCATGCCTTGCGTCGGGGATCTCGGGGTTTCCCAGCCAGCTAACGACGTTGGGGAGCTTGTGTGTGCGTTGGTACTCTTCGGAGAAGCTGAAGCGGCGCCGCACGTACACCCCGTCTATATCGCGCTCGTAGCCGTACACTGTCTGGCGCGGTGGGGTTGAGAACCGTACGTTGGCGATCGAGCCTTCGACATGGGCCATGTACCAGCGCCCGAGATGGCCGGACCGATTGCCGAGCTGCTCTCCCTCGGGGCCCGAGGATGACATGAGCAGGCGAGTGCTTTCGAGCCCGCCGCAAGCCACCACGAAGGCCTTTGCCGTTACGAGGACCCGGCCGCCAGCGTGCGTCCGACATTCCAGGCGTTGGGCTCTACCCCCCTGGCTCGGGCAGACGATCTCGGTGCAGGTAACGCCCGTCAAGAGCCGGACCCGCGGCGACCGTTCCAGGTGCTCCTGGTAGGTTTTGCCAAAGTCCGTTGGCAGCGACCAGCGCTCGAGGCTCGAGCCGAGGACGCTGCCATCCACGAACCCGGGCACGATCCCGCTCGGCAGGTGGGGTAGCTCGGAGGTGTTGAAGGCGGCCCGGCCGCACACCATCCAGTCGCAGGTCCGCTCGAAGTAGCGCTGTACTTCCTGGTAGCCGATCGGCCAAGCGGGGACGTCCAGGAACGGGCGCGGCGCGAAGTCGACCGGGTCGTAGGGCACGCAACGGCCACCCCAGATGGTGGAAGTTCCGCCTACCTGGCGTCGCACCGTCAGGGAGACGGGAGCATGGCGGTGGCGGTCCCACTCTGCGGCCTCGGAGAGTTCCTGCACAGCCGGGTCGAAGGATCGTTTGCCGCTCTCGATCAGCACTACGGAGAGGCCGAGCCTCGCAGCCTCTAGAGCGATGACAATACCGGCGGGACCGGCCCCGACGATGGCCAATTCTTCCTCGATGCCGATATCTTCGCTAAACGTGCTCAGGTCCTCGATCATGGCGTCTGGATCAGATCAGGGCGGGCGGCCAGGACCGCGGCGGCAAGTTCGCTGAAAGTTGCCGCTTCGGCATCCGATGGCCCCACGCTCCGGGTTGCCGCCTCGGCAGCCACCCGCGCCCGTTCGGGTCGAGTGGTGCTAAACAGCACAGGCCCGGCCTCGTTCCGCCGAAGGCCAGCGCTTAATATCATCCTGGGCACACTTGACTCCTCCGCCAAATCCGCCCCGAACCGCTCACTCCACAGGTCCAGAGTGCCTGGCGAGTGGGCAAGGAACCGACGCAACACGGGGAGGGCACGTGCCAAGGCGCCATAGGTGATCCTTGCTCCGTCCGGCATGTGCACAGCGGTTAGAGGCTCTTCGAAGATGTCGTCCCGGAATTGGACCACCGCGGCTCGCCCAAGGCACTCCATGACCCCGGACAGCTCGGAAGTCGGACCGGTCACGCCCCAGCATCGGATTCGACCCAGGCGGCGTTGCTCATCCAGGTAGTCGATGAGTTCGGGAGCGCTGGTAATTAGGTCACCGACGGGATCGTGGAGCAGGAAGACATCGATGTAATCCGTGTCCAATTTCCGCAGGCTTCGCTCTAAGCTGACCTGCGCGGACTGGCGATGGTAGCCGGGGGAGGAGTAAAGGAGGCGTCCGTACGGCCCTGAATGGGGTCCCCTACCGGCGACCTTCAATCCCTCCCCGACATGGGGACGTTTGGCGAGGAGCGCCCGCAACGGTTCCTGGAAGAGAGCGACTCCTCTGGACAGAAGCGTCGGATCAATTCCGAACTTGGTGGTGACCGTCACATCGGCACGTCGCCGCCTCAGGAAGGAGGCGAGTTCAGCCTCGGCCAAGCCGAGCCCGTACATCGGGGCGACATCGAAATGCCGTATCCCGGCGTCATAGACGGCATCCAAGACCGCTCGCCGGGCGCTGCGCTGAGGAATCCGAAAGAGGCCCGCGCAACCAAAACCGACCGCGGAGGTCACAACACCGGTTCCCGGTAGTTCACGGGTGGGTAGCACCTGAGCCCAAGGCTTCATCGTGATTCCTGACCGTGTCGGACGACGCGCAACGCCGTAACGGTGGGCAATGAGACGACGGCAGCTGCCACCCACTGCACAATGCAGTAGATCATGCCTACGCGACTGATGTCGGCGCCCGGCCCCATGAGTAAGACTCCTCCGACGATAGCACCGCTGGTCGTGAGGTTTACCGCAAACACCGGCCAAGGACGTCGGCGAACCAGGCACACGGCCCAGAACAGAACAATGACGGCCGTCGCGGGCACCGAGAGGCCGACCCAGTGCAGTAGCGGAGCGCCGTGAACGGCGAAGCTGGGCCCCAACGGCGCGAGTATTAGACGGGACAGAAACAAGCAGGCCGTCATGACGACGATTACCACCAGGAGGGCAAGCCCCATGGACCGACGGATCGTGAAGTCCGCCTTCTCAGGATTCGCTATGGCCTCTCGCACCATCGAAATCGAGATGCTGGTCAGCAGCAGGCCGACCATCGTCGTGATGATCCAAGGGACGTAAAAGTAACCGCCCTGGCTGGCCCCGA
>OBLW0100002099.1_pt1 | contig 16236 bp, 13 predicted proteins | sample 1520161 | NCBI WGS metagenome assembly OBLW01 (sample SAMEA3539309, study PRJEB22396) | soil metagenome | biome: tundra; feature: field; material: soil | place: USA | collected 2010-05 | depth 0.15 m | reverse complement strand
TGTTCTGAGTTTCCAGCCACAGGGCAGCGCCTTCGGACTGGTCCTTGTAGATGGCGAAGGTGACCCCGGCAATGCCGGTAATAGTCTTTCCCTGGGCATCGGCTGCCTTTCCCGAAAAATTCACGAACCGGGGCACCGCAGACGACGAGGGAGACGAGGCTAGTTGCTGGGCATTCATTAAAGACAGGCTCAACAGTGCACAAAAAAGGGAGACCTTCAGAAAATCGGATCGTAAGCGTTGGGCAAACTTCATGGTGCTTCTCCTTCTTGATTTAAGTCGCGCTTGATTGAAGTCGCGAGCGTCCCTCAGGACGCGGAGGCATCGTGGTGCGGCTTCGGGTTTTTAGCAATGGCGCACATCTGAAGCTGCCTTAATTTGCATGAACTCGCAAATGGCTGCAAACACTAGGTTTGTCGGGTGATTGCGGACTCAATGTAGAATAGCCTCCACCCTGAGGTAGGTTACTCGTGGCGTCGGAGCCAGCTGGCATTTCGGAACCAATCAGATTCGGAGACGATCTCGAGCTCGACGCGCACAGCTATCAACTGCGGCGTTCGGGTCGTCTGCTCAAGCTGGAGCGGATTCCAATGGACCTGCTGCTTCTGCTGGTCGAGCAACGAGGTCAGCTGGTCACGCGGGAGCAGATCATAGAAAGGGTCTGGGGCAAGGATGTCTTCCTTGACACAGACAACAGCATCAACGCCGCCATCCGGAAAATTCGGCAGGTGCTCAAAGATGACCCTGAGCAACCGCGCTTCGTGCAGACAGTCACGGGCAGAGGGTATCGATTTATAGCCCCGGTGGCGCAAACGGTCACTCCTTCCGCGTCTCCAAATTCTGCAGCTCGGCAGCCTGCTCCAGTGCAAGATTTGCGCGGCATAGAAGTCCCTGGCGATCGCGTAGCACCAGCATTGTTCTCCCCGCAACACCTGGTTCGTAAGAAGACGCTGCGCCTATACCTGATCGCGTTCCTCGGCCTTCTCACGACGCTAAGTATGGCGATTGCCTACAGTCGTTTCCGCAATCGTCCATCCCCCATTCATTCATCCGCCATTCATTCCCTGGCGGTGCTGCCTTTGAGAAACCTCTCCGGCGACCCAACCCAGGATTACCTGGCGGACGGTATTACGGACGCTCTCATCGGACGCCTCGCCAATATCCGCGATCTGCGCGTGATCTCAAGCACATCGGCTATGCAATTCAAGGACACGCACCTCGCGGTGCCGCAGATTGCCGGCACCCTGCGGGTGGATGCCCTTGTCGAAGGCTCGGTGATACGCGATGGCGGTCGGATTCGCGTTACCGCCCAGTTGATTCGCGGCGCAACCGACGAGCACTTCTGGTCGGAAACCTACGATCGCGAGCTCCGGGACGTGCTTGCTCTGGAGAGCGAAGTAGCGCAGTCTATCGCCGCCAAGGTGGAAGTAACGGTCACTGGGAAGGAACACGGGAGGCTTGCCGCAGTGCGGTCCGTATCGCCTGAAGTGTACGAAAGTTATCTAAAGGGTCAGTTCGCATTAGGCAAAAGCAACAGCAGGGCAGGCACCGAGGAGAGTATCGGTTACTTCGAGGAGGCGATCAAGAGAGACGCGACGTTTGCGCCGGCTTACCTCGGCCTCGCAAACGCATACCACGACCTCGGCACGGTTTTTATCGGAGCTTCCCCCGAAGGTGTGCGCCCGAAAATGATGAGCGCAGTACAAAGAACCCTTGAACTCGATCCAGAATCCACCGAAGCGCATCTCCTGCTGGCAGATCTACAGCAGGGACAGTGGCAGTGGGCTGAGGCTGAGGCTGAATACAGGCGCGCCCTCGAATTGAATCCGAGCGACGCCGCTGCGCACCTCGGACTCGCTAACTGGCTACTTTGCCAAGGGCGCACTGAGGAAGCGCTGGCATGGGCCAAACGTGCGCGCGAACTTGACCCGCTGGCGGTTTCCGGCAGTGACATCGGATGGATTCTGTTCCACGCCCGCCGCTACGACGAGGCCATTCGGGAAATGCGAAGCGTCCTGGCAGTGCGCTCAAATGATGCCAGCGCCCTGTGGTATATGGGCTTCGCGCTCATCGCCAATCGTCAACCCGAGGAAGCAATCCCGGTTCTGGAGAAAGCCGTTTCTATTTCTGACCGTAGCCCGGGTGTAATCGGAGTGCTGGTGAGAGCATATGCCCATGCGGGCCGACACGCCGATGCCCTTCGGCTGCTCGCGGAATTGAAAAGGCGCAAGCAGGCTGGCTACGTTCCTGCGGGCGCCTTCGTACACGCTTATCTAGGACTTGGCGAAACCGACCTGGCATTCGCCTGGCTTGAGCAAGCCTACCGGGAACAGTCGAACATTCTGCAATTCGCCAAAGTCCATCCCTTCTTTGATCCCCTGCGCGGCGATCCTCGTTTTAAGGAACTGGTCCGCCGTGTCGGGCTTGACTAGGTTTGGTAGCCCTTCCTGACCTGAGTACGCGGCCCGATTCGCATACGCGAATCGGGCCGCTTCGTTCAGGATGACAGAGAGCTGACGGCTTTTATCCTTGAGTCATCTACTTCTTGGCGAACTCGCTGCGGTGGCGGCTGTAGAAGACGTAGATGAGCAGGCCGAGGGCCAGCCAGATCACGAAGCGCAGCCAGGTGATCAGGGTGAGCCCGAACATCAGGCCACCGCACAGCAGCACCGAAATCAGCGGGAACCACGGCACAAACGGAACTCGAAACGCCCGCTTGCGGTCGGGCTGCTTGCGGCGGAGGAAGATCACTCCCAGCGAAACCAGAACGAACGCAAACAACGTCCCAATGTTGGCGAGGTCGGCGGCATCCCCAATGTCCACGAGGCCGGCGGGAATTCCTACAGCGAAACAGGCGATCCAGGTGGACCAGTACGGCGTCTTAAATTTCGGGTGCACCGCAGAGAACAGCTTGGGCAGCAAGCCGTCGCGGGACATGGCGTACCAGATGCGCGCCTGCCCGTACTGAAAGACGAGCAAAGAAGAGATCATGCCCGTCAGCGCTCCGATCACGATGACCGAGCGGAAGAACGGGTGCACGCCCAGATACTTCATGGCGTAGGCCACGGGCGCTTCGGCGGCTGCACCGGATACGAAGGTCGTGTACTTCATCATGCCGAGCAGTACGACGGCAACGCCGACATAGAGCAGCGTGCAGACAATCAGCGACATGATGATGCCGAAGGGCAAATCTTTTTGCGGATTGCGCGATTCCTCGGCAGCCGTGGAGACGGAATCGAATCCGATGTAGGTAAAGAAAACGATGGCCCCTCCGGTGACGATTCCGGCAAAGCCAGACGGCGCGAAGGGCGTCCAGTTCGCGGGCTTCACCAGCATTCCACCGACTACCAGAAAGGTGAGGATGGCACCGATCTTGACCATCACCATCACGTTATTGGTCTCCGCCGACTCCTTCACTCCGCGCACCAGCAGCAGCGTCAGGACGAAAACGATGAGGAAGCCGGGAAGATTGAAATAAGCGCCCGTCCATTGCCCGCCGGCCCAGACCGGGCTCGCCCATTTATCCGGCAGGTTGAGGCCGAACACCGCCAGTTGCGCTTTCGTATAGCCGGCAAAACCGACCGCGACCGCGACGTTTGAGACCACGTATTCGAGGATGAGATCCCATCCGATGATCCAGGCGAAGATTTCGCCGAGCGTGGCGTATGAGTAGGTATAGGCGCTGCCAGCGATGGGGATCATCGAGGCCAGTTCGGCGTAGCACAATCCGGCAAAACTGCAGGCGATCGCTACCAGGAGGAACGAAATCGCAATCGATGGTCCGGCGGGCGGGCGTCCGTGCATGAGCGCTCCCGCGGTGCTGCCGGTACGCAGAAAATTGATGATAACGTCGAGCGCCTGCGCATGCAGGAGGGATGGGGCCTGGAAATATTCGCCGGCGGCCGCGGTGCCGGTGAGGATGAAAATTCCCGAGCCGATGATGGCGCCGATACCAAGCGCGGTCAGCGACCAGGGGCCCAGCGATTTGCTGAGCCGGTGTTCCGGGTGCTCGGAGTCCGCGATCAGCTTGTCGATCGACTTGCAGCAGAAAATCTGTTTGTCGGAAGTACGGATGACGGCAGCGGGTTCCGTGGGTTGTGACAAGCGGTTGTGGTCTCCTGAAAAAACAAGCTCTTAGCCATTAGCACTTAGCATTTAGCCACTTTGAGTTTCTTGTCCCTTCCAAGAACTGCCTCGGCTAAATGCTAAGTGCTTAATGCCAATTGCTGCCTTCTGCCTACCGCTTCGCCTGGCCGCGGGCCAGTTTCTTGACCTTGGGCTTTTTCGATCCGCGCGGATAGTCGCGGGGCTTGAGCGGTTTTTCCGCCTTGCGTTTCTTGCGGGCGGTGCGTTTGGATTTCTTGCGTTCTTCTTTGGTTAACTTTGATGTGTTTGCCATGATTGAAATGAGTTCCTCTGATGATGAAGTTGGTGGTTATTCAGCGCTGTACGACAACCCTTGCTGCTCGTTCTCCGGCCTTGCTGGTGCTGTCATGTAGCTGCATTACTCAGACCCGGTGCGCTGTGCCTTGTACGCCGTAGTGATGTCATAACAGGCAGTCCTCTTATTGCTAACAGTGCGGCGGAGCATATAAGGCCGCTTAACAGACCCAGAAATCCAATGAACACCGACATGAACCAATAGGGCTCGTGCCACTTCAGAAAATACCCGCCGGTCGCAGCCAGTACGGTGGTGACTAACGGAATCATTAAGAGTCCAGACCACAAATACTTACGCTTTTCCTGCCGACTCAGGTGTATCCATTCGCGTCTGCCGGTCTCATATCTGTTCCCACATACACAGATATAGCATTCGCGACCGATACAGATGCCCTCGCCGCTGTGGACGGGCGGAGCCCAAAACACTCCGTCGCATCGCGTGCAATGATGCCGACGTATCAAAATCAGCACGATGATATCGAGGATTCCAAACATGCTCACGCACGTTCCAACTGGGCGTACTTCTCCACCAGCTTCTTCAAGCCGAAGCGAGGAAATTGTACAGTAATCTTAGCCTCTTCGCCTTCTCCTTCGCGCTGGTAGACCGTTCCTTCGCCATATTTTGGGTGGCGCACCCGCTGGCCGGGGCGGAATCCGCGCTTGCCGGTGGGCTCTGCGACGGGCGTTTTGGGGACGGTAAACTTCTTGCCGCGGCTGGCGAAGAACTCGGCGATGTTCTCGATCGAGTTGTAGGGGCGCGCCGGAGCAGTCGGCTTCGGGGTGCGGGTCTGGCCTCGGGTGTTATCCCCGGCATGCCAGGAGGTGCTTTGGTCTTCGTCTTCGTAGGAATAGTGAGTGCTCTCGGCTTCATGGGCTGCGGGGCTTCGCCCGGCTGGACGGGCGAATGCGCCCGTCCCTACGCGTGCCGTGCTGGCGCGCCTGGCTCCTAATTCTTCCAGCAGCGGGGCGGGGACTTCTTCCAGGAATCTTGAGGGGACGCTGGCTTCGGGCAGGTCTGTGCCATATCTCCGGCGGTAGACGGCTCGGGTCAGGATGAGTTGGTCCATGGCGCGGGTCATGCCGACATAGCATAGGCGGCGTTCTTCTTCGATGTCTTCGGGGACGAGCATGGTACGGGAGTGCGGGAAGAGTCCTTCTTCGAGGCCGCTGAGGAAAATCAAAGGGAATTCGAGGCCCTTGGCAGCGTGCAGGCTCATCAGCGTGATCTGAGCGCGCGCGTCGTAGTCGTCGGCATCGGCGACCAAGGCCGCGTGATCGAGAAACTGGTCGAGGGTTTCGGCGCGATCGCGCGAGTCCATGGCGGCGTTGACCAGTTCGCGGAGGTTTTCGATGCGGGAGAAGGCCTCGGGCGTGTCCTCGTCTTCGAGCAGCTTGATGTAGCCGGTACGATCGATGAGGAATTTCAGGATGTCGGCGGTGCTGACGGTGGGAGCGGGAAAGGACGCGGGCGTGGAGCCAATCTCTGGATCCGGAGGCTGGTTTGTTTCATCTTTCGCCGGCGGGACGCCAGCGCTACTGTCCGCGGCGCCGAAGTCGAAGGAGAAATTTTCGAATTCATTTGGATCGAAGGCGGTGGCGTCTTCGGGTTGCGTGTCATCTTCGAGCGGCAGGGCTTCGCCCTGCTGGACAGCCGAGGGCGGCTGTCCCCACCTGGGCTGTGGCGCGTCCAGCATTTGCGCGGGCGAGTCGCCCGCGGCCACACGTTCGCTTTCTTCCAGTTGCTCGGTAAAGTTCCCCGCCAGCATGGCGCGGGCGTCTTCGATTAACTGCTGGAAATTCTTCAGAGACAACAGGGCTCGCTGCGGGAGCAGTTGGCGGCGGATGGCTTCGCCGATTGCGCCCCACAACGACAGGCCGGTTTCGAGTGCAAGGTGCTCCAGCGTGTCGATGGTGCCTTTGCCGATTCCGCGCGTGGGCGTATTGATGACGCGGAGCAGTGAAATCGTGTCGTCGGGATTATGGATGACTTTGAGATAGGAGATCAGATCCTTGATCTCGGAGCGCTCGTAGAACGAAAAGCCGCCGACCACTTTGTAGTTCAGCCCGTAGCGCCGCATGGCTTCTTCAAACAGGCGCGACTGCGAGTTGGTGCGGTAAAGAACGGCGGCGCGCGGAGTCTCCCCATGCTCGGTGGCTTCCCGGATGTAGCGGTTGATGTGGTCGGCGGCGAAGAGGGCTTCGTTTTCGCCGTCGGGCGCTTCGTAGTAGCCGATCTTGGTGCCGCCCTGGCGCACGGTCCAGAGATTCTTGCCTTTGCGGCGGAGATTGTTTGCGACCACAGCCGAAGCCGCCTGCAGAATGTTCTGCGTGGAGCGGTAATTCTGTTCAAGGCGGATGATTTTTGCTTCGGGGTAATCCTGCTCGAATTCGAGAATGTTGCGAATATCGGCGCCGCGCCAGGAATAAATCGACTGGTCCTCGTCGCCGACGGCGCAAACATTGTGGCGGTCGCCGGCAAGCATGCGCATGAGTTCGTACTGGGGACGGTTCGTGTCCTGGTACTCGTCGATGAGCAGGTACTGGAAGCGGCGGTTGTAGTACTCGCGCACCTGCGAGGCGGATTTCAGCAGTCGTACGGCTTCGAGCAGCAGATCGTCGAAGTCGAGGGCGTTCGCCTTTCGCAGTTCCTTGCGGTACTCCTCGTAGAGATGGGCAATCTTCTCCGTCTTGGGATCGCCCGATTGCAGGTAGAGTTCCTGCGGATCGAGCATGTGGTTCTTTGCCCAGGAAATTCGGCCCAGTACGGTGCGCGGCGTGAGTTGTTTGTCGTCGAGGCCGAGACGCTTCATCACGCTTTTGACCACGGCTTGCTGATCGCTCTCGTCGTAGATGACAAAGTTCTTCGTGTGTCCGATCGGGGGCTGCCCCGGCGTGGCCGACGGGATGCGCATGGCTTCGATGTCGCGACGCAGAACCCGCACACAGAACGAATGGAAAGTCGAGATGACGGGCTTGGCGATGCTTAGTCCGCCTACCAGTTTTTCGACGCGCTCGCCCATTTCGGCAGCGGCTTTGTTGGTAAACGTCATCGCCAGAATGGACTCCGGCATGACGCCTCTGTGCTCGATCAGGTAGGCGATGCGGTAGGTGATGACGCGCGTCTTGCCGCTGCCGGCGCCGGCGAGGATCAACACCGGGCCATCCGTGGTTTCAACGGCTTCGCGCTGCTGCGGGTTCAGTTGGTCGAGAAAAGACAATGCGGAAGTGGCTCCAGAATCGCTGGTTTAATTTTACAGGGGAATAGCAGCGGACGGGATTTTGCGCGTGCAATTTCAGGTTGCGAGCTTCCCGAAAAAGAGCAGCGCACGATTTTTCAGAGTGCGGCGAGTGTGAATTTTGGCCGCAAGCCGCGCGCGCTTTGTCGTTCTTCCTGCGAAGTCGAGATGGGCGGCGGCGACTGGGGAAAGTCCCCACTTCTCGCGCCAAGAACGCGCGAGAAATGGGGCACCCGCTTTCTGGAAATCGTCGCGCACCGCCCAATTGGGAGGAGCGTTTATGAATCCGAGTGTGAGTGCGAAGAGTTTCCTGGCGTTGGCAGTACTGGTAATGGTGGCCGGGTTGGGGGTCGTGGATCAGCGCGGGGCGCAGGCGGGAGAAGTGGCCCCGGCGCCGGGCTACAAAGTATTGGACCCGATCCGGCATGGCAATTTGACGGTGTTTCCCGTGGTCGCAGCGAAGAGCTATCCGACCGGTGAGTTTATGACTCTGGATGACGGGTTGCGGTCCGGAGAAGTCGTGGTGACCGAAGCGGGCAATGTGCAGGGACTGATTCGGCGGCATCCGACACCGGCCATTCGAAACGAAGGAGCGCAGGTGAACCGGCTGGTGCTGGTCAACAATTCGAAACGACCGTTGTTGCTGCTGGCGGGTGAGATCGTTACCGGAGGTAAGCAGGATCGCGTGATTGGCAAAGACCGCATTGTTCCGGCGGAGAGCGATCCGGTGGACCTGAGCGTATTCTGCGTGGAGCCGGGGCGGTGGGTCGCGACGAGCAACAATTTCGGAGCGTCGGAGGCGATGTACGGCCGCAACGTCGGCGGTCCAGTACCGCATGCTCCTGCTCCGATGGCGATGATGGCGCAGCCGTCGGTGCGAGCCAAGGCCATGGGCGACAAGAACCAGGCGGAGGTTTGGGCGGAGGTAAGGAAACAGCAGGCAGCAGAGACCGTAGAGGTCTCAGGTTCCGCGCCGGCAGTAGCGACGGAATTGGCCAATACCAGTTCGTACGCCAGGGTGATGGAAAACGAAGAAGTCAAGAAGCAGGTAGACGCCGTGGCCAAGCCGATCGAACAGAACTATCAGAGCTTGATCCGGCAGCTTCGGGATCGCAATGCAGTAGGGGTTGTGGTGGCGGTGAACGGGCGCATCATCTGGGCTGACGTGTTTGCCAGCACGGATCTGCTGGAGAAATACTGGCCGAAACTGGTGCGCTCGTATGCTTCTGAGGCGGTGGTCACGCGCGCCAAAGAAATTGAAGTGACCGCGAGCCGCGCGCAGGCTTTCCTGGCGGATATGGAAGGCCGCAGAGAGATGATCGAGAGCGAGCCGGGAATCTACCGTCACACCGAAATCAGTGGCGATGGTTTTAAGGCGTTCTCACTGACATCGCTGCTGCCAAAGACTGGCTTTGAAGTACATGTGGCGAAGATGGCCGAGTGAAAAAGACAGTATCTAGTGGTTAGTGGCTAGCGATGAGGCGCTCTAGTTGCCAGCCACTAATCGCTAGCCGCTGGCTTTTTTGCTCTTGCTGCGCAATTCCTCGATTGAGGGGAAGGATCGCGGCGGAATCAAGGTGCGGTCGGGAGGCATGGAACCGGCGTCGACCGCTTTTGCCAGGACTTCCAGAGCGATTCCCGCCGCGGGGGCGGTGATAATGGTGGCCTTCAACAGGCCCCGGCGCACCCAGTCTTGTCCGGTCTTGGTGACACCGTCGCATCCCGTGAAGGGAATACTCAACCACTGCTCACGATCCTTTTCCGTCAGGTCGATGAAGGCTTTTCTGGCACCCATGGCCATGGCATCGTTCTGACAAATGACTCCCCGAATTTCAAGCTGCCGCCATGACCCCAGCGACAGCCAGGACTTTACTGAATTGTGCGCGCTGCGCTCGGTCCAATCGCCTTTCAGCATTTTCATCTCGACTTTGGCGGGCTTCGTGGAAAGCATTCCCTTGGTGCGGAGTTGGGTCGCCGTGCTGTTGAATGGGCCTTCGATATAAAGAATGTTCCCCTCGGGAACGAGTTCGCTCAGTTGCTTCCCCTGAATTCTGCCGACTTCGGACTGGTCCGTGCTTACCGAAAAGACTGGAACCGCGCCACTTCGGCGAAATTCCGGGATATAGTCGGGATCACTATTAAGGATTCCCCACCCAATGCCGGCCGCGACTGCGGCTTTTGCGACTTGCGGCATCCCAGTTCCGACGGCCTCAACGAGAATGGCACTGGGCCGTTGCTTCGGATCCTGAATGATCTTGACGAGTTGCTGAGTCTGATTGACGGCGTCGTTGTCGGCGTAGATGAGTTGAACCTTGATGCCGAGTCGCGCGGCCATTTCGGCTACAGCGACTGCCTGTTCTGCCTGGTAATCGTTCTCTCTTGTGATAAGAGCAACAACTACGTTCAGTTTGTCCATGGGGCCCGGTGCGAAGTTCCCTCGCTGCTGGATTGTTGCACAAAGTTCAACCGGTCAAGAAGCATCTTTCGTGCGAACATATTCTTACACTCTTCTCTAGTCAATCTGGGTTGACTGGTACCAGCTTCGCCAGGCATTGGAATCGTTGGGCAAGCGCTGCCGAGTAATATCTGCCAGGGCGTGAAACGCCCAGGCGTGCGTCTGGGCATCGAGCGAGGGGTCGTCGGTGTAGCTCAGCAATTGCGGGACAGCGGTGAAGCGCTGTTCGCGAGTGAACATGCCGGATTCCGCGAGACTGCATGCGGCCCGTTCGCGCACACTGGCTGAGGGATCGTCATGCATGGTTTTCAGCAGAGGCTCAATGGTTTGGGCAGAGCCAGACAGCGCGAGGCCTTCGACCGCCCATCGCCGAGAATCCTCGTCCGCATCTTTCAGATGAGCGGTTAAGACCTGCACGACCCGATCGGCTTCGACGCCGCGGTTCGCCATCAGGCCGAGTGCCCAGAGCGCCCAAATCTTTCGCGCGTGGTCGGGAGATTCCGCGGTCTTTAACAAGTAGTCGAGGCTGGCGGAATTTTTTGCCAGTCCGTACGCCGCGAGTTCAACCTCAATCCCGGACTCACGCACCCGCATGTCGTTGGAGTTCAAAGCGGCGGTTGTCAGGGTCGCGATCTGCGCATCCCACGTCATTTTTCCCTGCCAGCGATCGACCCGCGACGAAATCTGATCCACGGCGCCGTCCTTATGGCCAACGGCGAGTTCGAGCAAAGCCTCAGCCTGCTTCTGCGGCTTCATGCGATCGAGTTGTCGGGAGTCTTTGGCAGAAGATGGCGAGACTTCATGCAAGGAGAGGAAGTTTTCAAATCTTGACCAGGCAGCATGAGCGCTGCCGATGCTGGAGGTAAGAACGGCCAGGAGCAGTCCGATCGCGACGGCAAATACCGGGCCGAAGCGCCTTGCATTTGCGGGCGGTCGAACAGGCCCCGGGTTCGATTGCGGTCTGCTCCCGGAAATGTCGGAGCCTGGCCCCAGCGTGCCGTAGTCGGGCGTGGGCTGCAAGCGCGGGTCCGCGATGGGCGCGGATTCCGGCTGCGGGCATTTCGCCGTGAACGGTGGCTGGAACACATCCATATAAAGAAGAGTCTAGGGCGGCCTTCGAAATAAGGTAAAGTTACTTCGGTTCGAATCCTACCGGGTTCGATGCCAAAACGCGGATTCGCGCACCTGGGAAGGGGCCCCGGTACGTGCCTGCGATCCCAAGGAGTTACGAGGAGGAAGTGATGCGAACGAAGTCGAAGTGGCTGGTGTCCATCCTCAGTGTGTCCCTGGCGGCGGTGGCTTTGGCCGCGGCTGGCTCGGGATACCACGTGGTGGCAACTTACAAAGTGGGCGGCGACGGAGGGTGGGACTACCTGACCACCGACTCCGAAGCGCGGCATATCTACATCTCTCGCGGCACGCACGTCATGGTGCTCGATGCAGACTCAGGCAAGAGCGTGGGGGACATCGCCGATACGCCGGGCGTTCATGGCATCGCGCTGGCACCGGAACTGGGTCGCGGGTTCACCAGCAACGGGCGGGAAGGGACGGTCAGCATTTTCGACATCAAGACGCTGGCGACCAGCAGCAAGGTGAAGGTAGGCGACAATCCTGACGCCATTCTCTACGATCCGGCGACCAAGCGGGTCTTTACCTTTAACGGGCGCAGCCAGGATTCGACGGCAATCGATGCCGCCACGGGAAAAGTTCTGGGAACGATCAAACTGGATGGCAAGCCCGAATTTGCGGCCAGCGATGCCAAGGGGGAGATCTTCGTCAACATCGAAGACAAGAGCGAACTGGTGGCGATCGATCCGGCCAAGCTGGAAGTGAAAGCGAAATGGCCTTTGGCGCCGTGTACCGAGCCCAGCGGACTTGCGATTGATCGCAAACACCGTCGTCTATTCGTGGGCTGCGATAACAAAATGATGGCCGTCGTGGATGCGGACAGTGGCAAGGTCCTGGCCACTCCCGCCATTGGCGACGGTGTGGACGCGACTGCATTCGATGACGAAACCGGGCTCGCTTTCGCTTCCTGTGGCGGCGACGGCGTGCTCACGGTTGTGAAGGAGGATTCGCCGGGCAAGTTTACTGCCGAGAACGTGACCACGCAAAAAGGAGGGCGCACGCTGGCGCTGGATTCCAAGACGCACAAGGTGTTCGTGGTGTCGGCGCAGTTCGGCCCCCGGCCCGCGCCGACGGCGGACAATCCACGTCCGCGGCCCCCCATTCTTCCCGACAGCTTTGTGGTCCTCGTCGTGGGGAAGTAACAGCGGAAGATCAGCGAAATCCATCTTTCGGAAAACGCCCTGTCCCTGATTTAAGGGGCGGGGCGTTGCTATTCAGAGAGTGCTCAAGCGGTTTGGGCAACAACGTCTTCACAAAACCGGAATTTCCCGATAGGATATCGCAACTTAGGTGGGCCGTACGACCGTTCGGTTGGAAGCTGGCATGCAACCGCGAAGGCCGGACGTACGATTTAAGAACCAAATCTGCCGAAATCGAAGCCGCGGCGTCCAGTTCGCTGGACGCTTCTGGATTTTTGAACACAATTCTGAACGGTTGAGGGCCAGGTTGAGATGACGATTCCCGACGAGAGATTTTACCGCGCGAAGGTCACGAAGCGCGTCGATTTCGCTCCGGACCTGTGGATGTTCCGTATCCGCAGTGGGGGAGAGTTCAATTTTGTTCCGGGGCAGTACGCGACGCTGGGAGTCGAGGCCAACGGCAAGCGCGTGGAGCGTCCGTACTCGATCGCGTCGTCGCCTTCGGAAGATGAAGTGGAGTTTTTCTTCGAACTGGTTCCGGAAGGAGCGCTCACCCCGCTGCTCCACAAACTGCAACCCGGCGACCAGTTGCTGATGCGGAAGGTGCCCAAGGGGAAATTTTCGCTGGACACGCAAAATGGACGGACGAATCACCTGCTGATCTCGACGGTGACGGGCGTTGCTCCGTTCGTGAGTTTCGTGCGCACGCTCTCGAAAGACTGGAAGGAAGGACGATTCGACGGGACTCACAAACTATTCCTGCTGAATGGCGCGAGCCGTCCGTGGGAGTTTGGATATCTGGATGAACTGAACCACTTCGACAAGGAATTGCCGTGGTTCAAGTATGTGCCGACGGTCAGCCGGCCGTGGGATCACGAAGACTGGTCCGGGGAAATCGGGCGGGCGGACGACATCCTGCGCAAGTACGCCGATCATTGGGAACTGGAACCGAGCAACACGATGGCCTACATCTGCGGGCATCCCGAGATGATCGAGCACAGCAAGGCAATTCTGAAGCGGCGCGGATTTACTGACAAGGGGGCGGTCAAGGAAGAGGTTTACTGGATACCGGCCCACAAATAATAGCGAGGATACTGAGGCACTTCGATCGGAATCGCTAGCTCTCTGCGGGAGCGAAGAAAACCAGCAGGGCTACTTCCTCGGAGATATCGTAGAAGCGGTGCTCTACTTCTGCAGCGACGTAAAGAAGGCTCCCAGCGGAAACTTCCCCGTCTTCGGCGCCGGCTCTGAAACGCGCTTTTCCACGCACGACGTAGTACATCTCGTCTTCATGATGCGGACGCTGCAGATCGGTGGTCCCAGCGGGCAGCACGTACAGTCCAGCGCTCATGGCGGGCACACGGAGAAACTCGCGGTACAATTTGCCGCTCTGCGTTCGCTGCTGGTCAATCTCACCGACAGTCGCGAACAGCGCCTTCATGCAAGAATTCCTCCCAGAAGAAGATCGGTGAACTGCGGGATCAGATTGTTTGCCTGCAGTTCCCCTTCCGGCTTGTACCACTGATAAATCCAGTTGATCATGCCGAGCAGGGCGAAGGCGGCGGCACGCGGACTGACCGTGCCCTTGGCGGCGCGCGTGCGTTGAGCTTCTTTTTGTACATCGGCGATCAGGCTTTCCACGAAGTGTACGTATTCCTTTTTGCGGTGGTTAATGCGCTTGCGGAGTGCGGGCGGCAGAGGATGGTTTTCGTGGAGCATCACCGTGATCTCACGATCGCGCGGGCTGAGCACGACCTCCATGTGCAGGCGGATCAGGGCGCGCAGCCGGTCCTGGGGATCGGGGATGCTGCGCACCGGAGCGAGCACGCGCTCGGAGGTGATCTCCATGGCGTGATTCATGATCTCGAACAGGATTTCGTCCTTGCTCTGAAAGTGGTGATACAGGCCGCCTTTGCTGAGCTTGAGCGCGGCCGCGACGTCGTTCATCGAGGTCGCGTCGTATCCGCGCTGCTGAAACAGGCGGGCCGCCGTGCGCAGGATTTCCTGCCGGGAATCAACCAGAGTCTCACGGGCCATCGCGTGACATGGTAAACAGTTGCGAGTAAGAATGCCAACGGTTCGCGAGGGGCTCCCCCTCCCGAAAAATCGGGTCACTCCCCGAACTGCTGAATCTCACCGAAGCGTTTCCAGCCTGCCTCGTCAACTGGACCATTAGAATGACTGCCCATGCGAAAACGATGACCGTCCGGATCCTGCACATTCATCTCACGGATACCCCAGGGCATGTTCGTCGGTGGCTGGCGAACGATTGCGCCACTTTTCTTGTAGTCCTCATAAAGCGCGTCCACATCTTCCATGAAGATGGACATCCACGCGCCGGGCTGTCCTTGCCCTCCTTCGCATAGGAAAATCTCGACCTTGCCGCGCGCGACACAACCGAAGCCCGGCGAATCGCCCCAGTCCCATTTCTTGCTAAAACCCAGCTTGTTCAAGTAATAGTCCATCGACGCGACAAAATCCTTCACGTTCAGGATCGGGATTACACATTCAAAGTCGTTCATAGGAGGTCTCCTGCCTGGCATGCGGACGCCTGTTTTCTTTGTCTTCCCTTGGCCCGGACTCGGCGCTCAGAACACGACAGCGTATCAAACATCCTAGAAAATTCCGGATCGCTTTTCACATCGAGAGAGGGTTAGGAGCACTTTTACGAACCAGAGTTCTCTCTTGACACCCAGAGGCCGGGACAGGTAGCATCTTCAGATGCCGACCGACCGGTCGGTATTGCAGTATTTGGAGAGCAAGTTTTCCCGAGGAGCAAGGGCTTCTTTCCTCCCTTGTGCAATGAGAGGAGCACGCTGGTGGTTACTATTTTTTATGAACGGGACGCGAAGCCCGAGGCACTGAAGGGCAAGACGATCGCCGTCATCGGCTATGGCAGCCAGGGACACGCCCAGGCGCAGAATCTCCGCGACAGCGGATTCAAAGTCATCATTGGGCTCGACCCGGCTCGAAAGAGCGCCCAGCAGGCGCGGGCCGATGGCATGGTCGTGGTGGCGCCAGACGAAGCCGCCAAGCGGGCGGACTGGATTCAGATCCTGACCCCCGATGAAACACAAGCGGAGACCTACGAGCAGTTCATTAAGCCGTATCTGCATCCGGGAAAAGTTCTGGGCGTCTCGCACGGGTTCAGCATTCATTTCAAGACGATCGTTCCACCGACCGACGTGGACGTGGTCATGATCGCTCCCAAGAGTCCTGGACATCTGGTGCGGCGCGTGTACAGCGAAGGCCGTGGAGTTCCGTCGTTGATCGCGATCCAGCAGGATGCCAGTGGTCACGCGCATGAACTCGCGCTGGCCTATGCGCACGGTATTGGCTCAACCCGCGCGGGGGTTCTGCAAACGACTTTCAAGGAAGAAACCGAGAGCGACTTGTTTGGCGAGCAGGCCGTGCTGTGTGGCGGGCTGACGTCGCTCATCAAGAAGGGATTCGAGACCCTGGTCGAGGCTGGCTACGCGCCGGAGATCGCCTACTTCGAGTGCCTTCACGAGGTGAAGCTGATCGTCGACTTGATTTACGAAGGCGGATTGGCAAGCATGCGCGATTCCATTTCGAATACGGCGGAATACGGCGATCTGACGCGCGGAGAACAGGTTGTGGGCGATGCCACGCGGGCAGCGATGAAGAAGACGCTGGCCGATATTCAGAGTGGAGAGTTCGCGCGGGAATGGATTGCCGAGAACAAGGCCGGTTGCCCGAACTTCAACAAGCTGCGCGAGAAAGAGAAGCAGCACCCCATCGAAATCGTGGGCGCGCAACTGCGAGGCATGATGAGCTGGCTGCCCAAGGGAGGCAAGAAGCAGGAAGCTCCCAAGGATT
>OBLW0100002098.1_pt1 | contig 16239 bp, 15 predicted proteins | sample 1520161 | NCBI WGS metagenome assembly OBLW01 (sample SAMEA3539309, study PRJEB22396) | soil metagenome | biome: tundra; feature: field; material: soil | place: USA | collected 2010-05 | depth 0.15 m | reverse complement strand
CGGGCGCGAACGCCAGTACCAGGCTAGATCGCGGGCCACGAGCAGAGTGACTACGCCCGCTCCGACATTGAGCAGACATTCAAATGTATGCGCCGGCGCGATGGAGAGCGGGATCCAACTGACGGGACCGGCGGCGCGGGCCAGCGCGGCGCGCGTGGGGCTCAGAAACGCGACGAGCCAGACCGGCAAGGGCGCCAACTGGAGGCCGCACCAGCCAGCGAAGGCGGCGATCAGGAGTGTGGTCCAGCGATCCGCGGGAGCATGGTGGCGCTGGTCGGACAACAGCCACAGCGCGACGGCGGCGAGCGCGATGACCAGCACCGACCAGTCCCACTGGCGCGGCCAGACGCCGCCTTTCAAAACGATTCCTGTTGCCAGCGCCGCGGTGAGCGACGCGAGGACGAGCCAGCGCACAGTGTCACCTTATCAGAATGGAGCGGAGAGGCCGGCCAGGCCGGGAGCGGCGAGAGGGCTGTGGATCCGCACCAGACTGGCTGGCGCGCATTCCTGAAAGGGCGCAAGCGAGTATCCTCGAACGGGGGCTCGGGAATAGACGCCTGAAGTCCACACGGCGCAGCGGATGCAGTGCGTGATTAGAGAAGGGTTGTGCGCGCTTAGGAGAGAGACGTCAGTCCCCGGTTTTAGCGGCTCATTGCAAGGGAGAGGGCTATTGCCATGAGAAATGTGAGCCAGGCACACCACGGGCCATGTGACCCACAAGCTGCTGTGTTTGCGGCCGCTCCGATGGCCGCCCGAAGAGCATGGTCAGGACGGCCCGATCACTTGTGCGGGCTGACTGGCGTCTCCGACTGCAGACCGAAGTAGGTGCCGATGATCACGCCGGCGGTGCCGCCCACGATGAAGACGACGCCCGCGCCACCGAGTTTCTTGGAAGACTCGACGATGACATAGCCGACCGTGTTGTTCACGGCGACGGTCTGGCGGGGAGCGGAGAACTCGACCGCATTCACCGAATTCAGATCCCAGTCGAGCCGGCCATCCTGCACCCGAACCGTGGGCTTAGCGTTCTTGGCGTCCCACGCGAGGGACACCTTGGAGCCGGGCGAAAGGGTGATGGTCGAAGTCTTGCCGCTGAGGTCGGTATAGGTGAGGGTCAAGGGCCCGGCACCCGACGGGTTGCCGACCGTGGCGGGCAGGCTCAGGGGCTTGCCACTTTCCGACCAGGCGCCTTGTTGAGCCGCAAAGGCCGCGGGCGCGAGCACCATCCACACTGCCAGGGCTAAATGTCTCATGGTCGTCCTCCCGAGAATCAACCCTTCCAGATCTGATTCTAGTCTGACTTGCGGCTACGATCAAGATCCACGCCGGCTAGCTGGGGACTTATCCCTGACAAACGGGGTGCTGTCGAAGGCAGATTCACGCTACTTGCCGGCCGGTCGAAGCCCGCTCCATCCATGATTCAAACGACGGCGGGCATAGTGTCCGGCGCGGGTTCAGTCGCTCACGAACAACCCACGGACCCAGTAGAAACACATCCCCAGGTATTCGCGGGCGGCGGTGTCGGACGTGAGGAGCCCTTCGCCTTGCGGCAAGAAGCGCGTGAGCGAAAACTGATCCCGCCGGCTGCCCATGCCGACGACGTGGAAGTCCGATGGCACGGGGACGACTTCGAGGCCGCCGCGGTCGAAAAGCATCATGGCGCGCGGCAGGTGGTAGGCGGAGGAAACCAGAAGGATGCGCCGCCAGCCGCGCTCGCGGGCGAGTTTGCGCACGGCGCGCGCTTCGGATGCGGTGTTGACGACGCGCTCGGTGACCACGATTGCGGCGTCGGGCACACCCCTGCGGCGAGCGATCTGGCGCAGGATCTCCCCTTCCGAGGGCACAGCGGGGGCATCAATGAACTTGGCACCGGTGAATACGAGATAGCGTGCCTTGCCTGCCGAGAGAAGGTCGACACCTTTCTCAAAACGATTGGCGGAATCACTCCACTCGAACGGTGCAATCGTCGACTCGGGGAAGCGGAGAATACCACCGAGCACGACGATGGCATCCGCCGGGACGCAGCGGGCGTTATCCACCGGCGGATAACGGCTTTCCAAAGTCCAGAGAAAAGCGTCCGCGACGCAGGGCGCGCCGAAGGCCCACAATGCCGCCAGGGCGGCCGCGAGGGGCCATCTTCGAGGTCGACGCAAGCCGACCAAAAGGAAGAAAACGACAACGCCGAGCGGCGCCACGAAAATCGGGAGGAGCTTATGGAAGAACAAAGGACCCAGGTTCATTTTAGGAATGGCCGGCGATGTCTCGCGCTCATCCGAACGTGCTTGCGCGAGCGCTGCCAAGGCGCGGTCGCACAGGTGCACGCTTGGTTGCCGGGAATGCAGTCAGCACCAAATCATCAAGCAGGCATGATCGAATTTGGCCGGAAATCAGATCGACAGGTTAAGAACTCGTCCGAAGCCCAAATCCGGCTCACGAGTCAGAGGACGCCGGTCGTCGAAACAGCAGAATTCTCAGGCAGACGGGAGTGCTTTCCGGCGAGCAACTGGCGTAGCTGATCATCCCAACGGTCGAGAGTGAGCACTTTCGCGAATTTTTCCTGATATATGCGGAAGCAATGCTCTTTAATTCGGTCTAATTCTCCAAGGCTTTCGAGTAATTCAATGAGAGTTTCGGCAATATTCGCCGCATTTCCGGGGGAAAGAACCCAGCCCAATCCGTATTGTTGGATGCAAATCGCAATAGCAGATCGCGGGCTCCCGCAAAAAAGGACAGGCCGCCCGGCGGCCAGCGCGCCGAAGAATTTAGATGGAACGACAGTGCCGGTCCATTCCTCACGCAATGTCACGACGTGAATATCGGCCGCTGCCAAGCGTGATTCCAAAGCGGCGCACGGTGCGAAATCGACGAAGCTGATATTCACATCCTCGGCAGTGATCGCGGCTCGAACGGAGTGCGCGCGGTTGCCCCGAATACTGAATGCAAGGTGAACGCCGCTGCCGCGCAACCTGCGCGTTAGATCGAGAAGATCGTCCAGACTATGAGCGCGTCCAAAATTGCCGGAATACAAGAGGGCGAGCCGTGCCGTGCCGAAGATTGCTGAGCGCTCGGCCGGTCGCGGCGCAGGAAACGCGGCTGGCTCGTGCAGCGCCCACGGGACCAGAGTTGTGTGCAGGGCCGGCGCCCGGTACGAATTCAGGAGTGAACGCATGCACGAGCCAATGTCCACGATCAGGTCGCACGATGCATAGGCCCGGATGAGCACGCGACGCAACAGGCCTGCCCAGACGCTGCTCGGCCGCAGAACACCTTCGGCATAAGCAGCCTCGGGATACAGGTCGAAACACCACGTTACAATTTTAGTTCCAGGTCTGAAGGTGCGCCAAACTGGCGCTACAAGAATGCTCAGCACAGGGTCAGTGCCGATCACTACGACATCCGGCTGCCGTTCAAGATTGAATACAACGAAGCTCCAACGCGCGATCATCCAGCCTGCGTTCATTAGCCGCCCCGGCATGGAAGCCTGCCGCAGACTCGGTCGCCAAACACGTTCGAATTTCACCCCGTTCCAGATAAGCCTCGCCGGATAACACTTCGATTCATCCCGGCAACCGCGGTTGCACGGCATGGCCGTGACATTCCAGCCTCGCTCGACTAGACCGGCGCACAGCTCGCTCATTTGAACTGCACCGGCCACGTGATCCGGATGCAGATAGTGATAAAAAACGAGTGCTTCTGGCAATCTGTCAACTTCTAGGCAGCGCGGACCGCCACGCCGGTCGGTCCACAATCGCTGATTTCACAGATCCCGATCAAACGCATTATAGGAGATTTCCGAAACATCGCCTATAGCTCTATGGGTTGGTGTTGGCGCGTGCCTCTCACAGTATCACATCAACTAGTTACAATACCTAGGGGATCCGTCCGGGTGCTCGCGATACTCTTTCAATAAACCCTCAAGCCCGTCGAGAACCCATAAACCAACTAGTGCCGTCAGTCAGCATTTCCCCACAAAATCCAACTACACCGAAGTTCGAATCAATCTGACGAGCTTGACAACGAGCCCAAAACGCGGTTTCTCTTGAGCTTTGCAGGATTGCCCGCGTGGATTTCGAACGCGGGTATATCCTTAGTGACAACACTACCCGCGGCCGCCACGGCCTGCTCACCGATAGTAACGCCAGGACAGACCACAGCATGCGCACCTACCCATGATCCATCGCACAGAACAATGGGCCTCACAATAAGCCTGAAATTCGGATCCTCCCAGTCATGGTTCCCAGTACAAAGGTATGCGCCTTGTGATATGCAACAATTCGACCCGATAGAAATCTCGCCTAGATCGTCTAGCCAAACACTCTCCCCTATCCAGGAGTGATTTCCAATCTGCAGAAGCCACGGGAACTTTACCCGAGTCGATGGTTTAATGACTACCCCAAAGCCAATGCGAGCACCGAACAGCCGAAGCAATCCCACACGCCAACGCGTACCTGGCAGCCAGGTGCCAAACAGCAAAGCTTGAGAACAAAGCCATGCAGCTTCTACCCACCGCGGCCGCCCGCGCACAAATGTCCCCGGGCGGAACCTCGACAGATCCACCTTACCTCTGCTGTTCATCGTCGTGCTTCGCCAATCCCTCCCTGCCGCTGGACACGATCCCGATCCATGATCTTGAAAACTCGTTCACTTCATCTCCACGTCCGCTCCCATCCGCTAATCTTTCACATAAACTCTTCTGGCCAGACGTCCTACCACTTTGAAAACTCTAACACAGTTAACTTAAGGATGCTCTAAACAAATTCCCCCCAAATACCACACGCCGCATCTGTAAGGCAGATACCAATGACTGCATCGCTCCCAAGTAAGTTTAATACATAAACGCCTGTCCTCTTAACAACCTAAAGGCGCACGCCTCTGCCGGAAAAGCGACGTTAAAGCACTAACCCATAGCTTAACAACAATTTCGATATTATAGTCGCAAAATAATAATTCACGACCTCTCTTGATGCAATTAAAGCGATATGCTTCATTCCCCATCTTGTCACCTAAAAATCTAATCCAATCATCCATCTGCAGCTTCAAAGTTACTGTACAATCTTGCAGTTCATCCGCCAAAAACACTTGATCAGAAATTGCCACAGGACAACCACATTGTAGAGCTTCTAAGACTACAATTCCAAAGTTTTCTTGTTTTGATGGCAACACCAGCCATTGTGCATTCTGCAATAAGTATTTCTTATCATCCCCAAAAACAAACTCCAAGAACGTCACATCCTTATCTATCTTAAGCAACTTTGCCAGACGCTTCAGTTCCGCCAGATACCCGTGTTCACTTGGCCCAGCAACAACCAATTGCCACCCCTCCTGCACCTTTGCTTGGGCCCAGGCTTTAAATAAAAAGGTTAGGTTTTTCTTCGGATGAATACGACCTAGGAATAAAATATATTTGTCAACAGTTGCTTTAAGAATTCTATCACTTGGTGCATTGGTCAACATCTCTTTCGTTGTATCCACTCCAAACGGTGGTAAAACGGCGCTTAGACATTCTATTGAGAAAACTAATCCCGCCATATCGCGCTCTCTCCTTGTTGCAAAAAGCGCGGCTTCGGCGTTATAAAAGACTTTTTTCTCAGCCAAATGCCAATAAACATGCTTTTTGAGATATTTCCACCAACCTTGGCGGCTCACTGCCCACGGCTCTAACATTCCGTGTGCGAAGCAAGCGTACGGGACACCGCATCGAATGCACTCCTGAGCTGCCGCCAAACTCGGATATGACCACATGCCGTGTATGAGAACGCCCTCAAATCTCTTGACATCTCTTTCCAACCAACTCCGAAGACGCGGGGAATACGAGTATGACCGCGGCCACCCACCGCCACAAGAATGAATCAGTGACTTCTGAAGTGGATTATCCTGGACGTTGAATTCTCCTACGCCGATAACCTCGCTCTCCAACCCGTAGGACTGTCCAAGGAATGAAAGGCTCAGCACAGAGCGAAGCGGACCGCCAGATCTTTGATCGAGCGAGGGAAGTATGTGCAATACTCTCACACCAGAAGCCTTTGGTAAGTATCCACTATACCCTGCATGCTCCTACCTATTGTGAATTTCGAAGCTTGGCGTAAACCAAGACTTCGAAGATTTAGGCGAAGTGTTCCATCTCTCAACACTTCAACAAGATACTGGGCCATCGTTTCAACCTCTAGCGGGTTATCGACCGTCAGCGCAGCCGCACCGACCACTTCCCTCAGGGAAGCACAGGTTGTGCTCACGACCGGACAGCCGCACTGCATTGCTTCCAACGGCGGAAGGCCAAAGCCTTCATATGTAGATGTAACAAGCAACGCGTCAGCACCATTATAAAAAGAAACCAACTCTTCCACTGATAACAGACCCCAATAGTGTACAGATTCCTTGAGACCACTCTCCTTGATAAAGGCCGCCTCCATTGCCGAGGCTCTCCCCCCAACTATATGCAGTTGGACACCTTTTAAATGTTTCTTCAATAGGCGGAACACCTTAAGAGAACCTAAGCGATTTTTGTACTCAGCGTTGCTCCCTACGCATACAATTACGTATTCACAATTGCCAAACAGTTTTGCGCGCGCCTCCGAAATTCCAGTGGCAGAGTAAGGTCTAAATCTTACGTCAGCACAGTTTGGTGTTATCGTTATCTTCCGAAACTGCAAGTCGAGATACTTCATAAGTGCGGACGCGGTAAACTCTGAGATCGCAAACACGTAGTCGGCCTTTTTAATTTCCGCCACACACTGCTGTACGACCAACGTCCGCCTCCACGAGAGCGGTGTAAATGGAAGCTTACCAAGATACGTCAAGTAATTGATTAAATCGTGCACTGTAACAAACCGCGCCCCCTTCGGCAGCACTTGCCCGTACCATGCCAACCCCTGATCTACCATATGATACGCCTCAGCCTTTATTCTCCTTAGCCGTAACGGCCATCCGATATAGTTTCTAGTCCAAACTTGTGCACGCGGGCCAACCTTCAGCCCTTCAATATCCATAACCTTTGGGCACAACGCGTCAACCCTAATAGTTTTTGCCGATTGCGCAAGCTCCGCAGCGCAAACACGAAAATAATTATATGTACTATAACTACCATTTCCGGGATCAGGACCAAGCAGGACTACTCGTTTTATCAAACGTCAACCTTAATTACTGCTGAAAACTAAAAGCTTCATTTTAGCGCCACACATTGTGACAATACAACATTCGTATGGGACGGAACTCCGCACACAAGTATCAGTTTCCAAGGCGCAGCTACTTTAATTAATTTAATCAGATAAGCCGGCATACTAAATATTACTTTCCAGCGCAGAGCACTCCGCTACTGAGCGCACTGGACATCACTTGTAACAAGAGCACTCAATCGTCGTCGATACTCACTCCAACTTAACGACATAGCCCTCCTATGGGCCTCTATCCCCATTTCAGCCAACTCTCTCCTTTCATCCAGAACGTGCCATAGAACTCTTGCGATGTCCTCGCTACAGCCGGCTCTCACCAAAAATCCTTCCCGTTTGTCTTCTATAATATCCGGTGCGCCCGTACGCTCGCTAGCCAATATCGGTATCCCACAACCCATCGCCTCTAGCAACACCAGACCAAATCCTTCGAAAAGTGACGGAAACACCAAAAGGTCACTTTGTCCCATGAGCTCCAGGGCCTGAAACCGGCTAATTTGCCCAAGTTCCTTAAATTCTACGCGGTATCGCCCCAGCAACCACTCTCTGTACCCTGGCACCCATCTGCCCGCGAGCGTCAACAGGAAACACCCAGGTACAAGATTCTCAAGCGCCTGAAAAAGATAGTGCAGTCCTTTTCTCGGTTCGAGTCGCCCTACAAATACCAGTTTCAGTGGTCCCCGGAAATCGCTAGCAGTCCAAGTTCGAGGAACACTGCTGCAATCACAACCGTACGGCAAAACCGAAATCCTACCGGGCACATCGACGTGCTTCCTTAATGTGCTGCAAGAATAAGTGCTAGCGCAAACAATATGATCAGCAGAAAGGACTTCTAGTCTTTTCCTAGCTATCTTCTCTTGAGGCTCATGAAGACTGATAAAGCATCTGCTCAATGCCTTCTCCCTCAGCACTTCCTCATCTGCGACCGCCCTTGCCTCCTCCTGATATCCAATGGGCAACTCATAAAACTTTCGTGTCCCACAACTCTGAGCGATCTGAAATGTTTCAAAAGCCGAATCCTCATAACAATACACAGCATCGACCACCTGATCGATGCATTTTGCGACCGCGAGATCCAGACCGCGCGATACCCAATCAACACAACTCTGTCGCCGGCCGCTCAAAGCTGCAATGGGACAGTTGTTTAGAGCCAGTCTACAAACCTCCCTACACGGATGGAGCTTGATTGAAGCGCCTCGAAGCGCTGGAAAGCTCCTATAGCTTGTGCCTAACGGAGCAAACAGACACGTGTGAAATTGCGACAATATTGCTCTTTCATAAAACGCTAAAGTCGCTTGATAAACATTTGGATTCCCGAACGGATGACTTACGACAACTTTCATAAACACTTGGCCGCATCACATCGATCATTTTCGTAAATCTTTGTCCAATTGAAACTATTTACATAGTGGCGCGTCAACACTACTGCTATGGGGATTAAATCAAGGTACATGCCTAATTACCAAAGTACTTTAATTATAACTCTGGCATGCTGCTAACAACTATTCGAGCGCCGACATCGTTCTACCGATATCTTATTAACAAAATGAAACCAAATTCCTATTTGAAGCCAAGTAAACGCTGCCGCATTGTGGTCATGCCACACGCCAGCGATTAAACCCACAACTGAAACCAAACCGAACGACACAGCCAAGGACCGCACCGCTGAAGATTGATCCGTAAATCCCATTATTAATTGCCAACCCAAAACGCTTGGAGCCAAGTAGAACGCTAGTAATCCAAGCAACCCACTCTCATAAATGGCTATACTAGCACTGTCGTCGTAAACGTTCGCTCCTATTACTCTGTTTGAACTTGACGTCTCGAAAACTGCGTAGCCATTCCCCTGCCCCAACCCTACCCCAATGGGATTTCTAGTTAACATTTCCCAGTAATTGCCACGCAATCCTTCGTTAGTAAATCTACGCAACGTTTCTTGAGGATCTACTGTCCATCTTTTCACGTATTCCTCTGTCATCTGTTTATCGAGTGTAAACCATACGATAGCAGTCACGATAATGAAAAACATACCTAAACAGAGAACTGTTTTTCTGCTGGTTAGGTTTAAAGCCAAGCCGCTTAATATGACGAGAGTAATGAGAACAATCGGCGCTCGAGAGCCCGATTCAACGGCGCAACCGATTGCTGCCGAGCACCCACTGATTAGCAGGAGTTTTTGTCTTAGATTTACGGAAGTCAGAAAACAACATAAGCACAGAACAAAGCTGAACACCGCAAACTCGGACATACCGGAGATGTATGAAAATGTCCCCGTTGCTCGGACTCCCTGGACTCCACCGAAAGTCGCCACGGGAGATTGCAAACCGGCAGCCGTCCAGGCATATTGGTTCAGCCAGGAGGATGTAGGGCTGAAAAATTGTTCACCTCCAAGCAGAAACATACCTATGGTTGTAGGCGCGGTAAGAAGAGACAGGCGTTTCCATGTTTCACTGCTCGTATTTGTAACCATGCTTGCGGCAATTAGTGGCCATAGAACCGCATTTTTATAGGTGATGATGGCCGACTGCCAAGAATTGCCTAGACCTAAAAGGAGGCTAAAAAATAAAAGCCCGGCTGTACTATAACCTAATAGTTTCAAAACATTTTGATATTTACTGCCGGTAGTACTACGATGAAAAGCAATGTAGCACATTCCAAGCGTGTCTTTTGCCAAGAACGCAACAGGGTGAAGCGGTGCTGGCAGAACCCATTTCCGAAGGGCGCCTTCACAGATAATTGCTGCAAATATACATGTTATCCATATACTTTCCTTCGTCTGTTTTGACGCTGCTTTGTTAAGCATCTTAGCTTTGTTATTGTGAAGTATATTTACTTGACTACTGTTCCATTAAAATTCGAGAGCTTTCGTATGTTCGTTGTGGGCGTATTTCGATGATTTGGTTCTATATATTAAATTAACTTCACGGGCGCGCTTGTTATGTTTTAAATGATTTTTTTGCAATACTCATAATTGGTGATTCTCAAAATAACGACAACCCTTGAGGAAGGCTTTAAGATTTAAGCGATCTAATCAAAACAAGTGAATCACTCAGCACCCTTTCAACATGGCATGCCGTCCTTCCATCCTTTCAAATGGGCTCTTAGTGTGCCTGCCATAATGTGAAATTCTCGACCTGGATTTCCATAACGCCAAACAGCGAGTGGGTACTTGATTGGCCCTGGAAACGGGACTGAACTGATAGTGACAAGGTAGAACAGTCGCACCGCGCGAAGAGGCCCGCTCGTGTATTTTGAGAGAATATAGGCGTGATTGTAAGCGGCATTGAAGAACTTCTGTGTCAGATTTCCTTGACGGGTGCCATCATATACTCTATTTTGGGAGGCGGGATAATGAAGAACTGGATTGTCGAAATCAAACAGAATATTAAGCCCTCGACGTCGCACTTGTTGGCAGGCTTCCAATTCAAATAGCTGCCAGTAGTCTCGCATATTCTCATCAAATGTCACAAATGCGCATCGCCTGAAGCTCATGTTGTTGCCTGCCAGTCCGTCAACTTGCACTGTTGGTTCGTTGCCGTCTTCGATAGCGCTGTCATTCAGATTGCCAACGAATTTCCCGTACCATGTTAGTTTGCCAACTCTCCGCACTCGCTGCACTGGGAAACGCTCTCCACCTGGAGTGTGGTTCAGAGCAGGTCCTCCCACAGCACCTGTGGCCTCGTCGTCGTAGTGTCGCAAGTGCTTTGACAGCCAGTTGTTTGGCGCGACAGCGTCATCGTCAATCAACGCCACGATGTCGCCCTTGGCGCTCTTGAGGCCCTCATTCTCGGCCGGCACTATTCCTGGGGTCGGGCAGTGTATCCGCTTTAGGCGACCTTCAAATGTTGGCGAGAGCTGTTCGCATAGATCACGTGTTGCCTGATCATCATGCTGCCAGACCACGACCACTTCATCTGGCGGCACTATTTGACTTGCAATACTTTCCAGACACCTGGCCAGCTGCTGCTGTCTTTTATAGCTTACTATTATGACTGAGGAACTTAACACTGTCTTAATAATGGCATGGGATACTTCTGCGGCCGTATCGAGAATCTGCGGATGTTGGCCGATTTACTCGACATCGTCGCGGCAGAAGTGTTTTCCGAACAACTATTCTTGACTAGCGCTGGAAGAGTGATTTTATTTAGCCTACCTAAACTGGAGTTTTTGCGTTACTTCGTTGAAAGCGCAGATGTAGCCCTCAACCATCTGCTCCTGCCGAAAAAGCTGCGATGCCCTTTTCCCCGCACATTCCCCAAACATTTCAATAATGGCAGGATCATCGAGTATCTGCCGCATTCGATCAGCTAGGCCGACGATATCCCCAGGTTGAAACTTCAAGCCGGCGTCACCGACCACCTCACTCAGCCCTCCAATGTCGGCGGCAATTACCATCCGGCCTCTTATCATCTGCTCCATGGCAGCTAAGCCGGCGGTTTCCTCCCAAATGGAGGGCATGACCACGACACTTACGTCTTCCAGTTCCTGCCGCAGGCGCTCACCATCGAGGAAGCCAGTGACGACCAGTCTATCGCCCAAATCGAGCCGCCGAGCAAGCCGTTCGAACTCGAGCCGGTCCGGCCCGTCGCCAACGATGCGCAACGCGAACTTCCTGCCCTCCGTTTTCAGAATGGACGCCGCTTTGAGCAGGATTGGCAGCCCCTTTACGCCGGTTATGCGGCCAACGCAGGCGAAGACGATCGGCCTTGAGCTTCCGGGCGCCGGCAGGGGACGTGCGACATCATCGTTCGCTGGCAGCCCGTAATAGATCACACTGCTTCTTGGAAGGCGCACTCTACGCGACACGTGTTCGGTGATACAGATGTTTGCTGCGGCACAGCGACACATCCAGCGCCGAACCGGGGTACCTGCCAGGCTCGCGATGCTTAGTAGTGGGCCCATCGTTTTCCAGTTACAGCGCAGGCATAAGCCGACGTCCCCCCGCAGGTATCTTTGGGGGCATACCGACTGCTCGGGTTCGAACAGCAGCAAACCGTTGGGGCAGCAAGCCTGGTAGCCATGGTGCTCGATGACAACGGGCCTTCGGGCTAGTAGTGACAACGCGAGCGGAGCCAAAACAGGCCCGGCCAGCATGACCACGTCCGATCGGCGGATTAGCCTCCACAATGCCGGCACACTTGGCGCTCTCACGATCCGCACGTTAGCGGCGAGCATTGGTGATGGAGTCGATGGTCCCTTTGCCGCGGTCACGACCGTCACCTCATAGCCCTTCTCCCTCGCCAATCCCTGTGCCAGAAGCCGGGCGTAGGTTTCCACTCCGCCGACCATCGGCCAGAAGGGCTTGCTGTACAGCAGAACCCTCATCGCAAGTCATTCTCCGATCGGTTCTGCTTATTCAAAATGCCACCCTGATCTTTACGCGGTTGAATGCTACGAATTTCTGAATCCCGAAAACTTCCTAAGTATTTAATATTATACAGCGCAATATCTTGCTATATTTGACAGTCAACTGAGCACTCAATCCAATTGAAGCATAGTGATAATAACGCCTCCTCACGCCGCATCTGCAAGCATACTCATATTTTCGAAACCCACTGGCGTGAACTCAGTCATCATCATCAGAACCACATTGAACAACTGCCACTCTGAGTCGTTAGTTAAAGCTGCTGATAAAAAACAGCTGTATCATTTCACGGCAGGATTAAACATAACTCGTTTCCTGTTCGCGCGCCACAATGATTGGCATCTTAGAGAGTAATCATGGATCGCAGAAAGACCCATCTTTGCCTTGCGTGCCGCCATTCCTCGATAGCCTTTGCCGCATCTGATCCTAGAAAAGAAAGCTCGGGGTATTCATCGACATCCCTTGCGGTGGCCTCATAAGTATGAATTGTATGAGTGCTCATAAATGCTTTACAAATTGACTCATAAACGGAAGTTTGTCTTGTTTCATGAATTTCTATGAGAACATCCGCGCGCCGCAAATCCGAGGCCGCTTCGTGGTCGAACAGCTCCATTTCATACCCTTCGCAGTCGCTCACTACGAAGCACCTCTTTCCGCGAGTGAGCCGCCGTAATGTCCGCCCGTCACAGTAATTGCCTATTTCCACGAGCGATCCGACTCCGTTTAATTCCGATGTTTCCCTGCAGCGCCGGCGCGCCTCGGGATCGACATCAAAAGCGAACACAGGCAAATTGAGGAGCAGGGCCAACCCCACCGCGTAATATCCCTCCGCACACCCGATGTCGACCACCATCTCGTAGTCCTTCTTCTGGTCCAAATCCTTGAAGACCGGATGAAGTTCCTTCTCATAACTGCCAACGAGTCGTTGTGCGCAGGGTATATTTAGTAAGATCTCAGTTGAGAATCGTAGGCCCGAAAATGGCCCCCTGAGGACGATCGTGCCACAATGCTCTACCACACGACTGGAGATTTCCAAAAAGCCATTATCTCGCAGAATTTTCAGACTATACTTCCGGGCGCGCGTACTTTTTAACTGTGCGAACGTGCGCGCCGGGAGCACACCCTTTAGGATCTGCCCGATAGACTTCCTGGCTCCCTCAGCCCATCTCTGCATTAAGTTAAAAGGCAGCGCGCGGCGCCGCATCCACTTTTTTTGGTAAACACTCTAACAAGCAGTCCCAATTCTACGCAAGCCTCTCGGCGCAGTAGCAATCCATGGGTGTCAGCGCTCATAACTCCACAGCGCCGATTTAATCAAGACCCATCGTTTCCGGAGCATTTGCCGTGGATTGTTGAGGCACCAACTCGCAACGATCAGCAGGAAAAGCTCGCACAAGTGCCGGCATAGCAGCAGTATCCTAACCGGAAACAGGGACATTTTTCTATGTTTGCTGAGCAGGCGCAATCTGGCGCGATGGAAGTTGACAACCCTGTCGGCGGACCACCCGGACGCGACGCCCTGATTATCATGGACGACCTCGGAGGTCTCGATGACTGCCATGCGCCAGCCCTGGCGCCAGGCCCTCCAACTCCAATCGACGTCCGTGTCGCAGAATGGAAAACTCCGCGCATCCGGGCCGCCAATCTGACCCCATGCTTTTCGCCGGATCAACAGGGGACTCGTATAAACTATGTCGCACGGCGCCCAACGGACGTCGCCGGTCGCTCGCCATTGTCTGATTCGGAGAGCATCCAGCCGCAGGAGATTCGTGAGCTGCTGGCCGAGTATGAATTGCGTGACCGTCGGAAACGGGCAGCCGAATCCAGCGTCTTCTCCGCCGCGTTTCTTCACGGTGAAGCCGGCTGCGGCCAGGTCCGGAACGCTCTCCAACAGACCCACCGCCGCGAGAACAGGAGAGGCGCTTCCGATCCAATTGTCTGTTTCATACAAGAAAAGCCACTCGAGATGCGGGAACTTTTCGAGCGCATAGCGGGCCGCCGCGTTGACCCCGGCGCTCAAGGATCCGTCGGCCCCTTCCTCCCTCAGAATCATTTGGACCGGCGTTGGCGGTCTTTCCTCCTGCTGATAGTTGGCAAGCCATTCCAGACTGCCATCCGTTGAGCCCGCGTCGAATACAACGATCGCCGCTCCGAAAGGGCACTCCGCCAACGCGCCGGCAAGCGAAGGCAAGGCCTCGCGGAGCAGTTCCCGGCGGTTGAACGAGTTTAGAATCGCCACCAATCGGACCGGACCTCCGTCTTTCATCCCGCCGCCTCACTGACCGGGCGTGCCTTTAAGCCGGATCTAGGCCCTTCGTTTTTCGCGATTTCGATTTCAATCAATATGGATACCGGTGCTGCCCCGCCGGATCGCCCTTGGGCTAAGGCAGGAACTCGTTTTCGGCCTCGCTCCCGGTGCCCACCCGAATGCGCGCTGCGTGGGATGGATTTGCCGGCACCTGGCATGTTCCGAATGTTCGTGTGGGCAGCCGTCGTGCTGGCGGCCGTTAACCGTGTCGCGGTCCCGCTGTGCCGTGATAGCCGCCGTGTGGACGAATCCCGAGCCTGGAGCCATTTTCGGGTAGGCTTCGCCCCTCTCAGTCACAGAGACCGTATACGAGAATCTTACCTTGTCGGAATCTCCGATGCCATCGCCGGAAGACAGGCGCACAATCGGGCAGGTTGCCCAACGGTGCACGGAGCAGGCACTCAGCTTCGCGCCCGAACGCTTCCGGCACGCCTTGAACCCTCGGCGCCGGGCAGCCGATCGACTTCACTACATGCGATCCGCCGCACGGCTTGGATTCCACACGCCGGGCCCGGAGCCAGCAGTGAAAGTATGCCCGCGGGCAGGTCGATTGTCAAGCGCGGATGCATTTAGAATGATGCGCCTGCCCATCGCGAAGCCTCTCCACAGGCGCACGATCCACATCCGCGCCGGGTCGCGCGGACCTCTCCGCCGCCGGAGCGATGGTATTGTGTCATGCCGGTAGCCGCGCATTCGTTGTTGCTGCTCCCGCCATCCGGGACGGACCCCGGCCGCCTCGGACGCCCTCATCGCCGCAGTGAACGGTCACAGTTTTTTCCCTCTCGTGTTATTGTTTTGCTTTGGCCCCTATGGAGGGAATGCCGATTCGAGCCGATAGTCAGTCCATGGAACCGAACCGGGATCTTGTCATCCTGATCGACGCGTTAGGACAATCGCTGCGATTGACCACAGGGCTATGGATGGAGGTCCTGCGGACAGCCGAGGTCAACGGCTGGCAACCGGCGCGCACCGCGCCGCCGCCGCGCGACTGGAGTTTGTCCGAGCCTGTCAAGGAAGCTCAGCCGTGGGACGGCGATTACTTGGAGCCGCGCGGGCAGCTCGTGACGCGCGCTGACGCCGTGAATTTGGGGACGGCCCTTCAAAGTGCAGTTGGACTTACGCCCAAGGTGGCTGCCGTCGCGGAGTTCTGTATCCACGACAGCTTCATGATCTGCCCGCTTTCGCAGGAGCTCCAATCTTACCTCAATGGCGGCTTGCAGCTCAGTTCCCAGACTCGCCACATTCTCGATGCGGGCTCAGTCGCCCCGGAAACCGCCGAAATGCCCGAAAGCGCGAAATAGCTCCCTTTCCGAGCCAGGCGCAACGCGGGAACGCGCCTCAGCTCCACGCTCGGCGCGATGTCCCTTCCCACCGGCCCGCAGCGCGGCGGCGCCCGCGGC
>OBLW0100002096.1_pt1 | contig 16255 bp, 12 predicted proteins | sample 1520161 | NCBI WGS metagenome assembly OBLW01 (sample SAMEA3539309, study PRJEB22396) | soil metagenome | biome: tundra; feature: field; material: soil | place: USA | collected 2010-05 | depth 0.15 m | reverse complement strand
TTTATTCGCCCAGGTTTGACTAAATCAGCGCTCACGTTCGTGAGCGCCGATTTAGGTCCTCGCCTGCGACTTTTCGTCGTACGGACGCGCCGGCCCCGGTTCGATCCCCTCGCCTTCCCGCAAAGAGTGCTATAGGCGCGCGTGGCGTCATGACCGAAGCCATCGTCTTCCGCCGTGTACGCGCCCTCGATCCGGCGGGCGCGCTCGATGCGGAGGTCGACGTGGTTGTCGAGCGCGGCCGGATCACCCGGGTCGGCCGCGACGCCGCCGCGGAGCTCGTGGCGAGCGACCGCGTGCGGGTGGTCGAGCGCGCGGGCGCGTGGCTCATGCCGGGCCTCATCGACCTGCACGCGCACCTCCGCGAGCCGGGGGCCGAGGGCAAAGAAGACGTCGCGAGCGGCCTGCGCGCGGCGGCCGCCGGCGGCTTCGTCGACGTGTGCTGCATGCCCAACACGCGCCCCGTCAACGACTCGCGCGTCGTCACCGAGATGCTCGTCGCCAAGGCGCGCGCGCTCGGGACGGTGCGCCTGCACCCGATCGGCGCCATCACCGTGGGCCAGAAGGGCGAGCACCTCGCCGAGATGGCCGACCTGAAAGACGCGGGCGCCGTCGCCGTGAGCGACGACGGCCGCTGCGTCACCAACAGCCAGGTCATGCGGCGCGCCCTCGAGTACGCCGCCACGTTCGACCTCCCGGTCATCCAGCACGCCGAAGACCACGCGCTCACCGAGGGCGCGCAGATGCACGAAGGCGCCGTGTCGACCAAGCTCGGCCTCCGAGGCTGGCCGCGAGTCGCCGAAGACGTCATCGTCGCGCGCGACGTCTTGCTCGCCGAGTACGTCGGCGCCCGTTACCACGTGGCCCATGTCTCGACGCAAGGCGCCGTGCGCATCTTGCGCGACGCCAAGGCGCGCGGCATCGGCGCCACGGCGGAGGTCACGCCCCACCACCTCTTGCTCACCCACGAGGCGCTGCTCGGCTACGACACCGCGTGCAAGGTCAACCCGCCCCTCCGCGAGGCGGAAGACGTCGAAGCGCTGCGGCGCGCGCTGGCTGACGGGACGATCGACTGCATCGCGACCGACCACGCGCCGCACGGGGTCCTCGACAAGCACGTCGAGCTCGCCGAGGCCGCGCCCGGCGTGATCGGCCTCGAGCTCTGCCTTCCCTTGCTGCTCGGGCTCGTGCGCCAGGGCGTGCTGTCGCTCTCGAGGCTCATCGACGCGCTCACCCGGGCGCCGGCGCGCGTCGTCGGCCTCGAAGTGCCGCGGATTCGCGACGGCGCGCGGGCAGACCTCGTCCTCGTCGACCCCCTCGCCCGCTGGACGATCGACCCGGCGCGCCTTCGAACGAAGAGCCGCAACACTCCGTTCGCGGGGCATGCGGTACAAGGACGCGTGGTCATGACGATGTGTGAAGGGCGCGTGGTCCACGAAGAGCGGCACGAACCGCACGACGAACCGGAGGCCGAGTGACCGACCCGACGAAACAAGACCGCGCATGGCTCGCGCTCGCCGACGGGACCCTCTTCGAGGGACGGCCCTTCGGCGCGCGCGGCGTCACGATCGGCGAGGCCGTGTTCACGACCACGTGGACCGGCTACCAGGAGGTCCTCACGGACCCGTCGTATTACGGCCAGATCGTGACGATGACGGCGCCCGAGATCGGCAACGTGGGCGTCAACGCCGAGGACTCCGAGGCCGTCAGCGGCGCGCCGAGCGTGGCGGGCTTCGTCGTGCGCGACGCGAGCCCCATCACCTCGAACTGGCGCGCCGAAGAGTCGCTCGACGCGTACCTCGTGCGTCACGGGGTCGTGGGGATCAGCGACGTCGACACGCGCAAGCTGACCCGTCACCTCCGGGATCAAGGCTCGCAGAACGCGGCCATCGGCACCGAGTCGCCCGAGGCGCTCGTTCGCCGGGCGCGCGAGGCGCCCAACATGAACGGGCTCGACCTCGTGCGTGCGGTGTCGCCCAGGGCGCCGTACGCGTGGACGGCGGGGCGCGGGAGCTGGAACACCGAGGCGCCACGCCCCCCGGAGCACCACGTCGTGGTCCTCGATTGCGGAACGAAGACGAACATCCTCCGGTGCCTCGTCGACGCCGGATGCCGCCTGACGGTCGTCCCCGCCACGTCGAGCGCGCAAGACGTGCTCGCCCTCAAGCCCGACGGGATCCTCCTCTCGAACGGGCCGGGCGATCCGGCGGCCGTGGGGTACGCGGTCGAGACCATCAAGGGCCTGGTCGGGAAGAAGCCGCTCTTCGGCATCTGCCTGGGCCACCAGCTCCTCTCGCTGGCCATGGGCGCCAAGACCTACAAGCTCAAGTTCGGGCACCGTGGCGCCAACCAACCCGTCAAGGACCTGACCACGGGACGCATCGAGATCACGACGCAAAATCATGGGTTTTGCGTCGATCTCGATACCGTCCCCTCAGGGGCCAAATCGACCCACGTGCACCTCAACGACGGCACGTCCGAGGGGCTCGCCATCGACGCTCTGAACGCCTTCAGCGTGCAGTACCACCCCGAGGCGGCGGCCGGACCGCACGACGCGCACTACATGTTCGAGCGCTTCGTGAAGCTCATGAGGCGCTGACGCGTGCAACCTGGACGACCGCCGGTAGGGAGCGACCGCCTGGCCACTCGCCGGTGAGGTTCGCCCCGGCGTGCTAAAGACCCGCGCTCTTCGATGGCCGAACGCAAGATCCATTTCGTCAGCCTCGGCTGCGTCAAGAACCGCGTCGACACCGAGGTGATGCTCGGCGTCGCCGGGCGCGACGGCTGGCGCGTGGTCGAGGAGCCCGACGAGGCCGAGGTCATCGTCGTCAACACCTGCGGCTTCATCGGCGAAGCGAAGAAGGAGTCGATCGACACCATCTTCGAGCTCGCCGAGTACAAGAAGATCGGCGCCTGCCAGAAGCTCGTGGTGTCGGGCTGCCTCTCGCAGCGGTACCCCGGCGAGCTCGCGGCGCAGATGCCCGAGGTCGACCACTTCCTCGGGTCGAGCGACATGCTCAAGCTCGAGCAAGTCCTGGCGGGCGACGCCGAGCGGATGCTCGTCGGTAACCCGGCCGACTGGGTCGTCCGCGCCAGCGACCCGCGCGTGGTCACGCAGTCGCGCGCCAGCGCCTGGTTGAAGATCGCCGAGGGTTGCGACCGGACGTGCGCGTTCTGTGTCATCCCCAGCCTGCGCGGCAAGCAGCGATCGCGTACGGCCGACGACGTGGTCGCCGAAGCCGAGCGCCTCGTGGCGGCCGGGGCCATCGAGCTCAATCTCATCTCGCAGGACACGGTCGCCTGGGGTCGCGATCTCAACCGGGCGAGCCGCAACGCCGGAGCGGCCGGCGAGGCGAGCGAGCCCGGGCCCGCCGGACGCCTGGCGTCGCTCGTGCGGCGCGTGGCCGACGTGCCAGGCGTCCGGTGGGTGCGCGTCTTCTATCTCTACCCCGAGACCCTCGACGACGAGCTGGTCGAGCTGCTCGCGCAGCACCCGCGCGTCGTTCCTTATGTCGACATGCCGCTGCAGCACGCGTCCGACGCGATGCTCAAGCGAATGCGCCGCGGGCACGGGCGGGACCGCCAGCGCCGCGTGGTCGAGCGGCTACGCGCGAAGGTGCCGGGCCTCACGTTTCGCACGGCGTTCATCGTCGGCCACCCGGGCGAGACCGCGGCGGACTTCAACGAGCTCTGCGCCTTCGTCGAGTGGGCTCGGTTCGAGCATGCCGTCGTCTTCCGGTACTCGGACGAAGAGACGTGCGCGGCGCACGCGATGGGCGACAAGGTGCCGGCGCTCGTGTCGGCGAACCGCGCGCGCAAGCTGCTCGCGCTCCAGCGGGGCATCGCCCGCAAGAAGAACCAGGCCCTCATGGGCACCGAGATGGACGTGCTGGTCGAGGGGCCGAGCGAAGAACACGAGCTCGTGATGAAGGGGCGTCACGCCGGCCAGGCGCCCGAGATCGACGGCGGCGTGTACCTGAGCGAGGGCGAGGCCCACCCCGGCGAGATGCGTCGCGTGCGCATCGTCCAGGCGAGCGACTGGGACCTCGTGGGCGAGCTGACCGACCTGAGCGAGGCGGGCGACCGGCGACCGAAGGCGCCCGCGCCTCGCCGCGTCTCGCTCAAGATGGTCGGCGCGGCGCGCGAGACGCGCTGGCAGTGACGGTGGCTACCTGACGTGCACGAGCGTCCGGGGGCTCGTTTCGGAGTCGGCCACCTGCGTCACTTGGAGCCAGTCGCCGGAATGGGCGAAGACGCTCGCGTCCCACTGGCCGCAGGCGTTCGCGAGCGCTCCGCTCACGGCCTTGTCGCCCGGAACGGCCGGGCTCTCGTTGATGATGATGACGACCGCCTCGGACTCGACCGCTCCGCATCCCGCGCTCAGCGTGATGTGATCCGCGTCGACCCCGACGGTCTGCGTCGGAAGCTCGGGCGGAGGCAGGGGCAACGTCGGGCTCGCGCATGCCAGGGCCAGCAGGAACGGCAGCGCGAGGAGCTTCGCGAACCGGCCGGTGGCGGGCGGACGCCGGGGCATCGTGCAAACAACGTAGCACGATCCAGGCCCACGAGCACGGCGCGAGAATGCGCCGAAAGCACCACGCGACGGCAACCGAGTTGCCTATCGTCGCCCACGCCGTAGGCGCCGAAATTGGACCCGCCCGGAGCGAGCTGGTACTGCGGACGACGGTGCGATCGGGTGCGATCCAAGAATCCTCCCCGGCGCCCATCGATCGCCTGGACTCGCGCCTGGTGGCGCACGACGGGCCGCCACGTGCCCTTCGTGTTCGCCGGGGGATGCTTGCTCGGCGCCGCGCACGGGGGCGATCTCGACTGGACGGCGCCTAGCCCCGAGGCGGCCGTTGCGGAGGTGCTCGCTCGACGCGGCCTCGCGTGCACCGCCGCCGACGTAACGTGGGTCGATGCGCCCGCGGGGGAGCTGGCGCGCCTGTGGGGCGCGCTCTTCGGCCGGTCCCGGGCGCTCGTTCGCGCAAGCGCCGCGGGCGAGCCGACGGACCTCTATCTCGTCGACGGTCGCCTCTCCCCCGAGGGCACGGTGCTGTGGGTGGGCGATGTACGGAACCTGACGAACACGAGCGGCGTCGACGAGTCGCGGCCCCTCGTGCGTGGCCCCCTCGTGGCCTACACGACGTCCGGCGAAGGGCTCGTGACGGGCGTGCACGTGCTCGATCTCGAGGGCCCGGGCGCAGACGAGGAGAGCGACTTCACGCGGCTGCAGCGCCTTCAGGTCGCGCTGACGAACGTGCAGCAGACCGGGCAGGCCGCGGGGATCGCGCACACCGCGTTCGCGCTCGACCCGGTGGCCAGCCGCGCCGAGATCGCGTGGCGCGACGACGGGACCCTCGAAGCGCGGGCCGACGAGCGCGTCGTCGTCATCGACCCGCGCGGCGCCGCGGTCGTTCAGGGCGCCGAGTTCGTCCGCGTCGTGAGAGACGAGCGCTCGCGGCCCGGCAACCTCGTGACCTGGGCGGTCGACCGCGTGCGCGCCATCCCGTGGTTCGGCGACGACAAGATGCAGTGGGTGAAGGCCGTCGCCTTCACGGCGCTCGACAAGGTGCGCGCGACGTTCTCCCGCGGCACGACCGCCGAAGACGTGCGCGACGAGATCGGCCTCCCCGCGTCGGCGAACACGATGGCGGTCACGTTCACCGATCCCGAGGTCGGGTGGCCGCCGGCCCCGCTCAAGCCGGCCTTCGCGAAGCCCCTGCCCGGCGAGGGACAGTGGATCGCCCTCGACCGGGACGCGTTCATCACACCGACGCCCGACGGCGGCGCGCCCGCGTTCGTCACGTCGTTCGTGCGTCCCGACCTGCAACGAAGCGACGTGCGCGTGTACGTGACGCTCTGGGATCCGCGACAGGTCGCGCTCCACATGGAGGCCGGGACCGTCGAGCCGATCAGCGCGACGGGCGAGCACGGCAGCGGCATGATCCCGCGGACGCCCGAGGTGATGGAGCATGTCGTCGCGGCGTTCAACGGCGGCTTCCAGGCCCAGCACGGCGAGTACGGCATGCAGGCAAACGGGATCGAGTACCTCCCGCCGAAGCCGTACGCTGCCACGGTGGTCGAGCTCCGCGACGGCGCCAACGGCTTCGGCGCGTGGCCTGCCTCGGCGCCGGTGCCCGACGACGTCATCGGCATGCGCCAGAACCTCACGGCGCTCGTGCAGAACGGGAAGTTCAACCCTTGGGGTCGCAACTGGTGGGGCGGCGCGCCGCCCGGCTGGCCCGATCAGGTTCACACGGCGCGGAGCGCGATCTGCCTCACGCAAGAGGGCTACGCCGGTTACTTCTACAGTAGCAGCATCTCGGCCGAAGACCTCGCGCAGGCCATGCTCATCGCCCGCTGCGCGTTCGGGATCCACCTCGACATGAACGTGGGTCACGCGGGGTTCGAGTTCTACGACGTCGCGCCCGAGGGCCAGCTCGCTCCTCTCGGGCGCCCCCTCCAGGGCGACTGGGAGGCGACCGGCAAGGTGCCCGACATGGCCGGCTACGTGTTCCGCGGGCGCCGCATGATCCGCGGCATGGGTCACATGCTTTTCCCTCGTTATATCCAGAAGGAAGCTCGCGACTTCTTCTATCTCACGTCGCGCTCGATCCTGCCGGGCGCGCCCGTTCCGCTCGAGGGCGGCGCCGGGGTCTCCCACGATCCCGACGAGGGACGCTGGCGCACCAAGGGCCTGCCGCAGCACGGCTTCCCGTTCGCGATCGCGAACGCCTGGGTGCGCGGCGCCGGATTGAAGCTGCGCGTCGTTCGCGCGGACCCCCGCGCGCTCCGGCCCGAGTCGGCCGACGAGCCCGGAAACGTCAGCAAGCCGACGGTCCTGTCGCTGGTCACGCCGGCCGCGCTCGTCGCCTTGGCCCGAGCCCCCCGGACGCTCTGGTGGCGCGGTGGCCTCTTCGCCATCGACGCCGCCGCGCCGGCCCCGGGAGCGACGGCGCTTCTCGGGGGATGCCCGACGAGCGCGCCCTGCGCGGCCGTAGCGGGAGCCGCGGTGGGCGTGGCCGACGAAGACGGAATGCTCGTGTGGGTCGAGCTCCCGCCCGGCGCTCGCGCCAGCGAGGCGACCGGGGCGGCCATGGACGCGCTGCTCGCGAGGCTCGGCTGCACGGCGCGCATGGCGGTCCCGGGTCTGGCCGCGGCCTGGCTGGGGGGCGAGGCCGGCGTGGGCGACGAGCGCGGCGATCACTCCGGCGGCCTCCTCGATGCGGCCGGCGACCCCCTGCCCCTTCACCCGAGGCCGTCGGCGCCCGGCGCGATGAGCGCGGTGAGCGCGGTGCGCCTGGTCAGGGGAGCAGCCCCCGACGCCCATCCCATCTTCACGGACACGCCGATCGTGCCGATCCAGGTCTGGCAGCCGCTCCAGGCGAAACGCATACGGTATTTTTACAAGCCGGCCGCCCCTCCTGCCCCGTGAACCTTTGAAAAGAGGGTTGTTCGGGCCTCCCTTCGCGCTCGCTTGCTGCTGGACCGCGAGTTACCGTGGGTGTCGAGGAGGCCTGCGAGCTCTCATTCGCGTCGCAGACCGCGGTGAGTAGTTGGCAACCGGGGACGCATAGCGCATTACACTCGGCGCAAAGCTCCAGGAGGCTGCTGTAGCCTCGGTGGTAGCCTTCGGTGGGCGGCACATGCAGGAGACTCGTGCCATGGCACAGAACGAAAAAAGCGGATCCGACCTCGACATCTTCGAGGGCCTCGGGAAAAAGAGCCCGTCCGTACCCCCGAACGGAACGCGTAGCGTCCCGCCCCCGCCGCCCCCGGCCGCCGGCAGGCCGATCGAGGGCAAGCGCACGCTCCTCGGCGTGACGGCGCCCCCCGGCCTCGGCACGCTCGGGATTCCCCAGGCGGCACCCCAGGTGGCATCGCAGGCGTTTCCCCAGGCAGGCGGCTCGCCCTCGCGCTTGCCTCCGCCTCCCCCCGGTCGGGGCACGCTGCCTCCCGTGGTGGCGCCGCCCGCTTCGCGCATTTCGAGCATTCCGCCTCCCCCCGCCCCCTCCGTCTCGAAGCCCGCGAACGCAAACGCGGCTCCGGCCGTCGACATGGACTGGGACGAGGAAGACGAGGCGACCAACATCTTCGACGAGGCCAGCGAGTCGACGCAGATCTTCGACGACGGGGCGAACCTCGCGAGGAAGATCGGTGATCCCCTCCCGGCGGTCGCGGCGCCCCGCGCCGTGTCGGCGATGACCATCCCGCCCGCGAAGCCCACCCTCCTCGGGCTGACTTCGCCGCACCCCGTTTCCAGCGTGCCGCCTCCGATGCGCGTCGCGACGCGCCCGCCGCCGCCTCCTCCGGCGTCGGGTCCGACCACGGGCTTTCCGACCTCGCGGTCGTCGGCGCCTCCGAGCTTCCCGCCTCCTCCCACGATCAACCCGTTCCCGCCGGCCCTCGCGACCATGCCGGGCCTCGGCCTCGCGGGCAACCCGAACACGCGCACGATGCCGCCTTCCGGCGGGCTCGGCTTCGGCAACCTACCGATCCCGCGACCGGCTGCCGTGCCCGATTTCCAGCCGAGTCAGCGTCGCGCCATGGAAGCGACGGCCATGGTGCGGCCGCCGCAGAACCGCACGATGCTCTTCGTGGCCCTCGGCGTCGCCGGGGTCGTCGCGATTGGCGCCGCGCTGTTCTTGCCGTCTCACCCGGGCCGCATCGTGATCAACGTCACCGACGCGCAGGGCGCCGGCGTGAACCATGTCGAGATCTTCGTCGACGGCCGCAAGCAGTGCGACACCGCGCCGTGCATCGTCGACCAGGTCGCGGCCGGGCCGCACGACGTGAAAGTTCTCGCCGACGGCTTCGACGCCCCCCCCGTGCAGACCGTGACGGTCGAGTCCCGCAAAGACGAGACCGCAGGCTTCACGCTCGGCTCGTCGGCGGGCACGGGCATCCGGGTCGGCGGTACGCAGCCCGGCGTGAAGCTCTACGTCGACGACAAGGAGAGCGGGCCGCTCCCTCAAGAGCTCCGCGATCTGACCCCGGGCGACCACGTGATCAAGGTCGCCGGCTCGGAGCGGTACCAGCCGCTCGAGAAGCACGTCAGCGTCGAGCGCCAGAAGATCCAGGATCTCGGGACCGTCACGCTGAAGGTGCTCAAGGGCAAGGCCACCATCAGCCTTGGCACGCCCGGGGCGCGCGTGTTCCTCGTGAGCGGGTCCGATCGCCGAGAGCTCCCGATGCTCCCGATCTCGGTCGACATCGACACGACCAAGGCCTGGGCCCTCGAGGCCAACAGGCCCGGCTTCGTCGATTACCGGCAGGCGATCGGCTTCGACGACGGGCAGGCCGAGCGAAGCTACATCGTGGCCCTCGATCCGAAGATGCCGGGCTCCGTCCAGCAGACGCCGGTGTACGTCCCTCAGGCACCCGTCGCGGGCTACGCCGCCGCCCCCAGGCCCGCGCCTGCGCCTGCGCCTCGCGAGGCCGCTGCGGCGCCGGCCGCTGCCTCCCCGGCCGGCGAGGGCGCCGAGGCTTTCCTGAACATCAACTCGATCCCGCCGTCTACCGCGTTCCTCGACGGGCGGTCGCTCGGCAGCACCCCGAAGGTGCACGTGAGCGTGAAGCCGGGCCCGCACACAGTGAAGTTCGTCGACTCCGACGACGGTCTCACGAAGACGGTCTCGGTCTCGGTCGGCTCGGGCGAGACGAAGCCGGCCGTAGCGAAGCTGAACTAGCGGCGGCGCAGCCGTCCGCGTCCTCGGCCGGAGCGCGTGCGTTCTGCGCCCGTGTTCGCTGGAAGGGGCGTATCCTTTTCAGCTAAATGGCCGCCGCCTCGAAGCCGCGAATTCTGGTCGTCGACGACGAACCGGGCCTGCGCGACATGCTCGCGATCATGTTCAAGCGCGAGGGGCTCGACGTCACGCTCGCCCCCGGGTTCGCGACCGGGCGCGACGCCATTTTGCACTCGCCGGAGCCCTACGCAGTCGTCCTGACCGATCTGCTCATGCCCGACGGCAACGGGCTCGATCTGCTCACGCTCGTCAAGCAGCGGACGGTGCAGACGGAGGTCATCATGATGACCGCCCACGGCGCCCTCGAAACGGCGGTCGACGCGATGAAGCGCGGCGCCTACGACTTCGTGTCGAAGCCGTTCGCCACGACCGAGCTCCGGGCGCTCGTGCAGAAGGCGCTCGAGAAGCGCGCCATCGTCGCCGAGAACGAACAGCTCCGCGCGAAGCTCGGGCGCGAGCAGGGGCGCGAAGTGGTGTTTCGCTCCGAGGCGATGCGCAAGATCTTCGACCTGACGCAGAGCATCTCGCGGGCGCGGACCACGGTGCTCATCACCGGCGAGAGCGGCACGGGCAAGGAGCGCATCGCGCGCGCGATCCACGAGGCGAGCGACCGGCGCGGCAAGCCGTTCCTCGTCGTGAACTGCGGAGCGATTCCGGAGGCCCTCATCGAAGCGGAGCTCTTCGGTCACGAGCGCGGCGCCTTCACCGGCGCGGTGTCGAGCCGCCTGGGGCTGTTCCGCGAGGCCGAAGGCGGCACCGTCTTGCTCGACGAGGTCGGCGAGCTGGCGCCCGCCACCCAGGTGAAGCTCCTGCGCGTCCTCCAGGAGCGCAAGGTCCGGAGCGTCGGGGCCGCGGCCGAAGTGCCCATCGACGTCCGCGTCCTGGCCGCCACGAACCGGAACGTCGAAGACGAGGTGCGAGCGGGCCGCTTTCGTCAAGACCTCTACTACCGGCTCAACGTCATCCGGGTGGAGGTGCCGCCGCTCCGGAGCCGGCGAGACGACATTCGCCCCCTCGCCGAGCACTTCCTGAAACAGAGCGCCGGGGAGCAGGGCAAAGACATCCGGGCGCTTTCGCCCGACGCGCTCCGCACCCTCGAGGGCTACGACTTCCCGGGGAACGTGCGCGAGCTCGAGAACGTGCTCGAACGCGCGGTCGCCCTCGCCAAGGGCATGACGATCGGCCTGGGCGATCTCCCCGGCGAGCTGGCAGGCGCGGCGGCGCAAGCGACGCCCGATCTGGTGCTCCTCCCCGACGCCGGGTGCAACCTCGACGAGGTCCTGGGAGAGGTCGAGCGGCGCCTGCTCCTGCAGGCCCTCGAGCGGTCCGGAGGGGTGCGGACGCATGCAGCGAAGATCCTCGGCGTGACGCTCCGCAGCCTGCGTTACCGCCTCCACAAGCACGCGCTCGGCGACGCGGGCGACGACCCCGACTCCGACCCCCCGTCGGAGCAGACGTAGTCAACGAGCCGCGCGCGTGTACGTGCACGCGCTGGCGCGCTTCGGCCGGCCTACGTTCGCAGCCGATGAAGGGGACCGAAGAACGTCACCTCGCGTCTGCTGGGAGTGACGAAAATTGTCGACCTGCTTACGTTGGCCCTCTTCGCCACCGCCGTGGGATACTCGCAAAACGCCGGAGAAACTCGCTGTTCCGCGATCCGCCGGCGTGGGAGCTCGCCATGGCACAGCCTCTGCAAAGACCCTCTTCCGTGACGACGAGACGGGCGCGAGGTTTCACGCTCGTCGAACTGATGATCGTCGTCGCCATCGTGGGAATTCTCGCCACGCTGGCGGTCGTCGGATATCGAAAGCTCATTCAAGCCTCGCACGTGAGCGAGGCGACGGGAATGGTTCAAAGCATTCGCGTCGCGCAAGAGGGCTACCACTCCGAGACCCAGCAGTACGCGAGCGTCTCGGGCACCTTGAACAACTTCTACCCGGCGGCTCCGAAGTACCAGACCGTGACGGCCTGGGGCGCACCGTGCGCTGCAGCCTGCCCGGGTGTTCCCTGGTCGTCTTTACCGGTTCATGTCGATGGTCCGGTCTACTTCGGGTACGCGACCGTCGCCGGGATCGCCGGGGCCGCGCCGCCCGCGGCCGTCACGGTCAACGGCCAGCCCCTGGTCTTCCCCGCGGTCCCCACGACCGACTGGTTCGTGATCGCCGCCGAGGCGGACCTCGACGGGACACCGGGTCAAACGAAAGACACCAATGTTTACGGCACGTCGTGGACGAATCAGATTTTCGTAGACCACGACGGACAATAACAACAAACGTTAGATACAAAACGAGGAGAGGGACAAATGCGCAAGCTGGCACGTAAGGCAAGTCGCGGGTTTACTTTGATCGAGCTCATGATCGTCGTGGCGATCGTCGGCATCTTGGCGGTTCTCGCCATCTATGGCGTCCGCAAGTACATCGCGAATGCGAAGACGGCCGAGGCGAGGAACTCGCTCGGGCAGATGGGCAAGGACCAGGCGACGGAGTTCGAGAAAGAGTCGATGATCGGCGGTGTGCTGGGGGTCGGGGCCTCTGCGACGAACTCCCGGTCTCTCTGCCTCGCGCCCACTGTGACGGTTCCCGGGACGATCGCGCAGGTCAGTGGCAAGAAGTTTCAGTCGAACCCGGCGGCGGACTGGAATGCCGACAATGCGTTGGCCAAAACCGGCTTTGCTTGTCTGAAATTCGCCATAGATGCGCCCCAGTACTACATGTACAACTTCAATTCAAATGCCACCGCTACTACCCCGGGCACGACTTGGGCGGGTATCGCGAATGGCGACCTGAACGGAGACCTCGTTCAGTCCACGTTCACGCTCAACGGTTCTGTAGTGGCTGCGACCTTCCTCATCGCGCCGAACTTGACGGAGCTGAGCCCCGAGGAGTGAGCTCGATCCGCGGATAGTCGACGACGCCGGGCCCTCGAAAGAGGGTCCGGCATTCGTATGTGGTGAGAGGGGCCAGGGGGAGTCGCTGCGCGACGACCCGTCGCGAATGCCGGTGCCGACCGAAAAACGTCCGCGTCGCGTCGCGTTGGAGAAGATGCGCCTTGATAAGGAAGTTGAACCGCGCGTTCACACTGATCGAGCTGATGATCGTGGTCGCGATCGTCGGAATCCTTGCGGTTCTCGCGATCTTTGGCGTGCGCAAGTACGTGGCCAACGCGAAGACGGCTGAGGCCAGGAATGCTCTCGGGCAGATGGGCAAAGACCAGTCGACGGAGTTCGAGAAGGAGTATCTGGCCGGCGGGGTCATGGGGGCCGGCAGCTCCTCGACGATCTCGCGCACGCTCTGCCTGTCTGCGACCCAGGCGGTCCCGAAAGACCCGTTGAGCATCCAGGGCAAGAAGTATCAGCCTGATCCCACTAGCGGAATGGACTGGAACAAGGACGATCTGGCGCTCAACACGGGGTTTGCGTGCCTGAAGTTCTCGATGGAAGCCCCTCAGTACTTTCAGTATCTGTTCACGTCAGACGCGGCCAACAAGGCGTCAGGAACGACCTGGCTCGCCACGGCGCACGGTGACCTGAACGGCGACACCGTCGTCTCGACGTTCACTCTCGCGGGGGCCGTGACCCCAACGCAGGACTTCATTCTCGGGCCGAGCATCGGCGAGGTAGACCCCGAAGAATGACGCTGAATTAGGCGTCCGGAGCTGTTGAGGTCGCGGTGCTATTGCTCTCCGCTTCACGCCTCGTCACATAAATCACCGCCCCCGCCACGCCGCACCAATACCAGAGCGGCCGGAAGACGAGGCACACGGCGAGCACGGCTCCGGACGCAGCGCCGGCGAGCGCGAAGAGAAGAATTGTGATCAGGTACGCGTGGCGCGAATCTCTTTTGCTAACTGAGCAATTACGACGCTAAAAGCAAAGGTGAGCGGCAAGATCCGAACGTATTTCCAGGTATCAGAATGATGTTCACGTACATAGTCACCTCCGGCGATCATCGCTCCCGCTGCACCGACGAATAGATAGACTAATCGAAACAGCCGTTTTAGTAGCGCGCTCATTGAGGCCAGTACTAGCTACTAGCGGTTGTCCGGTTGGTCCGACATCGTCGTCGCATCGGGTTCTTTCCAGGACGGCATGATTCACGGATAGGTGGGATACGGATAATAGGCCGTCGGATCCGGAGGGCAGGACATCGCCGTCGGATCGCATCCTGGAGCGGGCGCACACGTGGGTCCAGGCCCCGTGGGCGGTGCAGGAGGAACGGGATCACACAACACACCGGAAGCGGCCGCACCTGCAAGGGCGCAGATTTGTGCACACAGCATCTTTGCCCCTCTGCAAGCGTAGTAGCAGGCGGCCGTCGCGGCGGCCCCGACCGCGGTTCCGCACAAATCGCGGCCCCGAGGGTCAATCCGATTCACCGGGTCGTTCACCACGTACCCGTAGAGGTTCATTCCCCCGTCGAATCGGATGGGATCTTTACTTGTCCACTTACAGGACTCCGACGCACGTTCGTCGTACGCGCACGGATTTTCCCGGTTGGTGTTCGCGGGTTGCAACGCGCGGAGCCCTGACGCGAGCGTGCGCGGGAAGCCGGATCGCCTTAACGCGAGTTTTTGTCCCTCGAGAGGGTCCTCCGGAAGGGCGGTTGCGGCTCGCATCGTCGTGGCCAGCGTAGCGCTTCTCGGAGGGCGGCTAAAGAACGGACCTTCGTCGGCGCCGCTGCTACCGTGGCCACGCGATGCCGTCGCTCACGCACGAGGCCTTGCTGCTTCTGTTTCGCAACCGGCCCGAGCTCGCGCCAGAGCTTCTGCGCGACGCGCTGCACGTCGCGTTGCCGGCCTACTCGGAGGTTCGCATCGAATCGGCCAACGTGGCGGAGCTCGAGCCGGCCGAATACCGCGCCGACCTGGTCGTCTTGCTCGTCGAGGGCAAGCCGGTGCTCGCGATCGTCGTCGAGGTGCAGCTTTCGCAGAAAAACGAGAAGCGCCTCTCGTGGCCCTTGTACGTCGTCGGACTTCGCGCGCGCCTCAAGTGCCCGTCCTGCGTTTTGGTGGTGACGCCGACCGAGGGGGTGGCTCGGTGGTGCCGCGAGCCGATCGAGATCGGCCCGGGCAACGTCTTCGTGCCGCTGGTCATCGGGCCCGCGTCGGTGCCCTTCATCGACGACGTGGACGTGGCCGAGCGCGACCCAGAGCTCGCCGTGCTCAGCTGCATCGCCCACGGCAACGAGGCGCACGCCGAGGTGCTCGGTCGCGCCGCGCTCCTGGCGACGCTGCGGCTGTCGGACGAGCGGCAGGTGCTATATTCCGACCTGGTCTTCGCCGCGCTCTCGGAGGCGGCCAGGGCTGCACTGGAGGACCTGATGGCCGGCGGCACCTACGAGTTTCAGAGCGACTTCGCCAAGAAGCACCAGGCCAAGGGACGCGCCGAGGGGCGCGCCGAGGCTCTGCTCGCCGTGCTCGAGGCTCGCGGCTTGCGCGCCTCCGACGAGGCCCGAGTTCGCATCCTCGCGTGCGCCGATGCCACGCAGCTCGATGCGTGGATCCGCAAGGCGGCAACAGCCACCTCGATTGACGAGCTGTTCTAGGGGACGTGGACGGTGGCCCGCTCGCCGTCCACGTCGTACACGTCGAGGTTCACGAGTTCCGAACGCCGCATGCCGGTGGCGAAGAGGACTTCGAGGATGGCCCGGTCGCGGAGACCGATGGGGTCGCGCAGCTCGGGCACCTGCATCACCTTCTCGACCTCGGCGACGGTGAGCACCTGCGCGGGGAGCTTGCGTTGCCGACGCGGGAGATCGAGGTCCGAGGCGGGGTTCCACAAGATGGCGTTCTGGCGGGCGAGCCACCGGAAGTAGAGGCGCACGTGGGCGAGGCGACCGTACTGCGTACCGAAGAGGAGCGGCTTGCCGTTCGCCTTGCGGTAGTGAAAGAGGTAGCGCGGGTAGCGCTCGAGGATGGGCTTGGTGATCTCCTCGGGCCGCGTGAGTCCCGCGCGCATCGCACCACAGGAAGAACTGCTCGATGTGGCCCTTGCTCGTGTCGACGGAACGCTCGGAGCGGTGCTGCACGCGGAGCCAATCGAGGTAGCGGGCGAGCCACGCCCTCATGCTGCGGGCATCGAGAACGCCGGGAGTCTTCATGTACGACGGCGAGGAGCGTCCGGCGCCCCGTTAGTGCTGCCCGAATCCCCCCGACCGAATCCCTCGGATCGACCCTTTCCGTCGGTTTCTCGAAGACCTATACGGTCGGGGGTCGTGGCCGACCACGGCCCGACCGCGCCCCGGCCCCATCGGTCCGCGCCCGACCGGATCACGTCGTAGGCGAACGTCCGGCCCGTCCTCTGCGACGCGACGTACTCCGTCTCGATGAGCCGCCTAAGGTGCGGCTTGGCCTGGGTGAGCCCGAGGCCCGTGTGCTCACGGAGTTCACGCAGGGTGAAGCTGCGCGATGGCGTGGTCGAGGTGGCGCACGGCATACGTCGTAACCCGGGTGCCCGTGCCGAAAACCAGGCGGGAGAACCGGCACGGCCCTCGCGACGCGCGCTGCTACGC